>Ga0207868_1000301_pt1 | contig 59505 bp, 67 predicted proteins | sample Passage237B_FD_187370 | JGI IMG/M metagenome (GOLD analysis project Ga0207868, IMG submission 187370) | Cellulose adapted compost microbial communities from Newby Island Compost Facility, Milpitas, CA, USA - Passage2 37B (SPAdes) (version 3) ... | reverse complement strand
GGAGGCCTACGATGCCTGGTTCCGGGCGAAGGTCCAGGAGGCGCTGGCCGACACACGGCCGCCGGTGCCGCACCAGCAGGTCATGGACGAGGCGCAGGCGCTGATCGACAGGAAGCGGCGTGCGCGTACTTGAGTGGCGGGAAGCCGCCCGCGCTGACCTGCTGGCGATTGTTGAATACATCTCGGACGACAACCCCGATGCCGCGCAGCGGTTGAAGGACGACATCGAGGCCAAGGCCGCGAAGCTGCCGGAGCGCCCGAAGCTCTACCGGCTTGGCCGCGTGGCCGGCACGCGGGAGATGGTCGTGCGTGCGAACTACGTGGTGGTCTACATGGAGGACACCCGCGCGGTGTCCATCCTGCGCGTGTTGCACGCCGCGCAGCAGTGGCCGCTGGCACAGGAGTGAAGGCGGTTTTCCTCACTGGAGATTCACCATGAATGCCAAGGAGCCTGAAGCAGCCAAACTCAAGGCGCTGCAGGAAGCAGCTTGCATGGGCTGGGCCGACATCGCCGCCGGCCGCCATGCCGATGTTGCCGACGGCCAACTCGAAGGTTTCATTGCACAGTTGGGACAGCAGGCGGCGCTTGCCGTCGCTACCCGCCGCGAGGCTATCCCCAGGGGATAGCTGGGACAGCCAGCCTTCCCGCCACCGACAAACCGGGCGCACGCCGATTGCGGTTTGTTGACTGACGGCCTTCCGGGCGGTGCCGATGCTGGCGACTCGTTCCGTTAATGCGAGTCGTCACCCATGGCCAATGAACCCCTGCAACTGAATCTCGGGTCGCTGCGCAGCGCGATGTCGCTGACGCTGCACACGCACCACGCTTCGCGCATCTGGCACGGCCGTGCGCCGACCGAGGGGCGCGCCGGCATCATCGGACTCAACGGCTTCATCAGTGCGATGAACAAGATGAAGCGCGGTTCCGAGCAGGACGATCCGTACTCCGATTTCTGGATGCTGCGTATCGAAGACAAGCTGGAGCAGACCAAGAGCACGCTGCAGGCGCTGCGCGAGCAGGTGGATCAGGCCCTGGCCGATGTACCCCCGGCGCTGTCGCTGGGCGAGAACATGAACGTGCAGCCGGTAAAGCTGCCGCTGTTCGTGAACGCCCAGCTTGGCTTCATGGCGGTGTATCTGCTGGCCGACTACGACGACCTGGCACGCAAACTCATCCTGGCGCACCACACGGCGCTGATTGACCGCAGCACCCTGGAGCGCTGGCTCAATGATGGCGCGCACGCGCTGCGCAGCCTGTTCTCGCTGGCCCAGCAGTACCGCTACTCGGGCACGACGCGCGACGACTTCGCGGCGAAGAACGCTGCGGCGCGAGCGGCGCTGGAGAAGTTCGGCGAGTTGCCGCAGGACGTGCTGGAAGGCACGCGCCGCTCGCGCTTCGCGCCAGCGATCGCGCGGCGGACAACCAAGCCCGGCACGCCGCCTGCTGCGCCCACCATCGAGCCCGATGCGCCGGACCACACCGATGGCGCAGCCGATGGTGCGGCGGGCGATGAGGGTGCAGGCGCATGACGGCATCGCTCCCCATCGGCCATTCCCCGCGCTTCGTGGCGCTGGAACAGGCGGACTTCCAGCGGCTGGAACACGCAGGCTACCTAAAAGGCCTTTTACAGCCCTTTAAGGGTAAGGGAAGTCTGGAGACCTGGGCCAGCCAGTGCGCAGCGCTGCGCGACGACCTGATTGGCCTGGCGCAGCGGCGCGTGCTGCCCCAGGCGCGGGCCTACCCCTTCAGCCTGCTCGACGTGCAACTGGCCCAGCAGGCCACTGGCGCAGGGACGACCTTCCTGCGCTGGCGCAACCTCGACCGTTCCTCCATGGGCGTGGCGTTGTGGGAGGCCCTGCTGGCCAACCCCGCGACGCCGGCCTCGATGATCGACGAGCTGTACGCGATCGAACTGCAGCGCATCGTGCTGAACATGCAGATCAGCCTGACGCACAGCATCGCTCGCCAAGCCCTGGAATGCGCCAGCAAGGCCGCCCAGGCCGAAGCGGCTTACCTGCGGCGTGTCCACGGGCATACCGCGGCCGTTCCACCCACCACCAAGGAGTCACCATGAGCACGCACTTCGTCGGCGAGGGCAACATCGGTTCTGTGCCGGACTACCGCGAATTCCCGAACGGCAACGACGAGCCGCGCCGGCTACTTCGCCTGAACGTCTACTTCGACAACCCGATCCCGAAGAAGGACGGCGAGTACGAAGATCGCGGCGGATTCTGGGCGCCCGTGGAGCTGTGGCACCGCGACGCCGAGCACTGGAAGACGCTGTACCAGAAAGGCATGCGGGTGCTGGTCGAGGGCCGCACCGTGCGCGACGAATGGGAGGACGCCGACGAGAACGAGCGCGTGACGTTCAAGGTCGAGGCGCGGCGCGTGGGCATCCTGCCGTACCGCATCGAGTCGGTGGCGCTCAGCGCCAAGCCGGCCGGCGGACAGTAATTCGCCCATCGCCGTTCCCCCGAGGGCGGCTGTAGCAACCGTCATACGCCCGCGATGCACCAGCGAGCTATCCCCAGGGGATAGCTCCAAGGTCATCCAAAGAGTTCCAGCCGCCCTCCCGTAACGACGCTCTTGCTGTGCCAGCTCCTGCGGTCTATGCGCACTGCTGCGGCAACGGACCGCCTGCCGATCACAAAGCGGTGTCCGCATCGATCGGCTTCCTTGCTGCCGGCATCTCCTGGCCCTGCCAAGCTGGCGCCCATCCGACGAACCGCACATTTTCAAGGAGGCTTCATGCGCGTGTTCCTGTGCGAGAAGCCGTCCCAGGGCAAGGACATCGCCCGTGTGCTGGGTGCCGGCCAACGCGGCAACGGCTGCTACAGCGGCGCGGGTGTCGTCGTGACCTGGTGCATCGGTCATCTGGTGGAGGCGGTTCCGCCCGAAGGCTACGGCGAGCAATACAAGCGCTGGGCCATCGAGCAACTGCCCATTCTTCCTGAGCGTTGGCGTGTCGAGCCCAAGGCGGCGACCGCAGCGCAATTCAAGGTCGTGCAGCAGCTCGTCGCCAAGGCGGGCGAGCTGGTGATTGCGACCGACGCCGACCGCGAGGGCGAGATGATCGCCCGCGAGATCATCGACCTGTGCGGCTACCGCGGGCCGATTCAGCGCCTGTGGCTGTCGGCGCTCAACGATGCGTCGGTCCGCAAGGCGCTGGGTGCGCTCAAGCCGTCCGCCGAGACGCTGCCGCTGTATTTCTCCGCACTCGCCCGATCGCGCGCCGACTGGCTGATCGGGATGAACCTGAGCCGCTTGTTCACACTGCTGGGGCGCCAGGCCGGCTACTCCGGCGTGCTGTCGGTGGGGCGCGTGCAGACACCGACGCTGAAGTTGGTCGTGGACCGCGATCGCGAGATCGCGCGCTTCGTCTGCGTACCGTTCTGGGCCATCGAGGTTGCGCTATCGCATGCAGGCCAGTCCTTCGTCGCAAACTGGACGCCGCCGCAAGGCAGCACCGACGATGCGGGCCGCTGCCTGCAACAGCCGGTGGCGCAGCAGGCCGCCGAGCGCCTGCGCACGGCCGGCTCCGCCCAGGTGCTGTCGGTAGAAACCGAGCGCGTTCGCGAAGGGCCGCCGCTGCCGTTCGACCTGGGCACGCTGCAGGAGGTGTGCTCCAAGCAGTTGGGCCTCGACGTGCAGGAGACGCTGGACATTGCCCAGGCGCTGTACGAGACGCACAAGGCGACAACGTATCCGCGCTCGGATTCGGGCTACCTGCCCGAGAGCATGCTGGCCGAGGTACCGACCGTACTCGACAGCCTGGTCAAGACTGACCCCAGCCTGTGGCCGCTGATCGAGCGCCTGGATCGCCAACAGCGTTCTCGGGCCTGGAATGACGGCAAGGTCACGGCGCACCACGGCATCATTCCCACGCTGGAACCGGCGAACCTCTCGGCGATGAGCGACAAGGAGCTGGCCGTCTACCGGCTGATCCGCGCCCGCTACCTCGCGCAGTTCCTGCCGCATCACGAGTTCGACCGGACGGTGGCGCAGCTCACGTGCGACGGGCAGTCGCTGGTGGCGGTCGGCAAGCAGATCGCGGTGACCGGATGGCGCCAGGTGCCGGCGGCGCCGGAACCCGAGGACGGTGACGGTGAGGATGCACAGCGCGGACAGGTGTTGCCGGCGCTGCAGGCTGGCGCCGCCTGCCAGGTCGGCCAAGTCGAACTGAAGGCGTTGAAGACGCTGCCGCCCAAGCCATACACGCAGGGCGAGTTGGTCAAGGCCATGAAGGGTGTCGCCAAGCTCGTGACTGACCCGCGCCTGAAACAGAAGCTGCGAGATACCACCGGCATCGGCACCGAGGCGACACGCGCCAACATCATCAACGGTCTGATCGGTCGCGGCTACCTGGTCAAGAAAGGCCGCGCCGTCCGCGCTTCCGACGCGGCATTCACGCTCATCGACGCGGTGCCCTCAGCCATCGCCGACCCCGGCACCACGGCGGTGTGGGAGCAGGCGCTCGACATGATCGAGGCCGGCCAGATGACGCTGGACACCTTCATCGAGAAGCAGTCCGTGTGGGTCGGCCAGCTCGTGCAGCAGTACCGCGGCGCAACGCTCTCGCTCAAGCTGCCGCCGGCGCCGGCCTGCCCGCAGTGCGCCGCACCGATGCAGCAGCGCACGGGCAAGAGCGGCGCGTTCTGGTCCTGCTCGCGCTACCCGGACTGCAAGGGCACGTTGCCGATCGAGTCCCCGACGGGCCGGCGCAGCGCACCGCGCAAGCGGCGCGCTGCCTCCAAGGCGTCCTGATCCTCGCTTCCCCCTGCCGCGCCGGCCACTTCACTGGCGGCGAGGCAAACGTCCCGCACCGCGCGGGACTCCAAAGCGCGCGTCTCCTTCTGAAACGGTGTGCGCGTCCTGCACAGGCCAATCACGGCTTGCAGGGCGAGAAGGTCATTGCTTCGTCGAATCGCGCTCGCCGCGATTCCGCTGATCGAAGTGCTTCCGTCCATCCGCGAGCGGTCTCCTGACGCCTTGGCCCGCAAGGCTGCGAGGTGCCAGGAGACCGCTTGCGGTCGACGGTATTCGGTGCCGGTGCCCGCCGGCGGAACAACGGGTTCCCTTTGTGTGTGGATGCACGCCAGAGGATGCCGGCCCCAGCCACGAAACGGGCCGGGTGAGATTGCTGACGCAGCGAATGGCTTTGACGACGGCCTGGCCTGCTTGCAGCCCACAGGTGGATTGATTCTTCTCCAGCCGAAGCCCTACGGGGCTTCGGCGCCTTTGTCGTGGGCGGAAGGATCGTGCATTGCTGCTGCCGGCAGTGCTCGGGCCAAACCGGACGGCGCGCGGTTCCGTTTGATCGGCGACGGTGCGCCGCCGCGCTTCCATCCTTCCCGCATGTGTCGCTGATGGTCTTCAGCACCATGCCCTGGCAGCTCCGGTCTTCAAGGCTGCAACGCGCCTCGCCGCGTTGACCGATGCAGTCCGCTTCGCACCTTCACCGCGGACGCGTGTCGCCACGACGCGGGTGCTTTCGATGTTCAACCCCTCGGGACGTCTCCGCTCCCGACGCGATCCTTCCATGCGAGCGTCTTGACGATGCCTTGCTGTGCGGCGCGGTCGGAGACAAGGGTCCACGAGGGCTCCAGGTCACTGGCGACCGTCAGGTTCAGGCAGAGAACAACCTCAGCGGCGGCAGAGGGTTCGTCTTCGACGACGCCAGTGTTGGCGTGGTATCCGCGCAGGAATGCACCGAAGCCCTCCAGCGTCCTCATGCTGTCATCGAGGTCGCCGAGCGTCAGCGTGATGCTGATTGGGGTCGTGATGTCCAGGCCGAAGAAGTCCGCATCCGAGAACTGGACATTGCGCCTGGCTCCCAGGCATAGATCGATCGCGTCCAGTACCGTCGACTTGCCGCTGTCGCCCGGGCCGATCAGGCAGTTGATGCCAGGCGCCGGGCACCACGCCAGCAACTGGATACCGCGGAAGTTGGCGATTTCGATCTTTCTGATTCGTGCCATGGGCTGCCTCTCTGGTGATCGTGCGGCCGTGGCCACGAGGGTTGCGCGCCGAAGTGACCGGCGAAGTCCATCATTCCGGCCGCATGAGTGCTTTGCCGGAATCGCTTTTGCTCACCGACGTCGATCGAGGGCAACTCAATTACGCCTTGACCTCAAAGCGCAGGTAATCCGCGAGCCGTTTCGACTCGTTGATTTCGTCATGGGGCACCAGCAGGTACTTCCAGGGCTTGGTGCCTACGTTCGCCGCGTGATCGGATGCGTGCTTGCACCAGCGCATGGCGGCTGCGGCCTTGGCCTGCACCTCCTGGGTGTTGATGTCGGCGCGCGCCTTGGTCTCCACCATGAAGATGGTCGCGTCCGTCTCGGCCACGAAGTCGGGGATGTACTCCGGCTGCTCGGTGCCAAGCTTGTAGTAGATCTGGAACTGCCCCTTCGCAGGCTTGAACCACTTCAGGGCATCGCGCTCCAGGATGATGGCGAAGCGCCGCTCAGTGTCCGAATCGAACTTCTGTAGCGGGTATAGACAACGCGAGAAGCCCCCGAAGAGCATCTGCTTGATGCGACTGGTTTCGGTCACGGTCTCCCGGAAGTGGTGAGCCGTTTGGCCCGCCGTGGCGGTGTAGTTGCACGGCTTGAGTTCGGTGAAGCCGCGACTGACTTGCACCTCGTACCCGGTCGCCTCTTCCCAGAAGTGGTCCATCATCTGGGCGTGAATTTCCCGCGCGATCAGGCGGCGGTCACGATCCAGCACGCTGATGGTTTCTTCCTCGGACAGATAACTGCGCAGGTGCTGCACCATCTGGCCAGCGAGGTCGTAGAGGAGGTCGGCGTGGGTGAAGTAGTCGATGTCGTCGAAGTCCACCAGCGCGTGGACGATGTAGTCCTCCGGGCGCAGCTCCTTGAGCCCGACCTCGGCGGCCAGGGTATCCTGCTCGTTGGTGCGCAGGTTATGGATGACGATCTCGCGCTCACCCGGCTGGAGATGGAGCTGGCTCACATCCAGCTTGAAGGCGTGGAAGCCGGTCGTGACCTCGCCAGTCGGCACCACTGCGATGCGCGGGATGTCGATGGTCTGCTGCACCACGATTTCGGTGGTCTTCGCCACCACGGCGGACAAGTCAAGTGCAGGGACTGATTCATCCACGCCCGCGAGCAATTCGCCTTGCAGCGGCTTCAACCGCTCCGCCACCTCCGCGAGGATTTCCTTCTGCACTTCGGGTCTCAGCAGCGCGCTGCTGGTGGGCACTAGATCGCGCTTGACCTCGTACTTGCCGATGACGTCCATGACCACACGCGCGGCCTGCTTCTCCGCCTCCGTGGTGAACACCGGCTTGGGCGCGGGGACTTCCGCTCCACTTTCGACGGATGAAACCCCTGTAACCAAGACCGGTGCCTCCGTCAGACCGAGACGCGCCGTCGCTCCGGACTCGACCTGCACGCTGACCTTCTTGTCGTCGGCGCTCGGCGCATCGAGGATGACCTGCTTCAGGCGAATCGGCGAGTCGCCGCGGTTGGCCTCGTCGATGATCTCCTGGAACCTGTCGTGCGCGACGATGTTCAAGCGATCCACCGCCACGACACCCGTGCGCTTGCCGTAGGGCAATCTCAGGCCACGTCCAATGGACTGTTCGATCAGCGTGCGGGCATTAGCCGCGCGCAGCGGAACGATCGTATAGAGATTGGTCACGTCCCAGCCTTCCTTCAGCATGTTGACGTGAATCACGATCTCGGTCGGCTCGTCCACGCTCTCCACGGCTAGCAGGCGCGTGATCATCTCCTCTTCTTCCGCGCCGGTACGGCTGGAATCGACCTGAATCACCTTGCCCTGGTAGCGCCCCTCGTAGAAGGCTTCCGACTCCAGAAGCGCCAAGAGTTGCCCCGCGTGCGTGGTATCGCGCGCGATGACGAGCATGAAGGGCTTGACCGGCTTGACGCTGTTCTCGCGGGCGTAGGTGAGCAGCTCGACCTTGGTGGTCTCGTGCAGGCGCACGCCGTCTTCCAGCTTGGTCTTCTCGATCTCCTCGGGCGTGTGCGCCTTGGCGTCGAAGTTGCGCTGGGTGACCACGGCAGGCTCCTTGACGAAGCCATCCTCCATCGCGCGCGCCAGCGGGTAGTCCATCACCACGTTCTTGAACGGGACTGGCCCACGGCTGGACTCGACGAACGGCGTCGCCGTCACTTCCAGACCGAATAGCGGCTTGAGTTCGTTGATGGCGCGCACGCCGGCGCTGGCCCGGTAGCGGTGCGACTCGTCCATCAGCAGCACCAGGTCAGAAAGACTAGCCAGGTGGTTGAAGTAGCTGTCGCCCAGCACTTCCTTCATCCGCTTGATGCGCGGCTCCTTGCCGCCGCGCACCTCGGAGTTGATCTTGGAGATGTTGAAGATGTTGATGCGCACGTCGTGGGCAAAGCCCATAGATTGATCATCCACCGCCGCGCCGGTCTGGTCGTAGTTGTCGCCCGTGATGATCAGCGGCGGTTGCTGCGCGAACTCAGCAATGCCCTTGAACACGTACTTCGGCGTGTTGCGCGTGAAGTCCGTGATGAGCTTGTTGTAGATCGTCAGGTTGGGTGCGAGCACAAAGAAGTTGTTGATGCCATGCGCCAGATGCAGGTAGGCGATGAAGGCGCCCATCAGGCGGGTCTTGCCCACGCCCGTGGCCAGCGCGAAGCACAGCGAGGGGAACTCGCGCTCGAAGTCCTCCAGCGTGGGGAACTCGGCCTTCAGCGTGGAAAGAATGGCTCCCACCTCCCGATCGTGGCTCAACAGCTCGGGCGCGGCCCCAATGGCGTGCGCCAGCCGCTTCAGCGATTCCTCCTGCGGCGGTCGCAGCGACAGGCGGCCGGTAACGGCGTGCAGAACGCGGCTGTTCATTATTCATCCTCCCCAAACAACGCGCCCTGGCCCGCATCCGCAGCCGACGCTTTTCTACTTTTTTTTCTGCTCGTTTCAGCCTGAGCCGAAGGCTCAACGGGATCAGGCTTGGCCATCGGCAGGTTCGCCACGTTTAGGCTGTAATCGTCCTGCCCCCACTCACAGCGGGCCAGCACCATCTTCGGGATCTTCTTGAGCGTCAGGCTCGGCCAGCGCTCCGCCGCCTTGGCCGCGGTAACGCCATGGAACGCGGCGCAGCACACCAGCAGGCTGCGCTCCGGGCCGACTTCATCGGCCAGCGCCTGCAACTGCTCGGCGGACATGTTCTGGGTGGTGACGTAGATGAAATCACGCTCACTGGAGTGGCCGTGCTGCCACCAGTGCGTTTCCGACGGCGCGTAGGTAAAGCCCTCCAGCTTGGCCAGCGCCTCGGCCAGCATCGCCGCGTTGTACTCCGGATTGATGACCGGGTTGCCCCAGCGGTCGTTGACGATCAGGCTGGGCGCGAGGCGGTAATAGCGGAAGCCACCGCCACCTTTCCAGGTCACGGCTTCGGTGATGCCGCCCTTGTCCTCACCGTCGATAACCTTCTTCAGGCGCGGGATGATGTGGGTGTGGCAATGCTCGCCCAGTTCCACCATGATCCAGCGACGGCCCATCTTGTGCGCGACCGCGCCGGTTGTGCCGGAACCAGCGAAAGAGTCGAGAACGAGATCACCCTCATTTGTGGAAATTTCAAGAATTCGCTTCAGAAGTCGCTCAGGCTTAGGCGTGTCGAACACGTCGCGTGGACCATAAAGCCCAATCATCTCCTTCTTAGCCTCATCGGTGTGCCCAACCTCCTCATGAGGCCACCAGTTATGTGGCGTCATTCCGTCTCTAACTTCGGAAAGAAACAGCTTCAACGCAGGAACGGTGTTGCGACCATCCCGCCCCCACCAAATGCGCCCCTCTTCAACATGGCGTTTGTGTGTATTTGGATCGTACTTCCAAGCCTTCTTGGTGTTCTTGATGACAGCTCCTGTGTTCGGATTGACTATGTCGTAGCACAAGTTCGGGCGTTTCTCAGGTGTTGCCTGGTTTAGATAATCAACTGCCTTCCAAGGACCGCGCGGGTCATTATCTGGATTGCTATATCGGGCCGCAGACTCTTCGCTTCGAGGAAGCAGATTGTTCTTGAACTCGGCGCCTTTCGCGTACACCAGAATGAAGTCGCAGATACTGGCTATGCCTTGGAAGTTATTGCTAACGCTGTACTTCCTTTGCCAAGTTACTGTTGCTTTGTAGTTTTGACGTCCAAATACCTCATCACACAACACTTTCAGGTAGTGTGCCTCGTTATCATCAATGGTGATCCAAAGCGAGCCATCCTCAGAAAGCAGTCGCCGGATAATCTCCAGTCGATCACGCATCAAGCTTAGCCAAATAGAATGCTCCAGCCCATCATCGTAATGCGTGAATGCGCTGCCCGTGTTGTACGGCGGATCGATAAATACGCACTTCACCTTGCCGGAGAACTCCTGCTCCAGCGCCTTCAACGCCAACAGGTTGTCACCAAAGATCAACCGGTTGTCGAAGATGTCGTTGTCCGTCACGCGATGCTTGGCGTGATATGACTTTTCCGGATCTTCCAGCAGGATGCGCGGCTCCAGCTTGGGCCGTTTCTCCTTGCCGATCCATGTCAGTTCAAGTTTTTGTTTTCTCATTGCTAGCTGTTCTGCCTCGAATATCTAGGAAGCTACCAAAATACGGACCTTCAGTCGTTAGCTTCCAAAATTCCCATCTCATAAAGAAAACGCGATGGCTGCTTGCGCCATCCGTTGTACTTCTGGGCATAACTCATCGTCAGTGTCTCAATGGTTCGAGTAATAGCCACAAAACAGTTTCGGCGCTCTTCCTGCATCTCGCGGCTGTTATCACCTAACTTCTTGCTCTGAAAAGAGGGCAGTTGATCTTCGGCCATGCCAACCAAGTACACGTGCTGGAACTCCAAGCCCTTGGAACTATGAACAGTCAGGCATCTCACAGCATTGGACGGTGCTTCTGGCGTCTTATTTGCCAACGCAAGCTCTTGCAAAAATTGTCCTAAAGGCAACGAGTAAGCATCATCCTCACCACCCACTTCGCGAAGAATGCCCTGCCATACAGTCCTCTCCGTCGCGTATTCGGCATATTGCTCGTTGCCGTCGCTCTGCACTTCCTTCTCCACTCCGTCAAAGTACGCTAGCGCCAACTGGATGAACCTGGCGTACTGCCCCTGAACGAGATAGGCGACCGCTTGACGCAGTTCTTGAGGCATCACGTCGCTAGCCGCAACCAGCGCACCCAGCGCCTCCAGTTGATCGCCATTGAGCGCCGCAGAAAATCCAGCTAGGTCTTCGCCACTGGCGTCGTGAGCCACGCAATCGGACAGCGCCTTAGTGACCGTGGCTGCTAAGTCTTCATCAGACCGTACCAACGCCAATTTCAGCGCCGCCACCACAAACCGCAAAGGCGCACTCTCAAACTGTGATTTGCGTCGCTGAACATGACTTGGAACCGACAGCGTGCTCAATGCCTGCTGCACCCGTTCCAACAGTTTTGTGGCACGCGCCAGCACCACAATGTCTGATGGACTTGCTCCACTTTGCAACCGTGCAGCCACCCGATCCGCGATACCGCGGGCCTCCTGCTGGTCATCGTCAAATGAAAGCAGTTCGATAGGATAGGAATCAGTACCCGCCTTCATCGAAAGCAAAGGCCTTTTGTCCGGCGAGCGTTCACCGTTATGGACGATGAGTGCATTCGCCAGAGCCACCACTTCTGGCGGGCATCGGTAATTTTCTGGCAGTTGAATGATGGTAAGGTCGTAGTGCAGCTCCAGCTCCTTCACCCGCTTCGGGCTAGCACCGTTCCATTGATAGATGACCTGGTCATCATCTCCAACAATGAAGACGTTGGCGTCCCTGTCTGGCGCAATGGCGCGAAGCATTCGGAATTGCGCCACATTGGTGTCTTGGAACTCATCAACGCAGATGTACCGGTACACCGTGCGGAGCTGTTTACTAACGCGCGGCCGTTCGCGCAGCAGTTCCTCACAAAAATAAAGGATCGCCCCGTAGTCCAGGCAATTTTGCTGTTTCAAGAGTTCCTTGTACCGGACGAAGAGCGACTGTAGCTGCTGGCCTGCCTCAACGTCTTTCAATAGTGTGGGCACCTTGTCATCAGGTGTCACATTCCTGAACAGAAAGTCGATCGCCGTCAACGCCTTCTCTGCCGATACAAACTTTGTAACTTCCCCCGCCTTTTCCTCCAGCACTGACTTAACGATGCTGACACGCTCAGCCTCTTCAAGGATTTCAAAATCTGGACTGAGGCCGAAGTGGTTTCCATGCTGCCGCAGAATATCGGTAGCGAAAGAATGAAAAGTCGTCAGCAACACCCGGTCTTTTGCATCAGGCACCAGCCTCAGCAAACGCTCCCGCATTTCCGCAGCCGCCTTGCGCGTGAAAGTCAGACAGAGAATTCGGAAGGATTCATCCTGCCCTTGTTCTACCAATCGCGCGACGCGCGCCGTCAACGTAGCTGTTTTCCCTGATCCCGGCCCAGCAAGAACAAGCAGCGGCCCTTCATTCCACTGTGCAGCAGCACGTTGATTGGCATTCAGCCTAGCCAAGAAGCTCATAGTTTACCCCCTGCAAGGGCCATTACAGTCTTCAAACAATTCGTGATGACTTCTGGAATAGTAGCCGCCCCATCTCTCTGCATTTTTGCAACTACTGCATGAGCAGCCGATGGCTTGCCATTATTTGGCAGACATTTGTACAGCTGCACTGGATAGGCATCGTCTTCTTTACTCACGGTGATATGGAGCTGCCGTTTCTGTTCGTTTGCATGAAGCTCATAGATATCTATGAAACCATTCCGACATAGATAGGGCTCCATCGGCTCACCGTTTGGAAGTAGCGTCAAATGATCGACCTCGGACCTTCCTTTCAAAGCATCCCTTACTATTCTTTCTGCTTTACGACCCGCATCATCGCCATCAGAGAAAACATGCCAAGCTATACCGAGCGCGTCCGCAGCGGCAATAAAAGTGGAAAGACCAACCTGGGCGTACTCCACCAAACGCACCGCAGATTGCTCAAGATCGACCCCAAGAACTCGGGCGGCTCCGCTCAAGATGATTACATCAGTTTCGCCTTCAACCAGAATCCAAACCCTTGCAAAAAATAGTTCGCCGCGAGTTCGGCGAACGAAGTGGTCAAATTTTTGCATCTGGCGCTCGTCCATAATGCCGGCCTGCAGAGAGCCAACCTGAACATTCATGCCCTTTTTGTACAAACGCCTAATTGAATAAACATCAACCTCCGACAGCAAATCCCCAGAGTGCGTAGCAACGAGCTTCTGCCCGTCAATGTCATCAATCGTCTTCCACAACGCCCTCACTGCATTTGGGTGCAAATGCGCCTCCGGTTCTTCCAGTGCAACAATAGGCTTGGACTCCTTCACGCCTTGCTTTCTGGCAAGCTCAGACTTTAGAAAGGCATCGAAAAGCATCAATACCGTGAGGCTCTGAGTGCCCTCACCATGTCTGCCGATTGGTAAGCGCGCACCCGTTGCGGATGCAATGCTGACATGAGTTCGGTTGAGCATGTCGAACACCCGCGCAGGCACCGCATCGACACTAACCACATCTTGTCCGCCCAACGCCACCAGCTCCTGCACCTTGCCCAAATGTTCGCGTACACCCTTGAAGGTGCCGTGCGCTTCGATAATCTGGGTATTGATAGCCTCAAGCTGCTGTTCAATATCAGCCTTTGTCGTCTCGTCGATTTGTGAATTCTTGACGAACGGGGACCAAAACTGCGAGGTTCGGGAAAATTCCTTACCCGCATCGCGCAGCGCAGAAAGATAAAATAGCGGGCGCAGTTGTTGCAGACTACCTAATCGACTTCGATTCTTTGGTGGCAGCGGATTGCCTGCAGCATCGAGAAACTCAAAGTTAGTTTCGATCTCTTGGGTGACCTTGGAGTATTCGGCACTCACGCGCAATTGGATCCTGCTGCGATCATCCGGTTGCATCAAGGCAATCACGCCCCCATCACCGCCTAGCTTTTGTTCCACCTCCTCAGGCCATTCACCAGGAGTCAACTCCTCAAAAGTTAACGTAATCGCAATTGGCGGTGCGGTCGTCGGGTCTGTCGCCTTGCTATCAAAATGCAGATCAAACTCATCAAAGGGGGACGCACGACCAGAAGAACGCAGCGTTTGCAGGCACGCACGCAGTGCATGCAGCACTGTGGTCTTGCCACAGTTGTTCTCACCAACCAAGACGGTCGTTGGTCCTAAGGCCAGCTCCAGCGACTTGATGCCCCTGTAGTACTCAATCTTTAAGTGGGTCAGAAGCATCTCACTAACTCCCATTCGACAGTAAACAGCGTGCGCTCCTCGACCTGCTGTTGTAGCTGCTCCTCCAGCTGGCTGATCAATTCATTGCGCTGCGCTTCAACTTCATCCTGCCGGGCAAACAGCTCGCGGCGCAGCCTGCTGCGCTTGGCTTCCAGTTCGCGCTGCTTCTTCTGCCATGACAGTTTTTCTTCCAGCGTCGGTGAGGTCGCGGCGGTTCGGCGCACTTCCTTGATCTCGCGGTCGATCTCCTTGATCTCCTGCTCCAAGCCGAGCTTCAGGTCGTCCGCCCAGGCATCCAGCTTCTGGACTTCCTGCTCGAAGTAGCCGAGGTTGCGCTGGTTGATTTCCCTCAGGATTGCCGTTCGCCTGCTTTCAATATCGGCGGTCAACGCAGGAGACTCCGCGCTGTCGAGCAGTTCTGCGGGCTGCTCGGTGGCCGGCAGGCGCAGCAGTTTTTCCGGGTCGTCCTCTGCCAGGGCGATCCCATCGGTGGTAACGGCCGAGACCAGAAGGTGCTGTTCCTGATTGCCCAAGGCTTCGATTGAAATCAGCTTGCAGGTAAGCCACCCGGTCTTGCCACGATAGGGCTCCAAGGTGCTGATCTTGGTCCCATATCCGTCGTAGTCGAACACCAGCCGGGCACTCCCCAGCTGACGGGACTTGGCCCGTTCCACAGCCCATAGGGCCAGCGGGTGATTGATACGGTACAGGTGCGCCTCGCCGGAGCGGCGCGGCAGTTCGTAGCGGCCCAGGCTGACGTCAGGCTCTGACAGACCTTGAGGCAAACGATGCAGGCTGAAGCCGTCATTGTCGAAACTGGCGTAATGGCCCAGTTCTGTGCGACTCAGCTCGATCAGCATGCGCTCGAAGCGGCTGCGGGCGTTTCGACCTTCGTCTGCCCTTATGCGTAGCTTCTCCTGCACCTCCTCATCGAAGTTCTCCAGCAGTACCTGGCGTGTCTTGACCATCGCCTCGTTGATCTCGGCAGAGAGATCGAGCTGGAGCTGCTCAAAGCTGAACTTGATCTCGTCCGGGTCACGGCAGTTCTGGTAGATCTCGGCGATGCGGCGCTCGAAATCGACACCGGAGCCGATGGCACCCAGCACCTCGTCGCTCGCCCCAAACACACCTTCGAACAGCTGGAACTTCTGCGACAGCAGTTCGTAGACGCGCTTGTCCGCCTCGTTGCTCAGATCGACGAAGTTCACAACCACCACGTCGTGCTTCTGGCCATAGCGGTGGCAGCGCCCGATGCGCTGTTCGATGCGCTGCGGGTTCCACGGCAGGTCGTAATTGATGACGAGCGAGCAGAACTGCAGGTTGATGCCTTCGGCCCCGGCCTCGGTGGCAATCATCACCTTGCCGCGCTCCTTGAAGTGCTCGACCAGTGCCGCACGGGTGTCGGCGGTCCTGGAGCCGGTGATGCGGTCAGTGCCTTCGTGGCGCTTGAGCCAATCCTTGTAGATCGCCTGCGCGCGCTGGTCGCTATTGGTGCCGTTGAAGAGCACGATGCCGTCGCCGTATGGCGTGTCAGCCAGCAAGTGGAGCAGGTATTCCTGCGTGCGCTTGGACTCGGTGAAGATGATGGCCTTCCGCGCCGCGCCCAGCCGATCCAGTTCCGCAAAAGCCCGATCCAGCGCGGTGAGCAGCGCCTTGCCCTTGGCGTTGTCGCGGATGCTGGTGGCAAGCGCCTTGAAGTGGCGAAGCTCTTCGATTTCCTGCGCGATGGCATCCCGCTCTGATCGATTCAGCGCCTTAGAGCCGGGGCCTTGAACGCTCCATTCGTCTGCGGTTTCGTCGAGCGACTCGTAGTCCTCATCCAGTTCCTCGACGAGATCGGGGATTTCAGCCGTTTCGTCGAGCACTCCCTGAAGGCGCTTCGCCATCGTCTCCAGCGCACCTGCGATCGCGTGCGAGCTGGACGCGAGCAACTTCCATAGCACCAGTGAAATCAGCTGGCGCTGTCCCTCGGGCATGGCCTTCAGGTTGGGACGACGCAAGTAATCGGCGACGAGTCTGGACAGTTCCTGCTCTTCGCTCGATGGCGTGAACTCCTGAACGATGGCCTTGCGCGCTGTGTAGGACACATAGGGCTGCACCTGTTTGCGCAGGGTGCGCTTGCAGATGGGGGCCAGCCGATTACGCAGGCCGCTGAAAGCCTGTTCCCGGCCAGTAAATTGCGCGCGGAAACTGTCAAGGTCTCCGAATACGCGGTCATCGATGAAGCTGACCAGTCCGTAGAGTTCAAGCAGTGAATTCTGCAACGGCGTCGCAGTCAGGAGCACCTTGGAGTGAACATGCGACAGCGCCTCTTTGAGAGCCTTGGCAATGACGTTGCTGGTTCTGTAGACGTTGCGCAGGCGATGCGCTTCATCGAGTACAACCAGGTCCCAGTCGATGCCTTTGATATCGTCAGCCTTTGCCTTTGCGAACTGGTAGGAGCAGATGACTGGACCAGAGGCGAACAGAAATGGGTTCTGTCGATCCTGCTTGCGAATTGCGTTGTAGCTTTTGGCTTCGAGAATCAATCCTTGCAGGCCGAACTTGTCTTGCAGTTCCTGGTGCCACTGCTTGCGCAGGTTGGCCGGGACGATGATGAGAACCTTGCGGCGTCGCTCGGCCCAACGCTGAGAGATGACCAACCCTGCTTCAATGGTCTTGCCGAGCCCCACTTCGTCAGCGAGGAGCACACCGCGCGAAAGGGGATTGCGGCAAGCGAAGAGCGCGGCCTCGACCTGATGGGGATTCAGATCGACCTGCGAGTCGACCAGTGTTGAGGCCAGCGATTCCACGGAATCGCCCGCCGCACGGCGCGTGAGCAGCCACGCAACGTACTGACGTTGATGCGGTGTCAAGAGCTGTGTTGTCGTCAACTGCGGTCTCCCCCTTATGTGTCAGGCGTAGTCGGCTGCTAGCCTTTCCAGACTCAGTCCGTCTCCGGTTTCATCTTGCTAATGCTGCTAGCAATCCAGCGATCCAACTCGGATCGCCGGAAACGCCACGTCCCTCCCAACTTGAACGCCGGGATCTCTCCCCTTTGAGCCAGGCGATAGACCGTCCGCTTACCGGCTTTTAGGTATGCCGCGACCTCTTCAAGCGTCAGGATTTCGCTTTCGGCGTCAGTCATCTGAAAACCGTCTCGGTTGATCTTTCATAGCCTTCGCTTGCCAAGTTTGCTCAATTCTACCAACGAACCCCGGCCGGTGACCAATCATCGGCGGCTGCATCCCGCCCCGAATGAGCAGCTATCGGATGGAATCCGGTCGAACCGCATTTCGCATTCACGGCGGCACCGAAGCCGGCGACGGAACAGCATCTGGCCATCCGTATTCATGGAAATGGCTCGATGGCGCAACCCAACCGTTACACGCTCGCATGGCCGCTGCTGGCCGTGTTGCTTGCGGCCGGGCAACCCGCCACCGCGGCAGACGATGCCATCGAGCGCGAGCAGCTTGCGGCCTTGGTTCGCCAGATCGACCTGATTGACCGCCAGGCCGAGCACGCCGCCAATACCGCTCCGCAGGAACGCGCCCGCTACCACTTCGACCATGCCCGCCTGCGCAAGGACCTCCAGCGCGTCCGGGCGGGCATCCAGGACTACCTGACGCCGCCGCGCGCCCAGCCGCGCGACCCGGTCGAGCTGTCCGGTGACTACCGCCAGTCCAGCCCGCCCTCCGACCAGGAGGCACCCCAATGAACGCCGCCCAGGTCAGCGCCTTCCAGGCCAATGGCGGCTTCGCCCCCGCCGCCGTGGCCACGGTGGTGCTCGGTCTGGTGTTCGCCGTCCTGCTCCTGTGGGGCGTGTGGGCGATGCGTACCGCCTACACCGGGTGGGCCGAGCAGCGCCTGTCCCAGCGCCAGTTCCTGGGTGTCGTGGTGCGCTTCGTTTCGATGTACCTGGTGCTGACCTATTTCCTCCTGTCCTGACCACCACGAAAGGCCCTGCCGCCATGAAGACCCATCCGATTCCCCATCGCGTTGCCACCACCATCCTCGCGCCATTGATGCTGATGGGCCTGCCGTTGGCGGCCCGGGCGCAGGGCCTGCCGACCATCGAGGCCCCCTCGCGCGGGCAGGGCAGCGGCATCATGCAGACGCTGCAGAACTACGGCTACGACATCGTGCTGCTGATCGCGCTCCTCGTGGTCGCCTCGATGTTCGTCGGTGTGTGCTACCACGCCTATACGCGCTACTCGGAAATCCATACCGGTCGCGCCACCTGGGGCCAGTTCGGTCTCACCGTGGCCGTGGGTGCGATCCTGCTGGTGGTCGGCATCTGGCTGCTGACCAAGGCCACCGGCGTGCTCTGAGCGGCGATGGCTGCCTTGAACGATATCGCGCGCGACGGGCTGGTCACCTTCCTGCCGCACAGGCTGAACCGGCAGCCCGTGGTGGTGAGGGGCCTGACCGCCGACGAACTCTGGATCTGCGCCGGCCTGTCCGCGGTGGCGGGGTTCATCGCCGGCGTGCCGCTGGCCTGGGCCACGCACAGCGTCGCCATGGTGCCGACCCTGATCGTGGCCGGCGTGGCGGCTGGCGTGTTCGGTGGTGGCGGCTTCCTGCGCCGGCAGAAGCGCGGCCGCCCGGACACCTGGCTGTACCGGCAACTGCAGTGGCGCCTCGCGCTGCGCCATCCGCTGGCAGCGTCCTGGCTCGGTGGGCACCGTCTCATCACGCGTTCGGGGTACTGGACCACCCGGCGCTCACGCGGAGCAGCCGCCTCATGAGCCGTTTCAGGAACGAAGTCCATCACCTGCAGGCCCATGTGCGCACGCTGCGCCTGGGCGCCGGTGCGTTGTTCGTGGTGGCGCTGCTGCTCGGTTTCGGCTGGTGGAGTGCGCCGAGGCAACTGACGATCCACGTGCCCCCCGATCTGCGCTCGGGCAGCACCCGCGCCTGGTGGGATGTGCCGCCCGAGAATGTCTATGCGTTCGCCTTCTACGTCTGGCAGCAGGTCCAGCGCTGGCCGACGGATGGTGAGCAGGACTACCCGCGCAACCTCCACGCGCTGTCGGCCTATTTCACACCGGCCTGCCAGGCCTTCCTGCGACAGGACTACGAGCACCGGCGCAGCAGTGGCGAACTGCGCCAGCGGGTGCGTGGTATCTACGAGATTCCGGGGCGCGGCTTTGGCGACAACCCCACGATGCGGGTGAAGACGGTTTCAAGCCGCGACTGGATCGTCACGCTCGACGTCAGCGCTGACGAGTACTACGGCGCCGAGCAGGTCAAGCGGGCCCTGGTGCGCTATCCGCTGAAGGTGGTGCGGCTGGACGTCGATCCCCAGCACAACCCCTTCGGCCTTGCGCTGGACTGCTATGACGGCGCGCCGCAGCGGATCGAGGCACCGTCGCCGGCAGTGCCTCCGTCCGGCACGCCCGACGGCGGCCTTTCGCAGGGAAGCAACCCATGAAACACCACGTCTTCACCATCGTGGCGAGCCTGGCCCTTGGCTTCGGCTTGGTGCCGGACAGCCATGCCATCGAGATCCTGCGCTGGCAGCGGTTGCCGCTGGCCGTCCCGCTGGTCGTCGGGCAGGAACGCGTGGTCTTCATCGACCGCAACGTGCGCGTCGGCCTGCCCCCGAGCCTGGGCGAGCGGCTGCGCGTGCAGAGCGCGGGCGGCGCCATCTACCTGCGCGCCAGCGAGGCCATCGCGCCGACGCGGCTGCAGCTGCAGGACGTGGAATCCGGCGCCATCGTGCTGGTCGACATCGCAGCCACGGACGCCGGGGAAGGCGAGCCGCCGCTGGAGCCTGTACGCATCGTCCTGCAGGACGCCGCCGAGGATGCCAGCGGTGACACTGCCGCCGGTCCGACCCAAGCAGCGCAACCCGGCAGGCGTCGGCAGACGCCGATAACCGTTGTCCTGACGCGCTACGCGGCGCAGAACCTTTACGCACCGCTGCGCACCGTCGAGCCCGTGGCCGGCATCGGGCGCGTGCCGCTGCGGCGCCCGCTCGCGCTGGACACACTGCTGCCAACGCTGCCGCTCAAGGCGCGGGCACTGGCGGCCTGGCGACTCGAAGACCAGTGGGTCACCGCGGTGCGCCTGACCAACACCTCGCCTCACCGTATCGATCTCGATCCAAGGGTGCTGCAAGGCGACTTCGTGGCCGCGACCTTCCAGCATCCCGACCTGGGGCCGGCGGGCGCTTCGACCGACACCACGGTGGTCTATCTGGTCACGCGCGGCCGTGGCCTGGCCGAGTCGCTGATGCCGGTGCTCAGCCCCATCGATGCCGGCACGAACCTGCCGCCCGCCGCCGCTGCGGGGAGGACGTCCGATGAGGAGTAATCCCCTGTTGAAGTGGCTGCTGATTCCGATGGCATTGTTGCTGGTGTTCGTCGGTGCCAGGTTGTTCTCAGGCAGTGACGCTGCACCTGGCGAGCAGGATGTCCCGGGGCAGCTCACTCCCGAGGAAATGAAGGCGCTCGGCATCGCGGGCGACACCCCGCGCGATACCGTCGCCACCCTGGTCGCGCAGGTCAAGCAACTCCGTACCGAATTGCAGACCGCGCTGAGCGACAACCGCCAGCACAAGGCCGAGAACGAGCGCCTGCGTACCCGCGAGGGTGCGATCGACCAGCGCATCCAGAACGCCCTCGACAGCGAACGCCGCCGCCTGGAACAGGAGCGAACCCAGGCCGCCAGCGACCGGCAGCAGACGCAAGGGCTGATGCAGGAATTGCAGCGCCGCCTGGACGGGTTGTCCGGCAAGGGCGATGTCGCCGACCTGCCGATCGGCCTTGGACTGGACGGGCATGACGGGGGACCGCTCAAGGATGGCGGCATGCGCTGGATCGAAGCGGATGACGCCCGGCCCGATCCGAAGGGCGGTTCGAGCAGCCTGCGCTTGCCCGCCTTTCCCTCCAGCTTCGGTCCGGCCTCGCCGGAGCTGTCGGCCGCGGCGGAGGCCGTCAGCGACAGGACGGCGCAGGCCGTTGGCGGCACCACCCAGGCGGTCTATACGGTGCCCACCAATGCCACGCTGATGGGCTCGGTCGCCATGACCGCACTGATCGGTCGCATTCCCATCGACGGCACCGTCAACGACCCGTTTCCCTTCAAGGTGCTGATCGGGGCCGACAACCTGGCGGCCAACGGCATCGAGATTCCCGACGTGGCCGGTGCGGTGGTCAGCGGCACGGCCTCGGGCGACTGGACGCTCTCGTGCGTGCGTGGGCAGGTCCGTTCCGTCACCTTCGTGTTCAGCGACGGCACCATCCGCACGGTGCCGGAGGACGACGGCAAGCGCAGTCGAAGCCAGAACAGCACCAGCCTGCTGGATGGCCTGGGCTGGATCAGCGATCCCTACGGCATCCCGTGCGTCTCGGGCGAGCGCCGCAGCAATGCCCAGCAGTACCTGGGATCGCAGGCGTTGATCACCGCGGCCGGCGCGGGCGCCGCCTCGCTCATCAAGTCCGACAACGGCAGCGTGGCCGTGGTCGCCAACAACAACGGTTCGCTGGGCACGGTCGGCATTTCGGGCAACGAGGCCATGGGCCGCATCCTGGCCGGTGGCGTGCGCGACATGGCCGACTGGGTCAACAAGCTCTACGGCCAGGCCTTCGCGGCGGTCTACGTGCAGCCCGGCGCCAGGGTGGCCGTGCACCTGGAGCAGCCGATCGCCATCGACCACGACGCCAAGGGGCGCCGGGTGAATCACCTCATGGGAGAAGTGCATGCGTCGGACCTGGATTGACCGCCCCCTTGTCCTGCTCGCCGCCGCCGTTCTCGCGGGTTGTGCCACCAGCTCGGAAAAGCTGCTGCCCCGGGGCGAGCACACCATGCTGGACATCTGGCAGCACGAGACTGGCGGCCATAGCGGAGGCCAGGCCGGCCGCCTGCTGCTCGACGTACGGCAGGACCTGCGCCGCCCGCTGACCGACGCCGACACCCTCGCGGCGCCCGCCCGGAACGCGGCCTACACCCGCACGGCAGCGAACGAGATCCAGCGACAGTTCCATCGACTGCCGAACCCCGATCTGGTGATGTACGTCTTTCCGCACCTGGCCGGCACCGACCCGGTACCGGTGCCCGGCTACAGCACCGTCTTCCCGCTCTACCAGCGCGTGCAGTACGCGATGCCCGGCGAGCGGCTGGAGGACTACTGATGGGCTGGAGACTGCCGTGGCCGCGTCGTCCGGCCCCCAGGCCAGTCCAGGCCGACATCGAGCCGGACGCCTGGACGCGGCATGTCGACCGCCTCGCTGCGCACGGCATCGACGCACCTGGCGCCGCCCTTGGGTCGAATCATCGGCGACCCGCGACGCGGGCCGACCACGCGGCGCTCTACGACGTGGCGCCGTCTTTCGCCGACCTGCTGCCCTGGGTCGAGTACCTGCCGGCCACGAAGTGCATGCTGCTCGAAGATGGCCAATCGGTGGCGGCGTTCTTCGAGTTGCAGCCGATCGGTACCGAGGGGCGCGAGACCGCCTGGCTGTGGCAGGCCCGCGATGCCCTGGAGAACGCGCTGCAGGACTCCTTCGACGAACTGGACGAGAACCCGTGGGTGGTGCAGCTCTACGCGCAGGACGAAGCCGATTGGGACCACTACCTGCGCACGCTGGGGGCGTACCTGCATCCACGCGCGCAGGGCAGCGCGTTCAGTGAGTTCTACCTGCGCTTCTTCGGTCACCACCTGCGCGCGATCGCGAAGCCGGGCGGCCTGTTCGAGGACACCACGGTCACACGCCTGCCATGGCGCGGGCAGACCCGGCGCGTGCGCATGGTGGTCTATCGGCGCACCCCGGACACCGCATCGGCCCGACGGGGGCAATCGCCCGAGCAGGCCCTGGCGACGATTTGCGACCGCCTGGTCGGCGGCCTGGCGAATGCCGGCGTCAAGGCCCGGCGCCTTGGCGCGGCGGACATTCACGAATGGCTGCTGCGCTGGTTCAACCCGAATCCCGGCGCGCTCGGCAGCACGGCCGAAGACCGGGAGCGCTTCTACGCGCTCGCCCGCTACCCGGAGGAACGGGAAGAGGGCGAGATCGAGCTGGCCAGCGGCGACTTCGCGCAGCGCCTGTTCTTCGGCCAGCCGCGCTCGGATGTCGCCAACGGCCTGTGGTTCTTCGACGGCATGCCGCACCGGGTCATCGTCATGGACCGCCTGCGCTCGCCCCCCGCGACCGGACACGTGACCGGCGAGACGCGCAAGGGCGGCGATGCGATGAACGCGCTGTTCGACCAGATGCCCGAGGACACGGTGATGTGCCTGACCCTGGTCGCCACGCCGCAGGACGTGCTGGAGGCGCATCTCAACCACCTGGCCCGCAAGGCGGTCGGCGAGACGCTCGCCAGCGAACAGGCGCGCCAGGATGTGCAGCAGGCCCGCGGCCTCATCGGCAGCGCGCACAAGCTGTACCGGGGCACGCTGGCGTTCTACCTGCGCGGCCGCGACATGGCGCAGCTCGACGCCCGCGGCCTGCAACTGGTCAATGTCATGCTCAATGCGGGCTTGCAACCGGTGCGCGAAGAGGACGAGGTGGCGCCGCTCAACACCTACCTGCGCTGGCTGCCCTGTCTGTTCGACCCGGCGGCGGACAAGCGGCAGTGGTACACGCAACTGATGTTCGCGCAGCACGCGGCCAATCTGGCGCCGGTGTGGGGGCGCAGCCAGGGCACCGGCCATCCGGGCATCACCTTCTTCAACCGGGGCGGCGGCACGATCACCTTCGATCCACTGAACCGGCTCGACCGGCAGATGAACGCCCACCTGTTCCTCTTCGGCCCAACCGGCTCCGGCAAGAGCGCCACGCTGAACAACATCCTCAACCAGGTCACGGCGATCTACCGGCCCAGGCTGTTCATTGTCGAGGCCGGCAACAGCTTTGGCCTGTTCGGTGACTTCGCCGCTCGGCTGGGCCTGAGCGTGCATCGCGTGAAGCTGGCACCCGGCGCGGGCGTGAGCCTGGCGCCATTCGCCGATGCCTGGCGCCTGGTCGATACACCGGGCCAGGTGCAGACGCTGGATGCCGACGCCCTGGACGAGGACGGCGACACCCATCCGGCCGACGACGGGGATGACCAGCGCGACGTGCTCGGCGAACTCGAAATCACCGCCCGGCTGATGATCACCGGCGGCGAGGACAAGGAGGAAGCGCGCATGACGCGCGCCGACCGCAGCCTGATTCGCCAGTGCATCCTGGACGCCGCCCAGCGCTGCGTGGCACAGGCGCGCACGGTGCTGACCCGCGACGTGCGCGACGCGCTGCGCGAACGCGCCCGCGACGCCAACCTGCCGGATGCCCGGCGCGCGCGGCTGCTGGAGATGGCCGATGCGATGGACATGCTCTGCCAGGGCGCAGACGGCGAGATGTTCGACCGTCCGGGCACGCCCTGGCCCGAGGCGGACATCACCATCGTGGACCTGGCCACCTTCGCGCGCGAGGGCTACAGCGCACAGCTCTCCATCGCCTACATCTCGCTGATCAACACGGTGAACAACATCGCCGAGCGCGACCAGTTCCTGGGCCGGCCGATCATCAACGTCACCGACGAGGGCCACATCATCACCAGGAACCCGCTGCTCGCGCCCTACGTGGTCAAGATCACCAAGATGTGGCGCAAGCTCGGTGCGTGGTACTGGCTGGCGACGCAGAACATCGACGACCTGCCCAAGGCCGCCGAGCCCATGCTCAACATGATCGAGTGGTGGATCTGCCTGTCGATGCCGCCCGACGAGGTGGAGAAGATCGCCCGGTTCCGCGAACTGTCGCCCGCGCAGAAGGCGCTGATGCTGTCCGCGCGCAAGGAGGCGGGCAAGTTCAGCGAGGGCGTCATCCTGTCCAAGTCGATGGAAGTGCTGTTCCGCGCCGTGCCGCCCAGCCTCTATCTGGCTCTTGCGCAGACCGAGCCGGAAGAGAAGGCCGAGCGCTACCAGCTCATGCGCCAATACGGCATCGGCGAACTGGATGCCGCCTTCAAGGTGGCCGAAAAGATCGACCAGGCGCGCGGCATCGCATCGCCGCCGCTGTTCCTGCCGAAATGACCGGAGCGCGTCATGTCCTCGAAGCGAACCACCTTGCCGAGCCGGTCCCAGGCCATTCGCAAGCGCGCCGGGCGCCTCCCGCGGCTGCCCTGGGTGGTCGCCTGCATCCTTGTGGCCGGCCTGCTGGGCTGGCTCCTGTACCGCATGCCAGGTACGCCGACACCGCGCACGGGGCCCGAGGTCGCGCAGGCGCATCCGACCGGCCCACCCTGGCGCCACGGCCCCGCCGGTGCGCGCTTCACGCTGACGCTGTACGCCGACCTGGAATGTCCGTTCTGCAAGGTCTACTACCCGACCCTGATGGCCTGGATCGATGCCCATCCCGAGGCCAGCCTGCGGTGGCATCACCTGCCGCTGGCGATGCACGATCCCGAGGCAAGCCGGCTGGCCCGCGTGGCCGAGTGCGCAGGCGAAGCGCAAGGCCACGAGGCCTTCTTCGGTGCCATCGCATGGCTCTACCAGAACACCCGAGGCGATGGCCAGGGGCTGCCCACCGATCAGGCCTGGCCAGGCCTGACGACCGCCATGCGGACCTGCCTGGACAGCGACCGCCCCGTGGCCATCGTTCGCGCGCAGGCCGAAGAGGCCCTGCGCAGCGGCATCAACGCCACGCCCACCGTGCGGCTTGACGACGGCCTGACGGGCAAATCGCTGCTGCTGCACGGTCCGGTCGAGGGCGATGCGCTGCTGTCGGCGCTCGATCTTGTCTCCAGCGTGCCATCGCGCCCTGCGGAGCGCCCTCGTGCCGTTGATGCGACCGTCGAAGAGACCGACGCACCACGGTAACGGGAACCCGGTTGCGTGTGTGCGGCCAGTCGCACCATCTCCTCCTTCCAGGGCCTTGCCGTGGCAGCCATCCGCCGGGCGGCCTCGGACGGCTGTGGCTGAGCACCAACAGTGAATTCGGACGACCCGACTCCGTCGCTTGACCTCAAGTTAACCTGAGGTTTTATCCTGCTGGGGCCCGTGTTTCCAAGCAACGCGAGCGATCTCGACAGGCCATCAAGACATTCCCGGAGTTCCCATCCATGCTCGCCAGCAATACAGAATCGCCCCCCGTCGCCCAGCCAGGAGGCGCCAGCACCTTTCTCGAAGAAAAAGCCTTTCGCGCACGCACGGTACTCGTGTTCGGGACCGTGACGGATGCGCTGGCCTCGGAGACCGTGCGCAAGCTCCTGGCACTGGACGCGGAGTCCAGCGCTCCGATCACCATGATCGTCTCCTCGCCGGGAGGCCACCTCGAATCGGGCGATGCGATCCATGATGTCGTGCGCTTCGTTTCCTCGCCCGTCAACATGGTGGGCACGGGGTGGGTCGGCAGCGCGGCCACCCATCTCTACCTGGGGGCGCCACGCGAGCGGCGATTCTGCCTGCCCCAGACGCGCTTCCTGATCCACCAGCCGAGCGGCGGGGCCGGCGGACCCGCAAGCGACATCGCGATCCAGGCCAAGGAAATCATCAAGGCCCGGGAGCGCATTGCTCAGGTCATTGCCCGAGAGACCGGACAGCCCCTCGAACGCGTACTGAAGGACATCGAGCGCGACCTGTGGATGCCGGCCGAGGAAGCGGTTTCCTACGGGCTCGTGTCGCGCATCATCCAGCGCCGCGAGGAACTCATGGCCGCGTGAAGTGCACCGGACCTGACTCCTCGACACATCGAAGCCATCACTCCCACAAGCGCCACCGGAACGACACATGCTCAAGATCCTCGGAAAGCGATCCTCCATCAATGTCCGCAAGGTCCTGTGGGCATGTGCCGAGCTTGGCCTGCCGTTCCAGCAGGAAGACTGGGGCAGCGGCTTTCGTGACGTGACCGAGGACGCCTTCAGGGCGCTCAATCCGAACGCGATGGTGCCCGTGCTGATCGACGGCAATTTCGTGCTGTGGGAGTCGAACACGATCCTGCGCTACCTCGCCAATCGCCATGGCGGTGCAGCGCTGTACCCCCAGGACGCCATGGCGCGCGCCCGCGTCGACCAGTGGCTGGACTGGCAGGCGTCCGACCTCAACCGTGCGTGGAGCTACGCTTTCATGGCACTGGCCAGACGCTCGCCGGAGCACGCGGATGCCGCCGAGGTTCAGCGGTCCCTGGAAGCCTGGCACCGGTTCATGCGCGTGCTGGACGGCCGGCTGGTGGAGACGGGTGCCTACGCCGCGGGCGACACGTTCAGCCTGGCGGACATCGCCATCGGACTGTCCGTGCATCGCTGGTACCAGACGCCATTCGAACACCCTCGCCTGGAGGCAGTGGACGGCTACTACAGGCGCATCGAACAGCGCAATGCGTTCATCTCGCATTGCATCCGCGTGCCGTGATCCGGCCCACCGCGATCGACCTCGCTTTCCCTTCCTTTCCCGCTACTGCGATGACCATACGTCCATGCGACCAGACTTGCTCCTTGCCTTCATGACCTACGCGTTCGTGACCTCCATCACGCCGGGCCCCAACAACACCATGCTGCTCGCGTCGGGGCTCAACCATGGGTTCGCCCGCAGCGTGCCGCACATCCTCGGCATCAGCATCGGCTTCGCGGCGATGGTGTTCGGCGTGGGGGCAGGGCTCGGACGCCTGTTCCTCGCCTATCCCTCCCTGTACACCACCTTGCGCGTGGTCGGTGCGGTCTACCTGCTCTGGCTCGCCTGGCAGATCGCCACGGCCCAGCCGCTGCAGGAGACCTCCGCGCCCGGCCGGCCATTCGGCTTCTGGAAGGCCGCCGCCTTCCAATGGGTCAATCCCAAGGCATGGATCATGGCCATCGGAGCCATTGCCACCTACGCACCCGCCGAGGGCGGCGTGCTGGCGGTGATCGTCATCGCCGCGCTCTATGCCCTCGTCAATGCGCCGAGCGTTGCCGTCTGGGCGGCCTTCGGCACGACGCTGCGTCGTTGGCTGACGGACAGGCGCCATTTGCGCATCTTCAACATCGCGATGGCCATCCTGCTCGTGCTGTCGTTGTATCCCCTGCTGTCCAGCCAGGCCACGCAATGACGCGATCCCCCCATGCGAGCGACCTTCTCCTCGTGCATGGCGCCTGGCACGGCGACTGGTGCTGGGAACGCGTGGCCCCACTGCTGGCTGCAGCAGGACGGCGCGTGGTGACACCGACGCTGAGCGGCCTGGATGGCACCCCTGGACGCTTCGGGCTGAGCCACCACGTCGACGACATCCTGGCCCATGCCGGGAACCGCGGATCGATCACGCTGGTCGGCCACAGCTATGCCGGATTCCCGGCTTGCGCCGCCGCATCACGCCTGGGAAAAAGGATCGACCATCTGGTGCTCCTCGACGCGTTCCTTCCCGTCGACGGAGAGAAGTTGCTCGATCACGCCCCTCATCTCATCGACCGCTACGCCAGTGCCATGGCCGCCGATCCGGACTGGCGGATCCCTCCCTTGCCCGCCGCGCAGTTAGGCATCTCCCCGGCCGACCAGGCATGGGTGGACATGCGCCTGAGGGGCCAGCCCGCACAGACTTACTTCGAATCCATCCGCCTGCAAAGCCCGTTGTCCGGCTGCCGCAGGACCTATGTCCGTTGCAGCCAGGCGCCCGGTGAGCTTCTCGCACGCTCCGTCTCGCGGGCCAGGAACGACGGCTGGAACTGCCTGGAACTGGATGCCCCGCATGATGCGATGATCAGCCATCCGCAGGCCTTGGCCGATCTGCTGCTGGACATGTAAACCGGCGGTCTACTCCTTGTCGTGTACCTGCCTCCTGGGTCGTTGCAACTTTTCGACGAAGCTGCGCAGTTGCTCCGAATCCTCGGCATCCCTGCGCAGCAGGTAGGTCGTCAGTGGTGGCACCTCACCGGCCAGCGGACGCGAAGCGACGTCCGGGTGCCGCCACAGGGACAGGTGCGGGCGGGTCGTGATCCCGAGGCCGTAGCCTGCTGCCACCAGCGCCATCAGCAAGTCATGGGACACCACTCGTTCGGCAATCTGGACCTCGCGTTCCGCAACACGCAGGAGCCTGTCGATTTGCCTGCTGCATCCTGCGCACGCTTCCGGATCGCAAAGCACCAGTGGATGGGACAGCAGTTCCATCAGGGAGAGTTCGGGATGAATCAGGGCGGGATGCCTCGCAGGCACGCCACCACCAGGGGCTCGCTCCACGCTGGCGTCGCCAGCAATCCTTCACCTGGATGTTCCGCCTTCGCGAACCCCGCGTCATAGTCACCCTCCCTCAGTCCTTTCAACTGCTGGGCGAGCGTTACCTCGAACAGGCTGATCTCGACCTCGGGCGACTCCTCGCCTCAGCGAGCCAGCAGGTCGCTCAGGTGCGACGGCGAAATTCCATCTGACAGCGCGATTCGCAGGATGCCCCGGTATCCGGTTGCCGCAGCGCGTGCGCCGGCCCGGGCCTGCTCGGCGGCCGCCAGCACGCGCCGCGCTTCGTCAAGGAAGACCTGCCCAGCCCATGTGAGCCGGGTGCCATGACTGTTGCGTTCGAACAGCCTGACGCCCAGGTCATCCTCCAGTTGACGAATGGAACGCGACAGCGGCGACTGCTCGATGTGAAGCCGTTCCGCGGCACGCGTAAAGCTGAGTTCCTCCGCCACGGCGATGAAGTATCGAATATGGCGCATCAGCATCGCTACGCTCCCGATCGGTGCCTCGCAACCTGCTGGCCGGCGCTGGAAGACAGGCTTTCCGCGTCCCCGGGACCCGGGACGTTCCAGCCCAAGGCCTTGTACAGGGCCACGATGTGTATCTGGGCGTCGACTTCCTGCTGCGCTATCTGCCGACGCAGTTGGAACAGGGTGCGCTGGTTCTCCAGCACGGCCTGGTAGCTTCCGGCCCCGGCGCGGTAGCGCCTGTCGGCGATAGCGAACGCGGCCTGGGCGTGTTGTGCGGCTTGCAGCAGTCCCGCCAACTGGCGCTGCTGTTCGACCACTTGCGTCACCGCGCTCTCGACCTCCTGTTGCGCGGCCAGGAGCACCTGCTCATAACGCGCCATCGCGCCGTCGGACAGCGCCTCGGCCCCGCGCAGCCGAGCACGGGCATTGCCCAACCGCATCGCGGGCCAGGACACCGTTGGCGCGATCTGGAAGGCACGCGAGGCAGCGCTGCCGAAATCTCCGTCGCGCAACGCGAAGAAGCCGAGGAAGCCACCCAGGTCGATGCGCGGGTAGAGGTCGGCCGTCGCCGCGCCGACATCCTCGACGGCGGCGGCGAGCAAGCGCTCGGCCTGCATCACGTCCGGGCGCGCCAGGATCATCCTGTTCACATCGCCCAGCGGCACACGCGCCACCAGCGGTGCCGCTCGCACGGCGTCCGGTTCGGGCAGGCCGCCCTGGCCGGGCCGCTGCCCTGCGAGGACATCGAGCCGATGGCGGGCCTGCTGCAACGCTGCCACCAGCGCTGGCAGCTCTGCCTCGCTGCGCAACAGGTTGGCCTGCGCATTCTCCACCTCCTCGGGCAGGCCGGCGCCGGCGTTCAGGCTGGCCTGGGCAAGCCGTACGGTTTCACGCCAGTTGCCAGCTTCCTGTCGTGCCACTTCCAGTTGCCGTCGATAGCCTTGCGCCTCGAACCAAGTGCGGGCCACCTCGGCGGCAATGCTCAAACGAGTCATCTCCAGTTCCGCCTGGCTGGCCTCCGCCCGCGCCATCGCCGCCTGCTGCAGCCGGTCCAGGCGACCGAACAGGTCGACCTCCCATTGCACGTCGAAGCCAGCCTGCCAGGACTCGGACAGGGTGCGCTGGCCGCCGTTGCTCGCCTGTTGCTGGATGCCACGGCTATAGCCAGCGCCACTGGTCACGCCCGGCAGGCGATCGAGCCGACGCTCGTCGAAGATGGCGCGTGCCGCCAGCAGGTTGGCCTGGGCCTGGCGGATGTCATGGTTGCGCGCCAGCGCCATCTCGATCCAGCGGCTGAGGCCCTCGTCGTCGAAGACTTGCCACCACGCGACCGGCGCGGCTTCGGCGTCGGCTGCAGCGAACTCCGCGGCCTGCGGGCTGGCCAGCACGATGGCAGGCGCTTGCGGCCGGACGTACTGCGGACCGACGGCGCAGCCCGCCAGTGCCGTGGCGAACGCCGCAGCCGCCCAGGTACGGACGCATTGGGTGCTTGTGCTCATGTCGCCGCTCCTTCGGCCCGCGCGATCTCGGCCAGTTGCCGGCTGCGCGCGCTCTGCACGCGGTGGTCGCGCGCAAGCAGGGTGTAGATGGTAGGCAGCACGAACAGCGTGAACAGCGTGCCCACCAGCATGCCGCAGACGATCACTGCCCCAAGGCCGAAACGGCTGTTGGCGCCCGCCCCGCTCGCGAACAGCAGCGGCACCACGCCGAAGGCCATGGCCCCGGTGGTCATCAACACCGGACGCAGGCGAATCTGCGCGGCACGGATGATGGCGGCGCGGCGGTCCAGCCGTTCATGGACCTGCAGTTCGTTGGCGAACTCGACCATCAGGATGCCGTGCTTGCTGATCAGCCCGATCAGCGTCACCAGACCGATCTGGGTATAGATATTGAGCGTGGCCCAGCCCAGTGCCAGCGGCAGCAGTGCGCCGCAGATGGACAAGGGCACGGTAATCAGGATGATCAGGGGGTCGACCAGGCTCTCGTACTGCGCCGCCAGCACCAGGTAGATCACGACCAATGCGGCCAGGAAGGCGAACACCAGCGCGCTGCCCTCCTGCACGTACTGGCGCGACTCGGACTGCCAGTCGTGGCTGAAGCCGGGCGGCAGTTCGGCCACGACCTGTTCGAGGAAACCCACCGCCTGGCCCAGCGAGACACCCGGCGCGGGGATGGCCTGCAGGGTCGCCGCATTCTGCTGGTCGAACTGGTTCAGCCGGTTGGGCTCCACGCCCATGTCCAGGCGCACCACGGTGGACAGCGGCACCAGTTCGCCGCCCGCAGTGCGAACGTACTGCCGCGCCAGCGCCTGCGGGGTGAGGCGCTGCTCGCCCACGCTCTGCGGGATCACGTCGTAGGAACGACCGAACAGCGCGAAGCGATTGACGTAGTTCTCGCCCACCAGCACGCCCAGGGAATCGCCGATGTCCTGCAGGGCCAGCCCCAGGCTCGCGGCCTTGGCGCGATCGATCGTGACCTGCACCACCGGGCTGTCGTACTCCAGGTCGCTGTCCACCACCACGAACAGGCCGCTGTCGCGGGCGCGTTGCTTGACCCCCTCCATGGCCTCGTACAGCACCGGATAGTCCTGCGCGCTGCGCAGCACCAGTTGCACCGGCAGGCCGCCGCTGCCGCCCGGCAAGGGCGCGACCTGGAACACGAAGATGTCGCTGCCGACGATCTCGCCGACAGCGCCCTGTAGCTCGGCCACGATCTCCGGCTCCTTGCGCGTGCGCTCGCCCCAGTCGGACAGCATCAGGCCGCCGAAGCTGTTGGCCGGGCCGTCCGTGCCGTTGATGATCCACGTGCCGATCGTCTCGGGTAGCGCGGACATGACGCGGTGCAGTTCGTCGGCGAAGCGTTCCGCATAGTCCAGGCTGGCGTGCTGCGGGGACTTGACCGCGGCCAGGACCGCCGCCTGGTCTTCCGGCGGCGCCAGCTCGCGCTGCGGCAACTGGTACAGGAACGGCAGGCTCAGGACCACCAGCAGGGCGAAGCCGCCGCTGAGCCAGCGATGCCGAAGCGACCCACCCAGCAGCCGTCCATAGCGATCCGCCAGGCCGCCGAAGACCCGTTCGGCCCATTGCGCCATGCGACCCGGCCCACCGTCCTGGTGGGAGGACTTCAGCAGCAGCGAACTCATCACCGGCGACAGCGTCAACGCCACCACGCCGGAGACGATCACCGCCCCGGCCAGGGTCAGGGCGAACTCGCGAAACAGCGCGCCGGTCAGCCCGCTCATCAGGCCGATGGGGGCATAGACGGCCGCCAGCGTCAGCGTCATGGCGATCACCGGCCCCGCAATCTCGCGCGCGCCGACCAGCGCCGCCGCCACCGGCGACTTGCCTTCCTCGATGTGGCGATGCACGTTCTCGACCACCACGATGGCGTCATCCACCACCAACCCGATGGCCAGCACCATCGCCAACAGGGTCAGCAGGTTGATGCTGAAGCCGAACGCCAGCATCAGTGCCGCCGCGCCCAGCATCGACAGCGGGATGGCGACCACCGGGATGACCACGCTGCGCAGCGAGCCCAGGCACAGCCAGATCACCAGCACCACGATCAGCACCGCTTCCAGCAGCGTCTTGACCACTTCCTGGATCGAGGCATCGATGAAGCGCGCGCGCTCGTAGACCATGGCGACCTTTACGCCCGGCGGCAAGGTCTTCTCGATGTCCGGCAGCAACTGGCGGATGCCATCCACGATGACCAGCGGGTTGCCCTTGGGCGTGGGGAACAGCGACAGGTAGACCGCCGGCTCGCCGTCCATCTGGCCGCTGGTCTGCGTCGAGGCTGCACCCAGTTCCACCGTGCCGACATCGCGCAGGCGCACCAGGTCGTTGCCGTCCTGGCGAATGACCAGATCCCGGAATTCCTCCACGCTGGTCAGGTCGGAATTGATCCGCACATTGGCAACGACATACTGCCCACGCACCTGGCCCGGCGCGGCCTGGTAGTTGTTGCGGCGGATCGCATCAGCCACATCCGTTGCGGTCAGGCCACGCCCGGCCAGGCGTTCGGCATCCAGCCACAGGCGCATCGCCAGCTTCTGGCCGCCATCGACCTGCACCTTGGCCACGCCGTCGATGCCGGAAAACAGCGGCTCGACCACCCGCGACAGGTAGTCCGTCAGCTCTGGCGTGGACAGGCTGCCGGTGGAGAAGCCTACATAGGCTACCGCCGTCGAATCCCCGGCGGACAGTTCGATCACCGGATCATAGGCGCGCTCGGGCAGCCGGTAACGCACCTGGTTGACCTTGGCCATCGCCTCGGTCAACGCTTGCGTCGAGTCACGGTTCAGTTCCATGCGCAGCGTGACCAGGCTGCGCCCCTGCGTCGACGAGGACGACAGGTAGTCGATGCCCTCGACCGAGGACACCGCCTGCGCGATCGGCTGGGTCACGAAACCCTGCATCAACTCGGCCGAGGCGCCCGGGTACTCGGTGCTGACCGTGATGGTGGAGGTTTCCAGGGTGGGGTATTGCCGGATCGGCAGCTTGCCCAGGGCGAACAGCCCCAGCAAGACAAGCAGGCTGCTGACCACCAGCGCCAGCACCGGACGGCGCACGAAGACGTCGGTGAACCTCATGTCGCCTGCTCCCGGGCCGTCTTCGACTGGGGCGAGGCGGCGCCCCCGTGCAGCGCGTCGCGTGCGACCGGCTCGACCCGCATGCCATCGCTGAGCTTGAGCTGGCCGGACACCACCACCCGGTCGCCTTCCTTCAGGCCGGAGACGATCTCGACCCGGCCATCCCAGCGTTCACCCGTCTTCACCGCAACACGACGCACCGTCATTCCCTGCGGCTCTGCGGCTTCGGCGACGAACACCGTCTGGCCGTAGGCGGTGTAGGTCACCGCGGTTTCGGGCACCGCCAGTACCGGCGTGGGCTGCTCGCGCAGCACGTGCACATTGGCGAACATGCCGGCCTGCAGCGCGCCGTCGACGTTGGGCAGGCTGGCCTGCGCACGCAACGTGCGCGACGCGCCGATCAGCGGGTCGATGGCCGACACCTGCGCCTCGAAACGGCGCTCCGGCCAGGCATCGACCCGGATCTCGACCGGTTGGCCAGGCCGCACGTGCGGAACCGCCTGTTCGTCCAGCGCAAAGTTGACCTTGAGGGTCCCGGCATCGACCAGGCTGGCGATACCATCTCCCGCAGCGAGGTACTGGCCCTCGTGCACGCGGCGAATGCCGATCGTGCCCGCGAATGGCGCACGGATCGCCTTCTGCGCGATGACCGCCTCGATCCCGCGCAGTTCGCCCTGCGCCATGTCGCGTGCAGCCTGCGCATGGTCGAGTTGCTCCTGCGTGGCCACCTTGTCGGCCATCAACCGACGGGTGCGCGCCAGCACGGTCTCGGCATTGCGCAACTGTGCGCGCAGCCGAAGGCGCTCGGCCTGCTCGGGCGCATCGTTGAGCTGCACCAGCAGTTCCCCTTGCTTCACCCGCTGCCCGGAGGTGAACGCAATGCGCGTCACACGCCCCGCGGTTTCCGCAGCCAGTTCCACCTGCCGCGCCGCCTCCAGTTCGCCCACGCCGTGGAACGTGCGCGGCGCCCGGGCGCGCTCTACCGGCGCCAACGCCACCTTGGTGGCCGGCCAGCCACCTGCGCCATCCGAGCCCGATGAGCATGCGGACAGGCCGATCGCGCTCGCCAGTGCCAGGCCAAGAAAAGCAAAGCGGGCGTTCATGCCTTGCCCTCCAACTGGCGGCGCAGGTGGCTGGCGATCGCCGCTGCGACCAGGCCACCGATGAGGCTGACGTGCTCCAGCGCCCAGAACATGGCCGTCCTGGCCTGCGCCTCCGGCAGCGCCCAGAAGTGGTGCACCACGAGGATGGTCAGCAGCAGGAACACCGCCAGCGCGCCAGTCCCCAGCCAAAGCACGCGATCGAGCACCAACAGCACCGAGCCGCCCAGCAGCACCGCGATGGTGGCGATGTTGAACAGCCAGTCCGGCTCCAGCCCGGCGGCACGCATTTCGGCCAGCCCGCCCTGGAAGTCGAGCAGCTTGGCCAGCCCGGAAGACAGGAACACCACCGCCAGCAGGACGCGGGCGCCAATCCACAGCCAGCGGCTGTCCAATGTCGTGTCAACGATGTTTCGCATGCGTGTCCGCTCTCGAAGAAACGGCCGCAAGGCTCAGCCGCGCGACCGGTGGGTTGGAGAAAGACTGGCCGCCTCAAAGGGCCTTGCCAGGATCCATGCGGCGGACTATAAAACCTCAAGTAAAGTTGAGGTCAAGCCATGCAACCGAAGAAGCCGATCGATTTTTCGCGCCTGCTCACGGTAGGGGAGGTGGCGCATCGCGCGGGCGTGCCGGTTTCCACCATCCACTTCTACGAGTCGAAGGGACTGATCGCCAGCACGCGCAACGCCGGCAACCAGCGCCGGTTCGCCTCGGTCGTGTTGCGCTACATCGCCGTGATCAAGGTGGCCCAGCGCACGGGCATTCCCCTCGAGGAAATAAAGGAGGCCCTTGGCCGCTATCCACCGGGAAGCAAGCTCACCGCGGCCCAGTGGCGGGAACTGTCCACGCGCTGGCGCGCCAATCTGGACGAACGCATCACCAAGCTGACGCGGCTGCGCGACGAACTGGACAGTTGCATTGGCTGTGGCTGCCTGTCGCTGGACGAATGCCCGTTGCGCAATCCCCAGGACGCACTGGGGGCGGAAGGGCCCGGTCCCCGCATCCTCGAACGGCCGTGACTCCTGCGCGAGCGCCGCAGCCCCAGTAAGTCACTGCGATTTAGCCAAGACCCAGTAGTCGCGGAGCGCGCGCACGCTGTCCGATGGCGAAGGCATGTAGCCGCTCAGGTTGACGAGCCCGACGTTCATGCCGCGTTCGTCGGTGGTGCCCCTGAGCATCAGCCGTTGGAAGCGGCCGGTGTCCAGGCCATATCGATGCGGATCATCGACTTTCAGCGCCAGTAGGTGCAGGTGCGAGTTCCAGATGCGGAACTTCGCATGTTCGATGGCCCGTATCGCCTGCCAGGGAACGAAGACCCGCTGGGGGCCTTCGCGCGTGAGGCCGAGGGCATCGGCCACGAGGTCGGCGGGTGGGTCGAGGCGACGCAACCGCCGCACGAGTGTTCGCACGATCGCACGTGTGAGCGCCACGGCCAGGATGACGCCGCCCAGCGCAAGAGCGAGCACGACAGGGTCCGTCTCGTGGATGTCCTTGACGAGGGGCGGCAGCACGACGACCAGCAGAGGGAACACGATCCCCATGCCCATGACCAGCACTTCCCACCACGCGGCGCGCGCGATGGGAATGCGCAGCGTCGCCGGGAAGCGGGGCAAGGGCATGTGCCTGCCTCGCCAGCGCAGGCGGCGTCCATACTGTCGGACCAGGATCATGAGCCCCATGACGGAGGTGACGAGGAAGACGGCGGCAGCCAGTCTGGCGGGGCCAGGGTCCGCGCGCAGGGACGATAGCAACGCAAGCACCAGCGTCACGCCCGACACCAGGAGCACCGGCTCCACCACGAAGACGTAGATCCTTGTCCACCAAACGCTCCCTGCCTGCTGCTCGCTCATGGCCCTCCGTCCCGATCCCGCTTCGATGCCGCTCCCATCCTGGTCATCCACTCGCTGCGGTCGAAATACACTTCGTTGCGGCGAATCTTGCCCGCATGGTCCAGTTGTACCAGGCATACGCCGACCACGGTCAACACCTCGCCACCGACCGGGATGTCGGCACACCATTTGTTGAGGAAGCCATCCTGCATGGGGATGCCCTCGACCTGCGTCCAGACCCACGCCGGATTGCGCGCCAACAGGCGCTCGAAATAGCCCAGCAAGGCGGGCTTTCCCCGCAGCCCTTGGGGTACGGCAGGGTCGAGATAGAAGGCATCCTCCGAATAGAAGGCAGCCAGCCGCTGGGGATCGTTGCCGGTCCAGGCAGGCAGCCACGCCTGCGCAAAGCGCCGCGCCTGCTCCGCATCGAGGGCGTTCATCATGATGTGCCGGGCCGGTCGGGGACGCGCATCATCGGTGCGCCGCCTTGCGGGTACCGCTATCGATGGCCTTGAGCAGCGCAGCGCCAAGCACCGACTTGAGCACGCCGCCGAGGACGAAGGGGGCCACGCCCACGGCGATGGCTTTCTGAACGCCAACCATCGCGGCCAGCCAGGCGCCGCCGAGCAGCAGGCACAGGGCGTTGCCGATCAGCATCGCCGCGAAGGCCAGCACGACGCGCCCGCCATGCCAGCCGCGTTCGACCAGCCAGCCGGTCAGCGCGCCGGCCACGGGAAAGGCCAGCAGGTAGCCACCCGTCGGTCCCAGGAAGCGCGCCAGGCCTCCCGTGCCACCGGCGAACACCGGCAAGCCGAGCGCGCCCTGGGCCAGCCAGACGAGGATCGTCAGGCCACCCAGGCGCCAGCCATACAGTGCGCCGACCAGCGTGACGGCCAGCGTCTGCATGGTCATTGGTACCGGCACCATGGGCACGCTGACGTGGGACGACGCGGTGAGCACGAGGGTGCCGAACAGCACCGCCAGCACCTTGGTCGCGTTGGACTGTCCGCGCAGCCAGCGGGTTGTGTCGAGGGTCCCGAGGGTTGGGGTCGAGGTTGGGGTCATGGGTTCTCCTTCATGAATGGCGGAACTGGCCGCCGGGCGCATCCTTGCGCGGACACCGGAAACGTCATCGATCCTGCTTGCCCTGCAGGCAGATCAGGGTCTGCTGGCCGAGCGCCACCTGGGCTCGTCCCTGCTCGGTGACGCCGAAGACTTCGAGCTGGCAGATGGTCAGGGTGCGTCCGGAGCGCACCACCGTGCCGACCGCTTCGAGGTAGTCGCCCTGCGCGGGGGCCAGCAGGTTGATCTTGAACTCGACGGTCAGCACGGAGCTGTCCGGTGGAAACAGCGTGAAGCCCGCGTAGCCGCCGGCCGAGTCGGCGATGGCGCTGGTGCCGCCGGCATGGAAGTAGCCATGCTGCTGGGTGAGGGTTTCGCGGAACGGCAACCGGATGCTGACCCGTCCGCGCGCAACCTCGTGCAGTTCGGCGCCCAGGTGGTGCATCAGGCCCTGGCGGGCGAAGCTGTCGCGGACGATTCGCTCGACCTGGGGATCGAGCGGCAAGGATGGGGCGGCTTGGGTCATGGTGCGGAGGTTCCTTCTCGCTGTGGGGACGCCTCGGGGTGGCGGCGGCCGATGAGGTTCATGGCCTTGAAGCTCGCGACGACTTCGCCCTGCTGGTTGATCCCCTCGACCAGGGTATGCACCATGCCGCGGTCGGGCTTGGAGCGCGATGGCGCCGCGTCGGCGATGGTCAGCCGCAGGTGCAGTTGGTCACCCGGGCGCACCGGCTTGAACCAGCGCACTTCATCGACGCCCGGCGAGGCCAGGCTTGCCACCGACGTCAGGTAGTGGTCGACGAACAGCCGCATCATCAGGCCGATGGTGTGCCAGCCACTGGCGATCAGGCCGTGGAACGGCCCGCGGGCCGCCGCCTCGGGATCGATGTGCATGGCCTGGGGATCGAATTGCCGCGCGAACGCGATGACTTCCGGCTCTTCGACCCCGATGGGGCCGTACTCGAACGATCGCCCCTTTTCGTAGTCCTCGAAGTAGCGCTGATCCCTCGGTGTCTTGAAGTCGGACAGTGGCATGGCAAGGCTCCGGTGTCAGGAATGGGGGTTGAAGCGAGGCGGCCGCTTCTCCAGGAATGCCCGCATGCCTTCCTCGTGGTCGGGCAGCGAAAGGGTGCGGTGGAAGGCGGCCCGCTCGCGGCGCAGTCCTTCGTCCATGGGCAGGCTGGCGCTGGCACGCGCGGCCTGCTTGATCAGGACCAGCACCTCGCCCGACAGCGACGCCATGTCGGCGGCGAGCCGGCGGCCCTCTTCGAGCAGGCGATCGGCGGGCAAGATGCGCGAGACCAGCCCGCTGCGTTCGGCCTCGCGGACGTCCATGCGGCGCCCGGTCAGCAGCAGGTCCAGCGCCTTGGCCATGCCGAGCAGGCGCGGCAGGCGCTGGGTGCCGCCGGCGCCGGGCATGGTGCCGACGCGAACCTCCGGGTGGCCGAACACGGCGTTCTCGGCCGCCAGCACGATGTCGCACATCTCGACCAGTTCGCAGCCGCCGCCGAGCGCGAAGCCCTGCACCAGCGCGACCACGGGCTTGGGGAACGTGCCCAGCGGCGCGCAGCAACCGGCGAAGTCGGTGGCGCGCGCCTGCTCCGCACTGATGCCGAGCATCTCCTTGAGATCGGCACCGGCCGCGAAGTGTTCGCCTTCGGCGCGCAGCAGGACCACCCGCACGGCGGCGTCGGCCGCCAGCCTGTCGAGGTGCGCGGCCATCGCGTCGGTCAATGAGCGGCACAGGGCGTTGCGGGCTGTCGGCCGGTCGATGACCAACTCGGCATAGCCGTCTGGGTGCGACTCGCATCGAATGAAATCGGAAGACATGGGTTCTCCTGCGAAGAGCCGCCCGAAGTGCCGGGCCGTCATCGATTCGGCAGCGCCGGGCAGTACCTGCGAAGTCTGCTGCGCGATGACGCTTGCGGCCAAGCGCGAATATCTCAGGTGGGACTGAAAATTTCTCGCTGGAGCAGTTGCCGACGTCTTTGAAGAATGCTCGCCAACACATCGAGAACGGAGGCGATTCCATGAAGGTCGTCCGTGGCCGGCAGGTCACCACCAACAGGCCCTGGGGTGCTGTCCCCATTGCCGAACTGTCGGGCTTGTCCGTGAAGATTCACTGGACCGACCAGGCTTATCGCTGGCACATCAACGACGGCGAGGAGGTCTTCGTGGTCCTGGACGGCACGGTGGACATGCACCATCGAATCGATGGGCAGGAGCAGGTGATCGAGTTGGGCGTCGGCGATGTCTTCTTCGCGGAAGCGGGATGCGAGCACCTCGCGGTCCCTCGTGGCGAGGCACGCATCCTGGTCGTGGAAAGGGTGGGCAGCCCGTAGGTGGAGCCGGACGTCCACAGAAATCTCAACGCCGGCTGAAAAAAACTCGCTGGAGTCGGCGCCATGCCCGGCCCAGAATCGATTTGCGGACGGGCCTCGTCTTTCCCTCAACGCCCCGGTATTCCCCGTCCCAGCGAATTCCCATGGAACACACCGCCTTCGTGGCGCTGATCGTCTACGCCTTCGTCATGTCGATCACGCCCGGTCCCAACAACGTGATGCTGATGTCCTCGGGCCTGCTCTTCGGCCTGGGCCGAACCTGGCCGCACCTGCTGGGCATCCCCGCGGGCGTGATGGTGCAGCTTGGGATCACCGGCGCCGGCCTCGGCGCGGTGTTCGCCCTCGAACCTCGCCTGCAGGTCGCATTGAAGGTCGTGGGCAGCCTCTACCTGCTCTGGCTGGCCGCGCGGCTGTGGCGCGCTGCCGAGCTGGAGGAGACCGAGGCCGGCCGGCCCATCGGCTTCATGCAGGCGCTGGCCTTTCAGTTCGTCAATCCGAAGGCCTGGCTGATCTCGGTGACGGTGGTGTCCACCTTCCTGCCGCCGGGCGAAGGCTACGCGCTGCGCCTGCTGGTGGTCAGCCTGGTGTTCGCCGCCATCGGACTGCCCTGCATGCTGGTCTGGGCCGCCTTCGGCGCCGGCCTGCGGCCCTGGCTGCGCGACCGCGCCGTTGCTCGCGCGATCAACCGTGCGATGGCGACCCTGGCCGCCCTGACCGTTCTTCTCTTCTGGATCTGATGCCATGACGACACTCTCCCATGATCAACTCCGGGCTCATGCGCTGGCCTGGATCGACGACTGGAACCGGCGCGACGTGTCGGCGGTGCTGGCGGCCTATGCCGACGACGCACTATTCGTGAGCGCGCTGGCGCAGCCCTATACCGGTGGCACGCGGGTACAGGGCAAGGACGCGCTGCGCCGCTACTGGCTGGCCGCGCTCGCCGACAGGCCGGACCTGCGGTTCGAACTCATCTCGGCCATCTGCGATGTCGAGGCGCAGACCGTCGTCGCCCATTACGTGGCGCAGGCCGGCGGCAAGCGCACGCGCATGTGCGAGATCATGCGTTTCGAGAATGGACGGCAGGTCCAAGGCGAGGCCCTGCACGGCGTCCCCGCCGAGGAGGGCACGCCATGACGGCGCTGCTGCGCGCCGTCCGGCCCGACGACGGCAACCGCTATGACTGGGGTGGGGTCTGCCTGGGCTGGCGACTGCTGGAACTGCAACACATGCAGGTGCGGGAGGAATGGATGCCCGCAGGCGGCGCCGAGGCACCCCACTGGCACGCCAGGGCGCACCAGTTCTTCTATGTGCTCAGTGGTCACCTGCGCCTGAGCACGCCCGACCAGGACGTGCTGCTGGAATCCGGTCAAGGCGTGCATGTCCCGGCCGGCACTCGCCACATCGCCGCCAACGGTGGCGACGAAGACGTGCAGTTCCTGGTGTTCTCCAGCCCCAGCACGCAGGGCGACCGCATCGAATCGACCTCGGCCGCCGAACCGGATCGCCATCGCGACGAGGAGCCTGCCTCATGACCGTTTTCGCCATCGCCCAACTCACCATCCACGACCGGACCGCCTACGACCGCTACCAGGCGCGCTTCATGGAGGTGTTCCGCCACCACCGGGGACGTCTGCTGGCCGCGGACGAGCAGCCTCGCACCATCGAAGGCACCTGGCCGTACCAGAAGCTCGTGCTCATGTCCTTTCCCGACGAAGCCGCCTTCCATGACTGGGCGGAATCGGCCGAGTACCAACGCATTGCCCAGGATCGCAAGGCCGGCGCGCAGGCCGTGGTGCTGCTGGTCCAGGGTCTCGCTGTGAATGGCTGAGCCCATCGACATTCGCGCCGCCGACGGCTATGCCCTGGGTGGATTCGCCTGGCGCCGCCCCTGCGATCCACGACGCCCACATCCGGTCGCGGTCATCAACGCGGCCACCTCGGTGCGCTGCCGGTACTACGCGCGCTTTGCCGACTGGCTCCACAGCCACGGATGGGACGTGGTGACCTACGACTACCGCGGCATCGGCGAATCGCGACACCGTGGGCTGCGTCGGCTGCAGGCCGACTGGATCGACTGGGGGCAGCACGATTTCGAGGGTGTGCTGCAGTACCTCGCCTGGCGATTCCCCGGCCAGCCGATCGACGTGGTCGGCCACTCCGCCGGGGGCTTCGTGATCGGGCTGGCCGCGTCCGCACACCGCGTGCGGCGCATCTTCACCATGGGGGCGCAGTACGCCTACTGGCGCGACTATGCGCCCGCCGCGCGCCGCGCCATGTTCCTGCGCTGGCACGTGGCCATGCCGCTGCTGGCGCGGGTGCTTGGCTACGTGCCGGCCAAGCGCCTGGGATGGATGGAGGACACGCCCAAGGGCGTGGCGCTGGACTGGGCACGCATGGGTCCCCGCTTCGAGGGCACGGTGCGCCGAGGCCGGGAGACACTGGAAGGCGAGCCCGAAGCCGAAATGCTGGCACGGCGCTTCGGCCAGGTGCGCGCACCGATCCTGGCGCTGGGCATCGAGGACGATCCATTCGGCACGGTACCGGCGCTGGACCGCCTGCTGGATTACTACACCGGCAGCGAGCGTCATCACCTGCGCTTGGCTCCCGCGGCCATCGAGCAGGCCGAAATCGGCCATTTCGCCTTCTTCCACGAGCGCTTCCGCGAGGCGCTGTGGCCCCTGGCGCTGGACTGGTTGCGCACCGGCGAGCCACCAACCCGCCCCCTCGGCGTACTGAGGCATCGACCTGCGGACGATCCGCAAGCAGCGAGAGCCACGACATGAGCACGAACCTCGCCCCCTCGACAGCATCGGCAAACGAGCGCCGATCGCTCTGGATTCCGATCCTGGCCGGCGGACTGATCATGGGTTTGGCCCTCGGTGTGCGGCACGTGCAAGGCTTGTTTCTGCTGCCGGTGACGATGGATCGCGGTTGGTCGCGCGAAATGTTCGGTTTCGCGATGGCGGTGCAGAACCTGACCTGGGGTCTCGCCCAACCCTTCACCGGGATGATTGCCGACCGCTACGGTTCGGCCAAGATCATCGCGGGCGGGCTCGTGTTCTATGCGCTGGGGCTTTTCTTCATGGTTCAGGCGCACAGCCACGTGGCCTTTGTTCTGGGCGCTGGCGTGTGCGTCGGCATCGCGCTGTCGGGCACGGCATTCGGTGCGATCTACGGCGCGCTCAGCCGCCTCGTGCAGGCTGAGCGCCGCAGTTGGGCACTGGGGCTGGCCGGCGCCATCGGTGGCCTCGGGCAGTTCGCCATGGTCCCGGTTGCGCAGGCCTTGATCGGCGGTTGGGCCTGGACGGGTGCGCTGCTGATTCTGTCAGTGGTCATGGCGTTGCTGCTGCCGCTGGCGTTCCCGATGCGCGACGCAAGCATCTCGAACGCGGTGGTCGGCACGGAGCTGTCGATGAAGGCGGCGATCGGTGAAGCCTTCCGCCACCGCGGCTTCTGGCTGCTGAACCTGGGCTTCCTGGCCTGTGGCTTCCAACTCGCCTTCATCGCCACGCACCTCCCAGCCTACCTGCTGGACCGGGGCCTGGCCGCTACCGATGCCGTCGCCGCGCTGGCGATCATTGCGCTGACCAATGTGGCCGGCACCTACCTGCTGGGGCTTTGGGGTGGCACGCTGCGCAGGAAGTACCTGCTTGCAGGCCTGTACCTGGCGCGCACGGTGGCGATGGCCCTGTTCGTCCTGCTGCCGCTCAGCACATGGGGCGTTTACCTGTTCGCTGCAGTGATGGGGTTCCTCTGGCTCGGGACGGTTCCGCTGACCAATGGCCTGGTGTCTCAGATCTTCGGCGTGCGCTACATCACCACATTGTTCGGTTTCGTCTTCTTCGGCCACCAGTTGGGATCATTCTTCGGTGTCTGGCTTGGTGGCCGCATGTTCGAGGCAACTGGGTCGTACCTGAGCATCTGGCTGCTGGCGATTGCGCTGGGCCTGCTGGCGACGGTTCTGCACTGGCCGATCGACGACAGGACCATCGTTCGCGCCGATCCACGGTTGGCGACTTCATGAGGCAAGACCGCGAATGGTTCAGGCGCTGGGCACCGCTGGCTGTGCTGCTGGCTGCGGGCGTGCTGGTGTTCCGCGCCTGGCTGTCGATGGAACTGCTGTGGGTGTGGTTGGAGCAGTGGTCCTTCTGCGGGTGAGCGGGACCTGACGAGAACTTCGCACGACCATGAGCGCTGATCGTGTCGCTGACTGGCCAAGGTCAAGTGGCTGGCCGTTGCCTCAACCATGCGACGACATCGTCGGCATTCCGGTCCGGCGGGAACACAGGATAGAACACATGCTCGATCACGCCATCGCGCGCAATCAGGGTCAGTCGCTTGAGCAGTGCCAGGCCTTGCACCTCGAAGACCGGCAGACCGAGCGCGGTTGCGAATGAAAGGCGGTTGTCGGACAGCAACGGGAAAGGCAGGTGGAGGCGCGCCACCGCCTCGCATTGGTACGCGGTGTCCTGCGTCGACACGCCGAACAATTGGGCGACGCCCAAGGACTTCAGTTCGGCGAAATGATCCCTGAAGGCACAGGATTGCGGGGTGCAGCCCCGTGCTCCTGGAATCTCGTCCCAGCCTGGAGGCAGTGCGATATCCGGCCGGCCCGTCATCGGGAAGAGATAAAGCACCGTGCGTCCGCGCAGGCGCGAAGGGTCGACACGGCCACCATCCGTCGATGCCAGTTCAAGCGTGGGCAGGCGCATGCCCGCGAGGTGGCGGGCGCCGCCATCATCCTCCGGCTGCGGAAGACGCGACCAATCGACCTGCTGCAGGTTATTCATGGCTTCACCACCGCTCGCTACCGGCCAGCCAAAGCACGTAGCTCTTCCAGCCGGCGGGTTCGGCGAAGCGCGCGTAGGCCCGGATGGCGTCGGGGTTGTCCTCGGGGACCAGCCAGCGCAGATGGATCCAGGCGCGTGATCGACCGGTATCGGCGATGGCCGCGATGAGCCGCTGAGCGAGTCGTTTCCCGCGCGCGGCGGGCAGGACGTACAGGTCGTCGAGTTGGCCCGACCGGCCTCCGGAGATCGCCTCGGGCAGATCGAAGAACACCGCGAACGCGACAAGTTCGTCGCCGAGAAAGCCACCCAGCACTTCCGCGATCGGATCGGCGATCAAGGCATTAGCACGGGCCAGTGCATTCGCCCCGGCTCCTTGCCCGTGGCGCATTTCGTCGCCATAGGCGGCCAGCAGGGAGGCAAGCGCAACGGCGTCCTCGGCAACGAGCCGTCGAAGCGTCACACCGTCATCCGACAGGGCGTGCTGATCGCGCGGGTGTGCGGCTTTCATGTGTGTCATGTCGTCAAGGCCTTCGGATCGTCGGCGTCATCCACCGGTGGACAGTGTTCGCGCAGCCAGGCGCGCAAGGCGTCGAGGCGCCGGTCCTCGCCCAGGGCGGGTGGATACACGAGGTGGAAATCCCCACCGGCCGGGACCTCATGGTCGAACAAGGGCTCCAGCAAGCCTGCCCGCACCGAGCGCTCTGCGAGTTGCGCCACCACCAGGCACAGCCCCGTTCCTTCGCTGGCCGCCTGCAGCGCGAGGCCGCAGGAATCGACCTGGGTGATCAGGGCGGGGTGTTGCGGACCGGCCGGCAGGGTCTGCAGCCATTGCTCCCAGTGCAGGCCATAGCGGGAAACGAACAGGTGCGCCTGCGCCAGTTGCGCCAATCGTCCCTCGGGAGTGGCGGCCAGCGAGCCGGCCCTGGCATAGACACCCAGGGTGCCGGCAAACAACGTCTCCGAAACCAGCCCGGGCCACGGCGGCTCGCCGAACCACAGGCCCACGTCGGCGGTGCCCGCCGCGAGATCGGCATGGCCTTGGACGGTGGTGATGTCGAGCGCGGATTCGGCGGTCCCGAACGGATAGGCGGCCAGCCGCGGCGCCAGCCAGTTGATGGCGATCGCCGGCAGCGTGTGCAGCCGCAGCGGGCCGTCCAGCCGTTCGTCCCGCAGCGTCTGAACCGAGGCGGCGATGTGGGAGAAGCCCGCATTCAGCGTCGGGGCCAGGCGGCGGCCGGCGTCGGTCAGCTCCACGGCGCCACCGACACGGCGCAGCAACTCGACGCCCAGCAGGTCTTCCAGCGTGCGCAACTGGTGGCTGACCGCCGAGGGCGTGACCGCCAGTTCCAGGGCGGCGTCCTTGATCGACAGATGGCGTGCGGCGGCTTCGAAAGCGCGCAGGGCATTCAGTGGTACGGGGATGCGCATGGGCCCCTCATCTTCCGCAAGGCGTCGGCGTCATCGTTCTGTCCCGCCGCATCCGGCGACGGCGGCGGACTGCCCCGCCGGGGCCGGGTCCCGCTGGGGGCGCCGCAGGTACCAGGCCAGCGCGGCAATGATCAGCGCGCCCCCGGCCAAGGCACCACTCCCGGGCGCCTCGCCGAAGGCCAGCCACACCCAGAGCGGCCCCAGCACCACGTCCAGCAGGCTGATCAGTCCCGCTTCTCCCGCCGGAATGCGCCGGCCTCCTTCGAGGAACAGCAGGAAGGCCAGGGCCATGGCGACGATGCCCAGCAGCGCCAGGCTCGACAGCGCCTTCGGGTCCGGAACCTGCCGCGACATGAAGGGCAGCGCCGCCACGGCGCAGAGCAGGCACCCCAGCGTGTTGACCTTCACGACGTCCAGCCCAGGATGGCTTTTGACGATGATCAGGAGTCCACCGAACGCAGACGTCATCAGCAAGGCAAGCACGCTGCCGAGGAAATGGCCACTGCCGGTCGGCCCCCCCACGACGATCGCCACACCTGCCAGGCAGCATGCGCCAGCGGCGAGGACGCGCGGGGAAAGTGGCTCGCCCAAGATCAACCGCGCCAGGCCGGCAGCGACCAGGGGCAGGCAGGCGTAGATCAGCAGGACGTTGGCTACCGTGGTCAGTGTCAGCGCGGCGATGTACGCCACCGTCGCCGTCGAAACGAGGAGGGTGGCACCCCATCCAGCTGCACCGAACGTGCCGCCTCGTTCGCCGCGTCCGCGCAAGGCCAAGACCGCGGCCAGCGCCAAGCCCGCGAACAGGGAACGCCAGCCGACGATGGTCCATGCGTCCAGGTCCGTCAGCCGGACGAACAGCCCGGCCGAACTCCAGCAGACCGCCGCGAGCACAACCATGACGAAACCGGTCCATCGACGAGACACCCCAGTTCCTCCCTGTCAGGACATTGAAGCCACCGGGCTCGCGCAGGCGGCAGCGGATCGAGGCTTCGCCGCCGGCGACGTGGTGCTTTGCGAGGGCCCGTCCTTGGCACTGCCCGTGTCGTCCGCCGTCCGTTCTTGCCCTCCGTGCCGGGCTTGCCCAGCGACCTGCTCGCGCAGCCAGCCACGCAGGTTGTCCAGCCGTCGGTCCTCGCACAGCGCCTCGGGATAGACGAGCCAGAAGCCGACGCCCGCGCTCACGGGGTGGTTGAAGACCGAGGCCAGGCGTCCGAGCCGGACGGCGCTCTCTGCCAGTTCGCAGACGGCGATCGACACGCCGGCCCCATCAGCGGCCGCCTGCATCGTCAGGCCACCCGAATCCACGCGGGTCACGACAGCCGGCTCGAACGGCCCGCCGGGCAGGCTGTCCATCCAGCGCCGCCAGCTGAGGCAATGTCGCGACACGAACAGGTTGGCGCGCGCGACCTGCTTGAGGCGTTCCCGGCGCGAGCCGGTGGCAAAGCCCGGGCGCGCGTACAGGTCGATGGTGGCCTCGAACAACAGGTCAGCCCGCAGGCCGGCCCACTGGCCGTCGCCATACCAGATGCCGGCATCGGCAACGCCGGCGGCCAGATCCACGTCGTCCTGCGTGGTGGAGATGTCCAGCGAGAAGCCGCGCCGCTCGAACGGATACAGGCTCAGGCGGGGCGACAGCCAGTTGGTCGCGAAGGTCGGCAGCATGTTCACGCGCAGGGGCCCGTCGCGCCGCTCCTCGCGCAAGCTGCCCACGCCCTCGGCAATCAGGGCGAAACCCTCGTTGAGGCCGGGCGCCAGGCGACGGCCGGCGCTGGTCAGTTCCAGCCGCGTGCCGATGCGGCGCAGCAGTTCGACGCCGAGCATGTCCTCCAGCGTGCGCAACTGGTGGCTGACCGCCGAGGGCGTGACCGCCAGTTCCAGGGCCGCGTCCTTGATCGAGAGATGGCGCGCCGCAGCCTCGAAGGCGCGCAAGGCATTCAACGGGACAGGGATGCGCATGGGGGATTCACCCTCCTGGAAGTCATTGGTCGTTCATGGACTCATTAAACCGGAAATCGTCGTCTCTACGCTCGCCGACACGAGGACCAAAACTCAGCATCGTCTGAGATTTGCTCACTCGTGCCGACGGCGAACCGGCCGCACACTGACGCCATCGACAACCTGTACAGCGGTGCGCACCATGCTCAATTCCCTTGACGATCGCGATGGCCTGATCTGGCTCGATGGCGAACTGCTGCCCTGGCGCGAGGCGCGCCTGCACGTGCTCACGCATGCGCTGCACATGGGCGGGGCCGTCTTCGAGGGCATGCGCGCCTATGGCGGCCATGTCTTCCTCAATGCGCCTCACCTGGAACGCTTCCAGCAGTCCGCCGCGCTGCTGGACTACCACCTGCCGTGGTCGCAAGGCGAACTGACACAGGCCATCGAGGCGGTGCTGTGGGCCAACCAGCTCGACGACGCCTACATCCGCCCGGTGGCCTGGCGCGGCGCGGAGAGTGTTTCCATCGCTTCGCCGCGCGCCCGCATCCACGTGGCGATCGCGGCCTGGGATTGGCCCACGGCGGCGTCCCAGGGCCGCGCCGAGGAAGGCATCCGGCTGCAGCTGGCGAGTTGGCGGCGTCCCCGCCCCGACACGGCACCCACCGCGGCCAAGTGCTCGGGGCTGTACATGATCGGTACCCTTGCGCGCCATGCCGCCGCAGCGGCGGGCTGCGACGACGCACTGCTGCTCGACAGCGAAGGCCGGGTCGCCGAGACCACGGCAACCAACCTGTTGATGGTCCATGACGGGGTGCTGGTGACCCCATTGCCGACCTGCTTCCTCGACGGCATCACCAAGCGACACGTGATGGGACTGGCGCGCCAGCGCGGGCTGCGGGTGGAGGAGCGGACCGTGACGCTGGACGAACTGCGCGCCGCCTCCGAGGTATTCACCGCCGGCACCTCGGTCGAACTGCAGCCGGTGGTGGCGCTGGTCGAGGACGCGGCGACCACCGAATGGCCCGTGGGGCCGGTGACGCGACAACTGATCCGGGACTTTCGCGCGTCCGTGACCGAGGCGAGCCAGGTCGGCCGGACGCTGCGGGAACGGGAGACCGGCTTGTTGGAACGGCGCCCGTGGCCCGCTCGCGTCGCCTCCGCCTTGCAGGCGCCGTAGCGCGACATGGACCGGTACGCAGACGGACCCGCGAGAGGACAGGCACGATGCCATGCAGACTGGCTTCATACACGCCCCAGACAGTCGCGCAGTTGCGCGGCAAAACGCACCGCGTCCCCGGGTTCGAGCGTCGAGACCGTGACTCGCAGCGCGGGGGCCGCGGGCGCGATCGCGAAGGCATCGCCGGTTCGCACGGCCCAGCCGCAGCGTGCGAGGCTTTGCGCGGTGCGGTGAACGTCACGGTCTTCCGGCAACGGAATCCACACATTGAACCCGTCGCAGGGCTGCCTGGCGGCGATGCCCACGGCGCCGAGCGCATCGATCAGGGCCTTGCGACGCGTGGCGTAGGCGGTCTTAGCCGCATGCAGGCGCGCCGTGGCCGCGTCGGATCCGAGCAGGCCGCGCACGGCCGCCTGCAGCAGGTGGCTGACCCAGGTCGTGCCGGGAGCCAGTCGCATGCCGAGCCTTGCGGCGGTCCCCGCATCGGTAGCGATGAAGGCCAGCCTCAGGTCCGGGCCGAAGCCCTTGGACACCGAGCGCACCAGCGCCCGCCGCGTGGTGGCCGCTGGCGCGATGGAGAAGTACGGCGCCTCGGCCAGCAAGGCGAAGTGGTCGTCCTCGATCACCAGCACGTGCGGATGGCGGGCGAGCACGCGGCGCAGTTCGCGGGCGCGCTGCTCGCTCAGGCTGCAGCCGGTGGGGTTTTGCGCCCTTGGTGTGCACAGCACCGCCTGGGCGCCATTGGCCAGCGCCGCTTCCAGTGCCTGCGGGCGCATGCCGTGCGCATCCATGGCCACGGGCACCGCTGCCAGGCCCGTGCTGTGCAGGATGTTGAGGCTGCCGAGGAAGCACGGGTCCTCCACCGCCACCTTGTCGCCGGCGACGAGGTAGGCAGCCAACAGACGCTCGATCGCATCGACCGCGCCATGCGCCAGCACCAGACCGTCACCCTCCCGGAGATCCGCTCCGAACCACTGCCGCGCCAGCCGTTCGAGTGCCGGGTCGAGTACAGGCTGGCCATACAGCGCGGGCCGATAGCCGCTGGCTGCCAGCGCCAGCAATGGATCGGGCAGCCAGGCCGGGTCCGGATTGCCGCTGGCCAGATCCGCCAGCGCCGAGCCGGGCTGCAGGCCCTCCTGCTCGCCGAGACGCGCCGCAGGCCGGATCACCGTCCCGTTGCGCCCCAGCGTCTCTGCAATGCCTGCGGCCACCAGCTTCCGGTACGCGGCGGCGACCGTGTTGCGGTTGACGCCCAGTTGATCGGCCATCTCGCGCACGGACGGCAGGGTCTGGCCCGCGGCAAGCTGGCCCGCATGTGCCTCGCGGCGAATGCGCTCGAAGATGTCCGATGCGGTCTTTTCGGTCATTCCCGTTTGTCCCGTGACAATGTATATTTTGTCCTATGACAATGTTAGCAGCACGGAGAACCCCTTGTCCATGAACGCGCAGACGCATCCCTGGCCCACCGCACACAGCGTCGAGGACTTTCGGCGCAATCTGGCGGCGGTGCATCGGCGCATCGCCGATGCCTGCTCCCGCGCGGGACGCGATCCGTCCGATGTGCGCCTGCTGCCGGTCAGCAAGACCGTGCCGGAGGAGCGCATCCGTCTGGCCTACGCCGCCGGCTGCCGCGACCTGGGTGAGAACAAGGTGCAGGAGGCGCAGCGCAAGGCCGAAGCGATGGTGGATCTCGCCGACCTGCGCTGGTCGGTCATCGGCCACCTGCAGACCAACAAGGCCAAGGTCGTGGCACGCTTCGCCAGCGAGTTCCAGGCTCTGGACAGCCTGCGTGTGGCGGAGGCGCTGGACCGTCGCCTGCAAGCCGAAGGGCGCGCACTGGATGTGTTCGTGCAGGTCAACACCTCGGGCGAGGCCAGCAAGTTCGGCTTGCCGCCTTCCGAGGTGGCCGGCTTCGTCCGGGCGCTGCCGGGCTTCTCCACTCTGCGCGTGCGAGGCCTGATGACGCTGGCGCTGCTGTCGGCCGATCCGGCGCGGGTCCGTCCCTGCTTCGTGCTGTTGCGCGAACTGCGCGATCGGCTGCGCCAGGAGGCGCCGGCGGGCATCGGCATGGACGAACTGTCGATGGGGATGTCCGGCGACTTCGAGCTGGCCATCGAGGAAGGCGCCACCGTCGTGCGCGTCGGCCAGGCCATCTTCGGCGCTCGCGCGACGCCGGACAGCCATTACTGGCCCGACGACGACCGGGCTGCGACATCGACCGCATCGGAGCAGACCGCATGAAGACCGCCCTGGCCCTGCGCCACATCCATTTCGAGGACCTTGGCACGCTCGAACCGCTGCTGCGCGAGCGTGGATTCGACGTGCGCTACCTCGACCCCGCGACGGACGACCTGGCCCGTGAGGAGGCCGCGGCAAGCGATCTTCTCATTGCACTGGGTGGGCCGATCGGCGCCTTCGACGAGCGGGCCTATCCCTTTCTTGCCGACGAACTGCGTCTGCTCGAACGGCGCCTGGCCAGCGGCCGGCCGCTGCTCGGCATTTGTTTGGGCGCGCAATTGATCGCGCGCCTGCTCGGCGCCGCCGTCGCCCCCATGGGCTTCAAGGAGATCGGCTTCGGCGCGCTGACACTGACGGATGCGGGCCGCCGCTCGGTGCTGGCACCGCTGGCTGGCGTGCCGGTGTTGCATTGGCACGGCGACCGCTTCGAGCTGCCTGAGGGCAGTGAACTGCTGGCGAGCACCGAAAGCTGCGCGCAGCAGGCCTACGCGGTCGGCGACCGGGTGCTGGGTCTGCAGTTCCACCTGGAAGCCGATGCCAGCCGAATCGAACGCTGGCTGGTCGGCCATTGCTGCGAACTGGGCCAGGCCGGCGTCGATCCGCGCACGCTGCGCGCGGATGCCGAGCGGCATGGGGCAACGCTGAAGGCTGCGGCCCACCGCACGATCGGCGCGTGGCTGGACCGGCAGCAGGACACGGGGGTGCGTCCTGAATGACGGTGACCCAACCTGTGCCCATCGATGTCATCAGCATCCAGTCCCAGGTGGTCTACGGGCGGGTCGGCAACAACGCGGCGATTCCCGCGTTGGAAGCCTGCGGGCTGCTCACGGCCGCGGTGCCGACCGCGCTGCTCAGCAACACCCCGCACTATCCCTCGGTCCATGGCGGTGCGGTGCCCGACGCGTGGTTCGCTGGCTGGCTGGATGACCTGGAGGCGCGCGGCATCCCCGCGTGCGCTCGCGTCGTGCAGGTCGGCTTCCTCGGCGCGCCGTCGCAGGCACGGATCCTCGCATCCTGGTGGTCGACGATGCGCGAGCGCCACCCGCAACTGCGCCTGCACCTGGATCCGGTCATTGGCGACTACGACCAGGGCGTGTATGCGGCGGCTGGCATGGCCGAGGCCTGGCGCACGCTGCTGATTCCAGAAGCCCACGGCCTCGTCCCCAATCGGTTCGAGCTGGAACAGGTCACCGGCAGAACGCTGCAGGGTCTGGCGGATTGCCGCGAGGCTGCCCGTGCGCTGTTGCGCGGCCCCACCCAATGGGTGGTGGTGACCAGTGTCCAGGATGATCCTGAAAGCGCCGTCGTCCAGACGCTGCTGGAGACGCGAGAGGGGGTATCGCGCCTCTTGGAGCATCCCCACGTGCCCTGCGTGGTGAAAGGGGCCGGCGACTACTTCGCCGCGCGCCTGACCGGCCATTGCCTGCTTGGCATAGAGATGCCTCAGGCCGTCGAGCGCGCCTGCGGCGAAACCGCCGAGCAACTGACCCGCACCCGGCGCCTGGGCTGGGAGGAAATGGCCATCCACGCTATGGCCGGGAGTGTCCGGCCATGAATGCCTACCGCCTCGTGATTTCCCGGCATGGCCGGCTGCTGGGCCAGTTCGACAGCGAAACGCCCTGGGCGGGCGACGCGATCCGCGACCTGCTACAGCGACTTCCCGAATGCGATGGCTATCGCACCGAACTGTTCATCGCGCGCGAAGAGCGCCGATTGCTCGAAAGCGGTCCTGGCGGCCTGAAGGTCCTCGGCCGCGAGCCCTTGCTCCAACCCTTGCCGATCACGGCGCTGCTGTCCGGCACGGCGCCCGAGGAGCCGCTCGCGTGAATCAAGCTCCCGGCCTCACGTACGCGTAGGTGGCGCGATGGAGCTGCGACACCTGCGCTGTTTCGTGGCAGTGGCCGAGGAACTGCACTTCACGCGTGCGGCGGTGCGGCTCCATATCGAGCAGTCTCCGCTGTCGCGCACCATCCGGGAGCTGGAGTCCGACCTCGGCGCCACGCTGTTCGAGCGCAATCGGCGCGGCACCCAGCTCACCTGGGCGGGCCAGGTCCTGCTGGAAGATGCCCGCCGCGTGTTCGCGGTGCTGGAGCAGGCACGAACCAACGTCCGGGCCGCCGCCACGGGCTATCGCGGCATGCTGCGCCTCGCGCTGTCGGACGGTATCGCGCAGACACGCCTCGCGGCACTCCTGGCCCTGTGCCGGGAGGAGGAGCCCGATGTGGAAATCCGCCTGTTCGAGACGCCGCTCGCATCGCAGGTGCGCGGGTTGCGCGACGACACTTTCGATGCCGGGTTTGCGCAGTCCGACGAGGCTGGAGAGGGCATCCTGTGCGAGGCGGTCTGGTCCGATCCCATCCTCGTGGCCATTCCAACGCGCCATCCTTTGCTGGCCTTCAGGCAGGTCCCTCTGGATGAACTGCTGCGCTATCCCCTGATCAAGTGCCACCCCGAAGCATGCGAGGGTGCGTACCGGCAGATCAAACGACTGCTCCGGACGGCCGCCATCCAGCCCCGGATCGCAGAGCGGGTCGCGACACTGGAATTGATGCTGACGCTGGTGGCTGCGGGCTACGGACTGGGTCTCGCCACGGCGGCGCAGATCTCGGTCTGTCGCCATCCCGAGATCATCGCGCGGCCCCTGTCGGACCCGTCGGCGTGCATGACCACCTACCTGTTGCGGCCGGACAGCGAGCCTTCGGAACCACTGCAGCACTTCATCGAACGCGCCATGCTCTCGCGCGACGACAGTCCCGCCGTCGATCCGATCTAGCCCTGCGCAACCGCGTTCGTCGCGGCGCAGGCCTTCGTCGGGGACGCCGCGCAGGCGCCATGACAGCCATGGGCGATCGAGCAGCTGAACGTGCCGCCGCGTCTACAGATGCAGGGTGCCGCTGGCGACGGCCACGGCCTGGCCGCCGACGCGCACCGTCAGTTCGTCGCCGTTTCGGGTCCATTCGACGTGGATCAGGCCATCGCGTCCCATCTCGATGCCTTGCTCCGCAAGGTAGCCACCCTGGAGCGCCGATGCGTGCCGGTGCCTTGCCAGGAATGCCGCGACACACCCGTTTCCAGACCCGCAGACGGGGTCCTCGGCAACGCCTTCGCCTGGCGCGAACGTGCGCAGGCGCAAGCGTACCGGTGCGTCGGCCTCGTGTTCGGCAAAGACGGTCACGCCGACGGCACCCGATGCGCGGCAACGTTCGGCGATGCGAGGCAGGTCGGGACGCAGCGACGCGAGGGCGGCGACGCTGCGCAGCTCGGCGATCAGCCACGCGATGCCGGTGGAGACGACTTCCACCGGCATCGCGGCCAGCATGTTCGCATCGCAGCCCAGCAGGGCCGACATTTCCCCAGGACCAATGGCCGTGTTGCGGAACTGCGGGCTGGCCTGGGTCATCCAGTAGATCGGCGAGCCCTCGGTCGGAACGACTTCGACAGGCACGATGCCGATGCCGCAGGCCTGCCGCAGCAGACTTGCATCGGCCAGGTCGCCACGGTGCGCACGCACCGCGCTCGCAGTGGCGATGGTGGGGTGCCCCGCGAACGGCAGCTCGCTGGAGGGCGTGAAGATGCGCACCCGATAGTCGGTGTCGGGCGATTCCGGGGCCAGCACGAAGACCGTCTCGGACAGGTTCATCTCGCGCGCGATCCGCTGCATGGTCCGCGCATCGAGGTCGTCGGCATCGAACACGACGGCAGCCGGGTTGCCCCTGAGCGGCTGGCTCGTGAACACATCGACTTGCAGGAAGGATTTGTTCATCGCTTCTCCAGGTTCGGTCGCACCGCCTGTGCTCGGTTGCGTGCGCGTGGCCGGGGACGAATCACGCGGCCAGGGCCTTGGCGCCGCTCGACGGTCTCCACAAAAGAATCCATGCGGCGAATCCGAGGAAGCTGATCCCCGCCAGGCGCGTGCAGCGCTGGCGCCAGACGGAAGTGCCCAATGCTCCCCGCACCCGGCTTGCAATGGCGGCATAGCCGGTCAAGGTGGCGCCGCTGAGGATCACGAAGATCGCGGTCAGGCCCATGAACTGAGGGATGAGAGCCTGGTCGGCCCGGATGAACTGGGGGAAGAAGGCGGTGAAGAAGAGGATCGACTTCGGATTGGATGTCGCCACCAGGAATCCTTCCTTTGCCAGCGCGAAGGCCTGCACCGGCCCTGCGTCATGGGCACCGGCGTCCGGCGGCCGTGTGTGTCTGCCCTGCACAAGCAGGCGAAGACCGAGGTACGCCAGATAGGCGGCGCCGGCCAGCCGCAGTGCGGTCATCGCGTGGGCGGATGCAAGCAGGAACAGGCCGACGCCCCACGCGGCCGCCGCGGAAACCACGAGCAACCCCAACATGTTGCCCAGCGTCGACCACAGGCTCGCGACCACGCCCTGGCGAGCGCCATTGCGCATCGCCAGCAGAATGGCCGGGCCGGGCGTAAGGATGGACAGCCAGGCCGCCAGGACGTAGGAAATCAGGAGCGGGATATCGGACATGGCGAACTCGGGGGGGCTTCTTCGTCGGTTGTGAAGGAAGTGCACTTCGACGATAGCCAAGGCCATTCGAGCTGACCATTGAGCTTTTCTCGACGTTTGCTGAGACCTTCTCACTCGGCAATTCAACGCATCGGTCTTAAGGTTTCCAGCCAGACAACCTCACCCCGGATATCCGCGCACGCCACCATGAGCCACCTTCAGACCGTTCGCCTCTTGATGCTTCCCGGTATCGGCAATTCCGGGCCGGAGCATTGGCAGACGCGCTGGGCGTCGCGCCAGGAGCATGGCCGGCGATTCCAGCCTGCCGACTGGGACAGGCCGGACCTGGCCGACTGGCTGCAGGCACTCGATGCGGCTATCGACGAGTGCGGTGCGCCCGTCGTCTTGGTCGCACACAGCCTTTCGTGCCTGCTCGTCGCGCACTGGGCATCGCGGCCGGGAATCGGAGAAGACATCCAGCATCGGATCGCGCAGGTCCGGGGCGCCTTCCTCGTTGCCGTCCCTGACCCCGGCGCACCGGCGTTTCCGGGCGAGGCGAGCGAGTTCGGCCCGCCACCGACCGGACCCCTGCCGTTTCCCGCGCTGGTGGTCGCCAGCAGCGACGACCCCTATGGCTCGCCGGAGCACGCCCGGCGCATGGCCATGGGTTGGGCAGCGGGATGCGCGGAAGTCGGCGCCCTCGGGCATATCAATGCCGCCAGCGGCGTGGGCGACTGGGACACTGGCTGGCATCTGCTGCAGGCATTCGGAGCGGGGCTGCGCGTCCAGATACCGGCATCGAATCGACCGGGAGCATGAGCATGCTCGCGTACCGCTACCTGACCGGCATCGACGACGCGGCGTTCTGCCACCGCGTCACCGCGGCCCTGAACAGCGGCTGGGAGCTGTATGGCGAGCCGAGCCTGACCTACGACGCGGCGCGTGGCGCCGTGATCTGCGGCCAGGCCGTCGTCAAGACCATCGAATCGACGACGTACAGCGAGTCACTGGACTTGTCTGTGCTCTGACGGAGATCCCCCAATGGATGCATCGACTGCGATCCTGGGCTTCACGCTGACGGCGCTGCTGCTCACCTTGACCCCCGGCCTGGACACGGCGCTGGTACTTCGCACGGCCGCTGTGGAAGGGGGGCGCAAGGCGATGAGGGCGGGCGGCGGCATCGTGACCGGCGTGCTGATCTGGGGGCTGATCGCGGCCCTCGGGCTCGGCGCGGTGCTCGCGGTCTCCCGACTCGCCTACACCCTGCTGCAGATCGCGGGCGCGGCCTATCTGCTCTGGCTCGGCTGGAAGCTGATCTCTGGCGCGCTCAAGAGCCGGCCGGCGCTGCCCGCAGACGATCCGCCGCTCGTGCGTGGCGAGCGCTGGTTCCTGCGCGGTCTGCTGACGAATCTGCTCAATCCCAAGGTCGGGGTGTTCTACGTGAGCCTCCTGCCACAGTTCGTTCCCGCGGACGTGCCGGTGGTCGGGTTCAGCGTGCTGTTGGCCGGCATCCACGCCGCGATGGGACTGCTCTGGTTCGCCGCACTGGTGCTGGCCACGCGGACCCTGGCACGCTGGCTGCGCCGGCCCACGGTGCTGCGCTCGCTCGATGCGCTCACCGGCCTGGCGCTGATGGGGTTTGGCCTGCGCCTGGCCCTGTCCAGGCCGACGAGCTGAGGCGCGAGCGGCATGGACATCGGAACCTTCCTGCTGCTGGCCGGGGCCGGCATGATCGGCGGCATCTGCAATGCGGTGGCCGGCGGCGGCACATTCTTCACCTTTCCCGCGCTGCTGGCTGCCGGCGTACCACCCGTGGTGGCCAACGCCACCAGCGCGGTGTCGATATGGCCGGGGCATGCGAGCAGCCTGCTCGGCTATCGCAGCGAGCTCGGGCGCCACCGCGCCGCGTTGCGGCGCAGCCTGCCCGTGATCGGTGCCGGTTCGCTGGTGGGCGCCACACTGTTGGTGTTCACCGGAGATGCACAGTTCAGCCGTCTGGTGCCGTGGCTGATCCTCGTCGCGACCGTTCTGTTCGCCCTGGGACCCTGGCTGCGCCAGGCTATCGAGCGGCATGCTCGCGGTCAGGTGCCGCACCTGGTGGCGGCGGGGGCGGAGTTCCTGACCGCACTCTATGGCGGCTACTTCGGCGCCGGCCTGGGCATCATGCTGATGGCGATCCTGACCTTGCTGGGTGTGCGCGATGTCCAGGAGGCGAACGCCGTCAAGAATGCGATGGCTACCGTCGTGACCAGTGCTGCGGTGATGCTCTTCGTCGCTACCGGGTCCATCGCCTGGGCGCAAGGCAGTGCGGTCCTGCTGGGCGCGATCGCGGGGGGCTATGCCGGCGCGCGGTTGGCGCGCTGGATTCCGCCGCTGGCCCTGCGTTGGACGATCGTGGCGACCGGCCTGACGCTCGCGGCGTACTTCGGGCTGAAGGCGGGCGCATGATGGATCGCTTGCAGCGGGCGCGCGACGCCTACGCCTGTGCTAGTACGGCGCTCCCCTGCATCGTCGATGGCGGGCGATGCTGCTTTCCGCGCTCCGCTGCGTTTTCGGACAACGCGGCGCCGACCCTGCCACCCGCCTGGATCTGCCAACCCGACTCGACCGACGGGGTGGCGTATCGATTCAGTTGGCGAACTTTCTGTGAGGAGTCCATACGATGAATCCACTCGATGCACTGACCGCGCTCTGGTCGCTGGGCGGGCTCCCGCCGCAGGCGCTGGGGGGGG
>Ga0207868_1000300_pt1 | contig 59678 bp, 36 predicted proteins | sample Passage237B_FD_187370 | JGI IMG/M metagenome (GOLD analysis project Ga0207868, IMG submission 187370) | Cellulose adapted compost microbial communities from Newby Island Compost Facility, Milpitas, CA, USA - Passage2 37B (SPAdes) (version 3) ... | reverse complement strand
TCCTGAAACCCGATCGGCACCCACATCAAATCCGCGCCCTTCGTCACCGACCACGTCCAGGTCAGCGGATTCGGCAGCGCCTCGCGCGGCTCGAACACCGAATTCTCCACCGGCTTCGTCGGCGTCGCCGTGCTCGTCTCCCGGATCACGTGCTCCGTTCCGTCGACTTCGTAGATCCACGGACTCCCGTGCCAGTGATTGTAGCGCGCGAAATACAGCACACCCGGCCCCGCCACATCGAGCGTCACGTTTTTGTCCTCCGCCAACTGATACAAATAGTGACTCGCATCCGCGCGCTCGTTGCCGCCCTTCCGGTCACACGTGCTCCGCATATACGCCCGCACGCCAATCCGCTGCACCGCCCACTCGTCCCACCGCCGATACGCATCCAACCCCACCGGAATCTCCGGCGTTTCCGCACCCCACGCACCCGCCGCACCTGCCACCATCGCAACACACGTCCGCCAAATACCGAAACGCATTCCCCACCATGTCCTTTTCGCTTCCCTGCGTGAACCTCGCTCCACTCAACCGCTTGAGCCACTGCGAGAGGGGCCTCACACCCCGACTTCCCCCAAACCTCCTCCGTGTGAATTCGTGTCCATTCGTGGTTAATTTCCTCCGCTTTTTGCGCCGTCCGCGCCTGTTTGCGGCCCTCTCCTCCGCATGAGCCCCCGCTCCCTCGCCGACCACGTCAACACCTTCCAAGGCACGGACTCCCACCTCGCCTTCTCCAAGGGCAACACCCTCCCGCTCACCACGCGCCCTCACGGCATGGTCGGCTGGATCCCGCAAACCGATCCCGGCAGTTGGCCCTTCGACTACCGCTCGCCCACGCTCCAAGGCTTCCGCGCCACGCATCAACCCTCCCCTTGGATCGGCGACTACGGCAACTTCCTCCTCCTCCTCGGCTCCGGCCCGCAACCCCCGCTCACCATCATCGACGGCGAATCCTACTACCCGAAATCCGAAACGATCGCCCGCCCGCACTACTTCCGCACCCGTCTCGTCCGTCACGACATCGTCGCCGAAATCGCCCCCACCGAACGCGGCGCCCATTTCCGCTTTACCTACGCCCCACGCGAAAACACCTGGCTCACTTTCCGCCCCGCCGCCGGCAAAATCCTCTCCGTCGACCGCGACCGCCGCATCGTCCTCGGCGTGTCCACCGCCATCGCCCCCGGCGCCGCCGTTCCCGGCGAATTCGGCTGCTTCTTCGCCGCCGAACTGAGCGCGCCCTTCCTCGACTTCAACATCCTCGACGTCAACGGCGCCCCGCCCGCCCCCGACGATCCCGCCCAACTCGTCTGGCTCAAACTCGGCCGCCCCGCCGACGGCCGCATCACCGCCAAGATCGCCACGTCCTTCATCAGCGCCGACCAAGCCCTCCTGAACCTCCGCCGCGAACTCGGCGACGCCTCCTTCGACGAAACCCGCGCCGCCGCCGAAGCCGACTGGAATTACCGCCTCGCCGCCATCGAGATCGAGGGCGCGACGGACGCCCAGCGCCAGACGTTCTATGGCTGCCTCTACCGTTCCCTGCTGTATCCACGAATCGCGCACGAATTCGACGCCACCGGCGTCCAACTCCACCGCAGCTTTTTCCATCCCGAGGGCGCCGTCGCGCCCGGCCCGCTCTACACCGACATCGGTTTCTGGGACGCCCATCGCTCGCTCATGCCCCTGCTCACGCTCATCGCGCCCGAGCAGCACGGCGAAATGATCCAAGGCTGGGTCAACACGTTCCAAGAAGGCGGCTGGCTCCCGAGCTGGGCCAGCCCCGGCTACATTCCCTGCATGGTCGGCTCGCACGCCGGCGTCGCCATCGCCGACGCCTACCTCAAGGGTATCCGAAATTTCGATATCGCCACCGCCTATGCCGCCGTCCGCCACGACGCCACGCAGGAACCGCCTTCCTTCGCCTGCGGCCGCTCCGGCCTCTCCCGTTTCAACGAACTCGGCTGGGTGCCCGACGACGAATTCGACCATTCCGCCGCCCGCACCTGCGACTACGCCTTCGGCGACTTCGGCGCCGGCCAGTTCGCGCGCGCCCTCGGCCATCACGCCGACGCCGACCGCTTCCTCCGCCGAGCCCTCAACTACCGCAGTATCTTCGACGCTCGCGTCGGTTTTCTCCGCGGCCGCAACGCCGACGGTTCCTTCCCGCCCGGCTTCCGCGAGTTCGCCTGGTCGCGCGACTACATCGAAGGTGGTCCCTGGCAACACACGTGGTCCGCGCCCCACGACGCCGCCGGCCTCGCCACGCTCATGGGTGGCGAAGACGTCTTCGTCGCCAAACTCGACCAGATGCTCGCGCTGCCGCCGCACTTCGAAATCGGCCGCTATCATGCCACGATTCACGAAATGACCGAAATGGCCGCCGTCCCCTTCGGCCAATACGCCCACTCCAACGAACCCGTCCACCACGTCCTCCCGCTCTTCACCGCCGCCGGCCGCCCCGATCGCACGCAATACTGGGTCCGCCGCGTCCTCAACGAGCTCTACTCGCCCGACGCCTTCTGCGGCGACGAAGACAACGGCGCCATGGCCTCCTGGTTCATCCTCCACTCGCTCGGCCTCTACGCGCTCACACCCGGCCACCCCGCCTGGATCCTCGGCTCGCCCCTCTTCGAATCGGCCACCGTCCGCCTTCCCGACGGTGGCGCATTCCGCATCCGCGCCGAACACCAAGCCCCCGACGCCTGCTACGTCGCCGACGTAAAACTCAACCGCACCTCCGTCAGCTCCCTGGAGCTTCCGCACGCCGCGATCACCGACGGCACCGAACTCGTCTTCTCGATGTCCCGCTCTCCCGATCTCGCGCGCCAACGCGGATCCCTCGCCCGTCCTTTCTCCCTCTCAACCACCGCTTGATCCCCATGAAACTCTCCCGCGTCGCCCTCGCCTTCCTGCTCCTCTCTTCGCTCACCTTCGCCGCCGACGCCGTCGATCTCTCCCGGCGCTACGACCGCTGGCAGCCCAAAGTCGACCGCTACCTCGAGCGCGACAAAGCCAACCCACCCCCGCTCAACGGCATCGTCTTCACCGGCAGCTCCTCGATGGAGATGTGGACGTCGCTCCAGAAAGATTTCCCCGACCTTCCCGTCGTCCGCCGCGGCATCGGCAGCACGTGGCTGCTCGACCAGCTCACGATCGCACCGAAACTCGTGTATCCACTCCAGCCGCACACGGTGGTCCTCTACGCCGGCGAAAACGATCTCCAGGACAACCGCACCGTCGCCGAAGTGGTCGACGCTTTCGAACAGGTTCGCGCCCAGATCTTCGCCGCGCTCCCCAGCGCCCGCCTCGTCTTCCTCGCGCTGAAACCCAGCCCCAGCCGCACCGCGATCCTCGAAAAGATGCGCGAGTCCAACGACCGCATCGCCGACCTCTGCGTCAAAGATCCCCGCTGCACCTTCGTCGACGTCTTCACGCCCATGCTCGACGCCACCGGCCAGCCCCGCCCCGAACTCTATCTCGCCGACCGCCTGCACATGACCCCCGAAGGCTACCGCCTCTGGACGGGCCTCGTCGCCCCCGTGCTCGATCGCGTCTTCTCGGACGCCGCCTCTGCATCGCCTTGAACGGCGCTGCGCCTTCGTGAACTCCCCGTTTACGCCTGCTCCGGCGCCTTCCCGCGCCGCGTTCACGTTCATCTTTGTCACTGTCACGCTCGACATGCTCGCGCTCGGGATCGTCTCCCCGGTGCTGCCGGGCCTGATCGTCGAGTTCGAAAACGGCGACGTCTCCCGCGCCGCGCACATCACCGGCGTCTTCGGTTTCATCTGGGCGCTCATGCAATTCTTCGCCGCGCCCGCGCTCGGCGTCCTCTCCGACCGCTTCGGCCGCCGCCCCGTCGTGCTCCTCTCGATGGCCGGCCTCGGCCTCGACTACATCCTGATGGCACTCGCGCCTTCGCTCGGCTGGCTCCTTCTCGGACGTATCATTTCCGGCATTACCTCCGCCACCTACCCTGTCGCCGCCGCCTACGTCTCCGACATCACGCCGATCGAACAACGCTCCGCACGCTTCGGCATTCTCGGCGCCTCCTTCGGTCTTGGCTTCGTCATCGGTCCCGCCGTCGGCGGGCTGCTCGGCGACATCGACCTTCGCCTCCCTTTCTGGGGCGCCGCCGCTCTCTGCCTCGCCAACGCCTTCTACGGCGTCTTCGTCCTCCCCGAATCACTCCCACCCGATCGTCGCTCCCCGTTTTCCTGGAAACGCGCCAACCCCTTCGGCGCCCTCGCCCTCCTTCGCAAACACCCCGAACTCTCCGGTCTTTCCTGGGTCGCGTGGCTCACCGCGTTCGCGCACGCCGCGCTTCCCAACCTCATCGTGCTCTACATGAGCTTCCGCTACGGCTGGGGCGAACGCGCCATCGGTCTCGCCGTCACCGCCATCGGCGCCTCCGCCGCGATCGTCGGCCTGTGGGGCGTCGGCTACTCCGTCAAAAAATTCGGCGAGCGCGTCACGTTGCTGCTCGGCCTCATCGCCCCGACCGCCGGTTTTCTCATCTACGCCTTCGCGTATCGTTCCGAACTCTTCATCGTCGGCATCGCCGTCATGGCGTTTTGGGGACTCAGCAACGCGCCGCTGCAAACCTTCATGACGCGACATGTCTCCGCGTCCGAACAAGGCCAGCTCCAAGGCGCGCTCACCGGCCTCCGTTGCATCGCCGGCATGATCGGCCCGCTCTTCTTCGGCTGGATCTTTGGCGCCAGCATCGACGGCCAATCCGGCCTCCACTTCCCCGGCGCATCCTTCTTCATCGCCGCCCTCGTCTTCGCCGCCGCCACCCTCCTCGCCTCCCGCGTTACGCGCGACGCGCGTTAGTATCAAGAATCCCGACGCGCGGCATCGGTATTCTTCATTTCGTGTCTTTCGTGGTTCCTCACTCTGCCGCGATCCACCGCGCCCGAAACCCTTGCACGATCAACTTCACCGGCATCTCCGAAAACCGTTCTTTCAAAATCCCGTGCAGCGTGTGCACGCCCCACTCCTCGCTCGTGCCGTGGTGAATCACCACCAGCGGAAATCCCGCGTCGTCCGCCCACTCCGTTTCCACCCACGTCTTGATCCGATCGTCGATCGTCAGCGCCATCTCCGCGCCGAGTTCGACAAACCTCCACGGCTCGCACGCATACCCCGTTCCCAACCCCAACCGCTCCACCTTCTTTTCCGGATCGCCATAAAACGCCACGCCCGGCTGCCCGATCTCCCCAAACGCCTTCGCCATCCGCCTCGCCAACTCCGCCGCCTTCATCGCCGGCTCGACCTTCACCACCCGATAATACGGCTCGTTCACGAGCACATCCGCCTCCGCGAACCCCAGCTTCGTCGCCAACGAGTCCGCCACTCCCCCGGGCATCAGATCGAGCACGTCGTGACACCGGATCACGACCATTCCGTTGTCCTCGATCCATTTTTTCTTCGCGTCACGCGTCCCGCCCATCGCCTTCAACGCCGCCTCCGACAGCCCGCTCTTCTCCCCCTCGAACGCCTCCAAATCCAAGTGACTGAAAAACGTCGGTTCGTGCGCCACGACCACGTTGCATCCGGCCGCCAACGATTCCCGCAGCGCGTCCCACGTCGGCGTCCACATCACCGCGATCCCGCGCACGACCGTCTCCGGGTCGCCCACGATCACGCGATCCACCGATGGCTCCGGCACCTCGTGCAATGACCTCAGCCACGCATTCAGCTCCTTCGCCCGCACACTTTTTCCCACCGCCAAAGCCTCCGTCGTCTTCATCGTTTCTTGTTTTTTGATCATTAGATAAACCGGACTCTCTCCCACCTCGACTTCAATCGCGCCGTCCTCGCGCTGCCGCGCCACCGCCTCGCCGCTTTCCTCCGCCGCCAGCGGCATCCGCTCCGCGCGCTCGAGCACGCCCGGCACATTCGTCAACACCTGTCGCGAAACAACACCGTCTCCCGTCGGCGACCACACCGCCCACACCACGCGCGTCGGATCGCCGCCGTGCTCGAATTCCTGCACGCGCAACCGCCCCGGCTCATCCCGCACCACCCGCCGGAAGCGATAGTCCCCGAGCACCCGCTGCAAATGCGCCAGCGCGTGAAACGACGGCTTCGGCTGAAAATTCCGCGTAATCCCCGCGCTCGCATGCAAACTCGGCGTGTCCCGATCGTTGAAGAAATAGATATACGCCCGCGCCACGTCCATCGACGCAAACACCAGCAGCGACCGCACCAGCCACTGCGCCTGCTGCTCGTCCGTCACGCCCACCCACCGCGGCATCTTCCCATTCGGATCCGCCGTCTTCGTGCTGCTGTCGTAGCCAAACTCCGTCACCCACACCTCCTTCTCCGGCGCATGCGCATCGCGCCAGCGGCACAGCGCCTCGATGTCGTTCAAATACCGCAACAGCTTTGGATTCTCCGGAAAACTTCTCCGCCACGAGGGATCCTGCTCCATCTCCGCATAGATGTGCAGCGCGAGCACGTCATAGAGTTCCGGATACGCCGCGATGCAGTCCACGCTCTTGTCCCACGCTCCGCTCGGTCCCGCCGTGATATTGCTCGTCGCGATCCGCATCTTGGGGTCGCCCTCGCGAATTCCCTGCGCCATCGCGCGAAACATCCGCGTGTAATCCTCGTCGCTCCACTTCGTCGGCTCGTTGCCGATTTCCACCGTGTCGACAAACCGCCGCTTTCCCGACGGCCCAAACTCCCGCGCATACCGCCGCCCATAATCCCGCGCCTGCGCCTCGATGTCCGTCCACTTCTCGCGCTCAATGGTCTCGAACTGCAGCGACACTTCCACGTTCCACCCCTTCGCCGTCCACTCGCGATAAATCGCCGCCCAATCCGTTCCATCCTTTCCCAACGGCAACGGCGCCGGCTCCCCCGGATTGTCGCCCAGATCCCGCGACACCTTGTGATACTCGCGCAACAACCGCCCCACCGGCCGATACAATTCCGGATCGAATCCCCGATGCGGCGAATGCCCCGGCGCATAGCTGTTCAATCCCACGAAATCCCGCATCAATGGCCTCTCCCGCGTCGGCGCCGCACCCAACGCCCCCGCCATCACGACCGCCGCGATCACCACCGCCGCCCAAACTCGCATTCGTCTCATCTCGCCACTCTGCGCCCCACGTAACCCGCCGCATCCGCCGCCCTCCTCAACCGCTTGAGCATTCCCGCCGTCTTACCAGCGTGCGCTTCCGCTTTGCGGCCGCCAAACTCCCGCCCACCGATTTTCGCGTTCTGTGCCGTTCCCTTCTTCGCGTCCCTTCGTGTCCCTTCGCGGTTCCTCCATCACCTCGCCTTTCCTGGCCTGCGCGCTCCTGGCCACCGCGTTCGCGCTCATTGGCTGCGTCCCCCGCGAAACCGACCAAATCCGCCTCCGCGCCGCCTTCTGGAGCCCGCCCGGCATCGAAGAAGAAATCGCCCGCCGCTTCGAAGCGCTCCACCCCGGCGTCAAAGTCGACCTGCTCATCACCGGCGGTCGCTACGCCGAAAAACTCCAGTCCATGATCGTCGCCGGCAACGAGCCCGACGTCCTCATGGCTCAGGACACGTTCTTCCACGATTGGGCCGCGCGAAACGTCTTCCTCGATCTCACCGATCTCGTGCGCGAACTCGACGCCGCCGACCCGTTCATGCCCGCGCCGCTCGAAGCCTTCAAAACCGGCGACCGCCATTTCGTCGTCCCCACCGACTGCAACGCCATGGTCGCCTACGGCAACCTCGCCGCCGCCCGCTCCGCCGGACTCGAGTTCCCCTGGCCCCATTTCACGTGGCAACAACTCGAAGCCATCGCCCCCAAACTCTCCCGCCGCGACAACCCCGCCTCGCCCACCGAATTCGCCTGCGCCCTCCCGCAGGAATGGTTCTTCTTCGTCGCCTACGGCGCGCGCTGCCTCGACGACCCATGGAACCCCACGCAGGTCGTCGTCGATTCACCCGTCACGCTCTCCGCAATCGAATACTGGCGCCGCATGCACCAACGCGGCTGGGCCGTCCCGCGCAGCACCGTCCTCGATCAGGGCGAATCGGAAATGTTTCGCGACGGCCGCATCGCCTTCCTCTTCTGGGGCCGCGGCTCCAGCAAATTTATTCGCACCAACCGCGCCCTCGACTGGGACATCGCTCCCGTGCCCACCGGCCCCGCCGGCGGCCGCACCCCGCATCTCAGCGTATCCCTCGGCATCTCGCGCCGCTCGAAACACGCCGACCTCGCCCGCGAATTCATCCGTTTCTACATCTCCGATCGCGCGGCCGAGGTCCCGATCAAAGCCGGCCAAATCGTCCCCACCCGCCGCCGCCAGGCCTACGGCGAACTCTTCCTCAACGAACACCCGCCCGCCTCCATGCTCCGCTACGTCGAACCGATGGAAGCCGGCGGCCTCACCGCCATCGCCTACTGCCCCGGCCGCCTCGAACTCGAGGAGATCGTCCGCAAGCGCTTCGAACAATCCCTCGCCGAACCCGACGTCCCGGCCCGCGACATTATGCGCGCCCTCGACGCCGACGTCCGCGCCTGGCTCTCCCGCCAAAAAGAAAAAGGCCTCCTGTAATGCACCTCTTAACCACGGATAAACACAGATGAACACGGATCGAAATCCATCCATGTCCATCTGTGTCCATCCGTGGTTCAAAATCTGAGACCACGCATGCACACGAATTCACCCGAATCCCAATCCTCCCCTCCGCCCCCTCCATTCGTCTCGTTTCGTATCCATTCGTGGTTCCTCCCCGTATCCGCATTTCAACCACAATGACCCGCAGCCGCGCCCAGCACCACCGCCGCATCGCGCTCTGGTTCCTCCTCCCGAACCTGATCGGCTTCCTGCTGTTCACCGCCTGGCCGATCCTCGCCTCCCTCGCGCTCGCCTTCACCTCCTGGGATCTCCTCACGCCGCCGCGCTGGATCGGCTTCGCCAATTTCACCCGCCTCCTCGGCTTTCATCACGACGGCTCCGGCTGGTCCGCCAACGACCCGCTCTTCTGGCAGTATCTCGGCAACACGCTCTTCATGATGCTCAACCTGCCGCTCAACCTCCTCGGTTCCCTCGCCCTCGCGATGTTGCTGAACCAAAAACTCCGCGGCACCCACGGCTATCGCCTGATCTACTTCCTCCCCAGCATCCTCGCCGGCGTCCCCATCTACTATCTCTGGCGCTGGATTTATAATCCCAACCACGGCCTCCTCAACACCCTCCTCGCCTGGTTCGGCATCGACGGCCCCGACTGGCTCGGCTCCGCCCTCTGGGCCAAACCCGCGCTCATGCTCATGGGCTCGTGGATGGCCGTCGGCGGCTCCGGCATGATCCTCTACCTCGCCGCACTCCAGGGCGTCCCCAAAGAGCTTCACGAAGCCGCACACCTCGACGGCGCCAACGCCTGGCAACGCTTCCGCGCGATCACCTGGCCCGCCGTGATGCCTGTTACGTTTTTCATCTTCACGATGGGCATCATCTACGGTCTCCAGGCCGGACTCGACTCCGCCTACGTGATGACCGGTGGCGGCCCCAACGGCGCCACCACCACGCTCGGCTTCTACATCTACCAAAAAGCCTATCTCCGTTTCGAAATGGGCTACGCCTCCGCCCTCGCCTGGGTCCTCTTCACCCTCGTCCTCGGCCTCACCCTCATCCACTGGCGCCGCGGCAAACAAGGCCTCGGCCTCTAAAATCCACCACGGATGAACACAGATAGACACGGATCGAACCATCGCCGCAAAGAAGCGCAAAAGGCGCAAAAACTCCGTCCCTCTTCTTGGCGCCTTTTGCGCCTCTTTGCGGCCATCCCTTTCGCGTTCCTTCGCTCCACCGCATGAAGTCCCGCCTCTCCTCCCTCTGGCACATCCCGCTCGCGCTCATCGGCGCGACGATGCTCCTTCCGCTCGCGTTCATGTTCACCACCGCGCTCGCCGCGCCCGGTGAAGCGCTGCGCGTCGCCGACACCGTCCTCGATTTCATTCTCCCCCGCTCCTGGCACTGGGAAAACTTCGCCGAGGTCAACCGCCTCGTCCCCTTCGCCCGCTTCTACCTCAACAGCCTCCTCGTCGCCGCCGGCGTCACCCTCGGCCAGGTCTTCACCAGCGCCTGCGCCGCCTATGCGTTCGCCCGACTGGAATGGCGCGGGCGTGACCTCGTCTTCACCGCCTACCTCGCGACCATGATGGTCCCCGTCGCCGTCACGATGCTGCCCAACTTCATCGCGATGAAGCTCGCGCCCGAAGTCCTCGACACCGTCGCCCCGTGGATCGACTGGTCCTCGCAACGCGTCCTCGGCTCCACCTACGCCGACCCCAACGTCGGCCGCCTCATCGGCATCGATTCCTACTTCGCCCTCATCGTCCCCGCGATGTTCTCCGCCTACGGCACGTTCATGCTCCGTCAATTCTTCCTCTCGATTCCCCGCGCCATCGACGAGGCCGCCGAAATCGACGGCGCCAGCCACTGGATGATTTTCTCGCGCATGATCCTCCCGCTCGCGCTGCCGGGTCTCGCGACGCTCACCGTCTTCACTTTCCTCGGCACCTGGGGCAGTTTTCTCTGGCCGCTGATCGTCACCAACACCACCGACCTCGCCACGCTCCCCCTCGGCCTCCTCGCCTTCCAAAACGCCTCCAACTACGGCACCGAGTGGCACCTCCTCATGGCCGCCTCGCTCCTCATTCTTCTCCCCGTCATCGCACTCTTCCTCATCGGCCAGCGTTTCTTCGTTTCCGGCCTCACGATCGGCGCCGTAAAAGGCTAAACCCACCCGGCGGGAGGGGCTTCATGCCCCGACCCCGCCACGCTCCCCTCACTTCGCCTGCGCCCGCTCGCTCAACCGCTGCGCCAGCAGCCATTCGTAAATCTCCGGATTCTCATACGTCGCCGTCCACGAGTCGTGCTGGACTCCTGGATACACCGTCAGCCGCGGCGAGCCGCCGGCTTTTTGGATCGCATCGATCATCTCCAGGGTCCGCTCGACCGGCACCACCGGATCCGCGTCGCCATGAAACGCCCACACCGGCACGTCGCGCAGCACCCGCGCGAGCTGCCGCTCGCCACCGCCGCAAATCGGCAAGATCGCCGCGTAACGCTCCGGATGCCACACCGCCAGCCCCCACGTGCCAAATCCCCCCATGCTCAACCCCGTCAGATAAATCCGATCACGGTCGATCCGCAGTTCGCTCGTCGCCTGCTCGATCAGCCCTTCCAACGCCACGATGTTCCACCACTCGCCCGCCGGACACTGCGGCGCGATCATCACGAACGGGAAATCCTTTCCTGCCTGAATGAGCTTCGGCAGACCGTGCTTCTTGATCAGCTCGATGTCGTTCCCGCGTTCACCGGCCCCGTGCAAAAACACCACCAGCGGCCAGCGCTTCTCGCGGTCCTCCTCATAGCCGGGAGGTAGGTAGCGGAGATATTGATACTCCTGCGTCACCGTGATCGTTGTCGTTACCGCTTCCTGTCTCGTCGTCGGTTTCATGGGGGTCTGACAGCCGCACAACAGCGCAACAGCCGCGCTGAGCGCGACAACAACATTCCTGGGGCTCATGCGTTCACAGGCGAAGTGAGGTTTCATCATGTAATTTGTCCACCCGCTCCGTGCTCAGCAGCTTTCCGCCACTCGATTCGAGCCTCGCATGCCTCACCACCGCCTCCCGCCCCTCGCGCAACACGATCTCCGCTTCTTCGCTTCCTTGCCTCGCCTCGCGTCGCGCGCCAACTCCATCGATCGTCACCTGCTCGAACTGCTCGATCTCCACCGCGGGCCGACAAAACTCCGGCAGTCCGCCCTCGCGCACCACCGTCACCTCCCGCAACGCCAATCGCTTCACGCCCCGCGCAAACAACACCGGAATGTCATGCGCGAACACTTTTCGCGACGCGTCCCAGAACGGCCGCAGATCGAAATTCCCGCCAAACGACTCCTGCAGCGCTCCCGGTCGCAACGTCAGCCGACACGCCTCAAAGGTCACATCCTCGATCGCTCCCCGCCCTTCGCCGTAAATCACCACGCCGTGATCGCCCGTCGCGCTCACATGGGTGAACGTCACGTTCCTCACGGCCCGGGCTCGCGGCTCGTCCGCAAACTCCGGCACCGCCGAGATGTGAATCGGCTCCCCCTTCCCCCACCACTTGCCTTTGTAGAGCCGCGTCTCGATCACGATGTTCGAGAACACCACGTTCTCGATCGTCTCGCCATACCGCGCGTTGATCAGAATTCCGCGGTTCGAGTCGCGAATGACGATGTTGTTGAACAACAGATTTCGAAAATCGTGCGCGCCCCACCCGATCCGGATCGCCGCCGACCGCGCGAGCAGCACGCAGTTCTGCACCACGATGTTCTCCGCCACGCCCGTCCCGAACCCATCCGCGCACGGGCTGAACGCGATCGCATCGTCCCCCGCCTCGATGTTGCAATCGCTGATCCTCACGTTGCGCGTCAGGCTCACGTCGAGTCCGCCGCTGTTCGGCATCAGCAGACTGCTCTTGATGTCGAGCCCGGTCAGCAACACGTCGTCCGAACACGCCACGTGCAGACACCAGTTCGGCGCGTTCACGAGCTTGATGTCGCGCACCAGCACATCCCGACACTGGCGAAACAACACCAGCATCCCCGGCCGCTCCTTGTGCCTCACCGGCCCGTCCGCCGGATCGTCGTTGATTTTTAGATACGCCTCGCCCTGCCGCGTGAACCGCGCCTCGAAGTCCCGCGACGTGTCCGCCTCGCCATACCACGCAAACGCGTCCGCGTTCCCGTCGATCGCGCCCCGCCCGGTGATCGCGACATTCCTCGCCCCATCCGCCAGGATCAGCGCCGTGTTCCGCAGCTCGCTCGCATACGGCAGCACCCGGTAATCGCCCAGGTTCGGACTCCCCTTCAACACCGCGCCCGCTTCGAGCTGGAGCGTGACATTGCTCCGCAGCTCGATCGTCCCGATGAGAAAAGTCCCCGCCGGCACATGAACCGTCCCGCCGCCTTCGCGATGACAGGCCGCGATCGCCCGGTTGATCGCCTCGTGGTCCGACGTCTCGCCGTCGCCTCGCGCGCCGAATTCCCGGACGTCCTTCCAAACGGAGACCGGCGCGTGCATTTCAACGGCGCAGGATCACGACCCAGTCCTCCTCCGGGTCGCGTGGCGGAAAGCCCAGCCGCGCGCGCTTGCCCGCCTGCACGCGCGTCACCGGCCCGTCGATCAGCTCGCCCCCGGTCCGCGGATTGAACCACTTCACGGTGAACTCGCCCGTCGTGTCGCGCAGATCGACCGTCGAAACGTCGCCCCACGGCAAATACACGAGGTAAATCTCCCCCGGCTTCGCCAGGCAGTAATACGCCTCGGCATTGACCGAATTTCCCACCAGTTCATCCGCCGGCTCCATCTCCCAGAACGGGATCTTTTGCGCGCGGAAAAACTCCAGCGCGATCCGCGCATGGTCCCAGCTCCGGTCGCGGCTCCGAAAATCCTCCCCGTTGATGTCGTGCGCCGGCAGCCTGTATCCAAAATAATACTCCACGCCCGCCCCGCCGCCCATCAGGTTGCCCCAGAGCGTGAGCCGCCTCACTTCGTGCAACGTGTAGCTCCGCCGCGGGTCGCGCGCGACACCGTCGAACCCTTCGTAGCCGGGATCGGGCGGCACGCCGTAGGCCCAGTGCCCTTGTTCGTCGTTTGCCACCACCCACGGGCGTCCGCTCTTCGCCGATTCGCGCACCCACTTCACCGTCCACTCGTGCGTCTCCGACCAGTCGTTCTGCAACGACAGCCCCGTCAACGCCGACCCTTCACCGAGCAACGGCTCGTAAACGAACTCCTGCTCGTTCGTGAACGTGTGCAGCACGATGTTGCTCGGATAGTAGTGCGTGTCGCGGATGAACTCCGCCATCGCCCGAATCTCGTCCGTGGTCTGGGTGTTTTCCTCGCCGAGGTTCCACGTCACCGCGAGCAGATGACCGAACCGCGCGATCAGCTCCCGCAAATACAACTTCCGCTCCGGCCCCAGCGCCCCGTCGTCCAGCGACTCCGGCACGGACTTCACTTCGCGCGGAGTCCCGACACGGTTGTCGTCCATCTCGTTTTCCTGGAGCTTGAAATGCAGATGGATTCCGTTCGCCTGCGCGTGATCGAACACGACCGCCCACTGCTCCAGCTTGGAGCAGTCGTAGTGCAGCTTGTCGTTGCGCGACGTAAACGGCCACACGTTGTCCCCGTCGCCGCCCGCGTTGTAGGGCAGGAACGACATCGTGTTCATGCCCTTGGTCGCGAGGTAGTTGATCGCGCCGATCAACCCCTTCCCCTTTCCGCCCGCCCAGGTCGGATCGCCCTCGCGCCAGTCGCGCACGTGCGGCTCCCACGTCTTCAACGGCACATCTTTCTTCTCCGACACCGTGTCGTCGAAATCCCGATACGCGAGCAGCGTCTCCGGCGAGTCCGGCCCCGCTTTCAGAAAATACTCGCCGCTCCCCGCAAACCGCAGGTGGTGCTTCCCGACATAGCCGAGCCAGCCTTTCGCGCGAAAATCCCGCCCCGCCTTGTCCGTCGCCGCCACGTCGAACCTCCCGCTCAATCCATCGAACGGCGCCAACCCTTCTCCCCCGCCGTTCACCGCCACGCGCTTCCCGCGCGTAAACGCCACGCGATACGTCCACGCGCCCGTCCGGTCGGGGGCGAAATGCGCCCGCCAGACATTCCCGCTCTTCGCCGACGTGTTCGCCGCGTCGCCATCGGCCGCGAAGTATCCAGGCACCACATACGTCGGCGATCCCGACTCGTGCGTGAACGTCACGTCGAAACGATAGTCCGTAAACGGATTCGGATCCGTGTCCGTCTCGTTCGCCTGCGGCCCCGCGAGCGTGACCGTCGCTTTGTGCCACTGCTTCAACTCGCCTTCGATCCGCACCGTTTCCGCGGCGTGCAGGCCGCTGCAGAGGAATGCGACCGCTACAACGGCCAGATGACGGAGGGAGCGAGAAGTCGAAGAGAGAGTCATGGGCAACGAAGCCGCATAGGTCGCGGCGTCCATCGCCCACGAAACCTTCGTTCCCCCGTGGCGCAAAGCCCGGAACGACTAAATCGCATGAGTGCGCCGCCGTGCTATTTCTCGCTCCCGCTCGTCCCCGGCAAATACTCCTTCACCGTCGAATCGCCGAGTTCCACCTGTCCCTCGGGCACATACGGCAAATGCTGGAGAATCGGATCGCGTGTCTGCCGTCCGAAATGCGGCGCTCCCGCCTTGATCAGCGTCGCGAGCACCTCGCGCAGCTTCACGCCGTCCGAATGCGTGCTCACTCGCGCATGCCACAGCATCGTCTTCTTGCCCTTCTTCGCCGCCGCGTAATCGAACGCCACGAGCCGCACGAAGTGCCGCCCCGCCACGCCTTCACGCAAAAGATCGGCGCGCTTCCACCACGGCAACGGCCCATTGCCCCGCTGGCCCGCGACGAGATCGAGCAGGTCGGTTTGATTCCAAAACTTCTGTCGGAGAATCGGCGTGTCCTCGTCGATGCGTCCGTCGATATCTTCGATCTGCGCCTCGATCTCGCCCCACTCGAACACGATCAACTGCGACGGACGGTCGTTCGACGGATTCACCGGGATGTAGCCCTGTTCCGCCAGCGCCTGCGCCAGCCAGCGGTGAACCTGTTCGCGCGCCGGGTCACCCTCGCGTTCGTCGATGTCCGCGGTCACCGGAAAATAAACCACGGGCGACTCCCTCGTTGGTGGCGTCAGCTTTCGCCCCGCCGCGGTCACGTCCACGACGATCCTCACCTGCGTTGTCGTCCGCGGTCCAAACCCATTCGCCCGGCCCGCGAGCGGCAGCAGCAAAGCGAGTGCGAGCATGGGCACGATTCCATTGCGGCCGAACTTGTCGCTGCGTGTTTTCATGGGTCTTCAAACTAACAAACGAAAACGCCCGCCACCGGAGCGATCCGAATGGCGGGCGGTTGCAACTCAGCCGAGTTTCAATCTCGAGCTTTTTAGAAATCCATCCGCAGCGTGAACTCGTAGGTGCGCGGCGCACCGTAGAAGTTGCGGCTGGAAAGATATTCCTCGTCGGTGAGGTTCTTCACCATGAACGACGCGGTATACTTCGTGTTGCCGATCGTGATGTTGCCGCCGAAGCCGGCCGACAGGACGAAGTAGTCGTCCAGCCGCCAGGCGCGGGCAAGCCCGTCGCCGAGCACCACCAGCGCATCCGTGTGACGGCGTTCGTCCACCCACGTGCCGTTGCCGATCACGTAGAAGTTCTGGAGCTTCCCCACCGCGCCGAAGTCATGACGGATGTTCGCGCCGAACCGGTGGTGCGGGGCGTAGGGCAGACCTTGATTTTCGCGGGTCAGGAAGCGTTCGCCGTTGATGACCACGCCCGTGCCTTCGTCGCTCTTCACATACGAGTAGGTGTAGGCGTAACCCACGCCGATCTGCGTGCGCTTCGTCGGACGATAGTTGAGGTCGAGCTCCGCGCCCTTGCTGCTGTTCACGCCCGATTGGGCGATCGGGGAGAAGGTCTCGCCATTGACGGTGACCGACGGGAGGAAGCGGACGATGTCGCGCTCTTCGAGCGAATAGACCGAGAGCACGCCGGACACCTTGCCCTTGAACATGTCGGTCTTCACGCCGAAGTCGTAGCCCTTGCCGCTGCCGGGAACCGGATTGAAGAACGTGCCGTCCGGACGGCGACCGGTCGTCGTGTAGAGGTTGACGATCGAGGTCGAGTAGTTCGCGAAGAACGACAGGCCGTCCATCGGTTTGTAGAGCACGCCCACCTGCGGCGACGTCTTGGACGGATATTCCGCATACGTCTGCGTCGGATTCGGCGTATTCACATTTTGGCGACCGTCGGAGCGGATCTTGTCGACGCGCACGCCGGCCAGCGTGTGGATTTTGCCGTCCGCCAGCGTGAGCTGGTTCACGAAATAACCGCTGTTGACCGTGTTGCGGGCGTGATTACCCGTGTTGGTGGCGGTGCCGAGTCCTTCAAACCGCTCGGAGCGGATCCAGGTCGAGGGGTCTTCGAGATTCCAGCGCACATCGTTGTTCACCGGCGGCGCGATCTCGTTATACACCTGCACGAACTTCTCCTGGCCCAACTGATAGCCGAGCAGGTTCTGCACCTTCACGCCCTTGAACTCGAAGTTGTTGAGCAACTCGATCTGGCGATACTTGTCCCACGAACCGCGAATGCCGCGGCTGTAGCCGCGCCCCTGCAGCATCGGCGGATCGGTCGGCACGCCGCCCGCTCCGCTCGCGATGACCGTGGTGGGGCTGTTGTAGCGAACGTCGTCCTCCCAGCTCACGTCCGACCAATTGGCGCGGAGCGTCAGGTTCTCGCTGAACTTGTGCACGAGTTCCACCGTGAACGCTTCCATCGTCACGTCCTTGAAATCGTGCGGCCCGCGGAAATTGAAGCTGCGGTCCACGGCCCCGAGTTCGCCCTTCTGCGGATTGAGAAACGGATGATACGGGATCGAGCTCAGCGGATCCTCGCGCGACTTCGTGCTTTCGAATTCAACCGTAAGCGTCGTCTCCGGACGGATCCACCAGGTCATCGACGGATAAAGCACCGTCTGCTGCTTGCGATGGTTCGCGACCCACGACTGCGAATCCTCGATCGATCCGACGAAGCGGAACGCGAAGTTCTTGTTCGCCGACGGAACGTTCACGTCGACCGAACCCTTGTAGAAGTCGTAGCTGCCCACGCGGATCGTCGAATTCATGATCCGCCGCTGCACGGGGCGCTTCGTGATGTAGTTCACGCTGCCGCCCGGCGACGCCTGTCCGTAGAGCACCGACGACGGGCCCTTCAGGATTTCGACGCGCGAGATCGTGACGGGATCGACGAGGCGCAGACGGCGAAAACCGTTGCGATTCGGCACGAAGCCGCCCTGCCCGCGCAGGATGAAGCCGAGCGTGTCGCCGTTCTGCAGGTCGGATCCCGCCGTGCCGCCGCCGCCCACGCCGGACGCGAACGAAACGATGTCCACGAGATCGCGCGCGCCGATATCCTGGATAAAGTTCTCGTTGAACACCGTGAGGTTCATCGGGAGGTTGATCAGTTCGGTGCGCGTGCGCGTGCCGCTGACCGCCTGGGGCGTGTAGTAGCCTTCCTCGGAAGTCGATTGGACCTCGAAGGGCGAAAGCACCACGACTTCATCGTTCGACGGTGCCGGGGCCGGTTGCGCCTGGCCAAAAGCCGAAAGCGCCGCGAACGGCACACCGGCCGCAAGCCAGCGCAGTCGGCGCGGATTGGGGAGTCTGTGTATCATAGTTTGTTGGTTCAGGGTTGAGCTAAGCGAAACAGGATCTCTGCAAACAAACACCGCACCTCTCACCAACGGTTTCACAAAATCGCGGGGGAAAAGGAGCGTGCACCCTCACCCTGTGCGTGTTTCGCGCGAAGTGAAATGAGCGCCTTGCTCAATCGCATGAGCGCCCCCTTTCGCACTGGCCGGCAGCGTCTTGCCCGACCGCCACCCCGATGAGCAAAGCCCCGCCCGCACCCGCACCCGTCACCGCCCAACTCTAAAATCGAAAGTCCATGTTCGAAAATCGTCTCCCGCCTCCCGGCCTCCGCGCCTCGGAAAATCCACAGTCGCCATCCCGCCCCGCTCCCGACAGCATCCCGCCCGATGCCCGCTCCGTTCGCGCGCCGGCCCTCCCACCACGCTCAACCCGCTCTCATGCGGTTGAACGCTCCAGGTGTTTCGATCGCCGCGTATCCGAATCCTAGTGACGGCATGCAGATCCTGACGGGAGACGCCGTCTCCCCTTCCCATCACCGCCAGGTCGCCGTCCGCCGCGTGCACTTCCATCCCGCTTGGAATCGCCCGCGCACTCCATTTCGCCACACGTGGGAGGGCATTCTCAACGTCGACCAGTTCCGCTGGATGGTCCGCCGCGACATGCAGGAACAGCTCGAAATGGCGCAGCGCGAACTGCGCGCCACGCACGTCCGCGCCGTCGGCATGTTCGACGACGAGTTGCGCGTGTTCTGCCCGGGCCCCGGCGCCTTCATGGGCTACGAGCCCAAGGATCCGCGCACCAACTGGCAGACCGTCGACTACATCATCGACTCGCTCCTCGATCGCAATCTGCAGCCGGTCTTCACCACGTCGTTCATCCCGAGCGCCATGGCGTCCGGCCCCACCACCGTCTTCACCACGAAGGCGCACACGAGCCCGCCCAAGGACTGGCGCGAATGGGAAACCTTCGTCCGCGACGCCGTCCAACACGCCGTCGATCGCTACTCCCTCTCCGTTGTGCGCTCGTGGCCGTTCGAAGTGTGGAACGAACCCAATCTCCACGGCTGGTTCTGGGGCGGCACCCAGGACGATTTTCACCAGCTCTGGTTGAGCACGTATCGTGCGATCAAATCCGTCGACGCCTCCCTCCGCGTCGGCGGCCCTTCCACCGCTCGCGCCGAATGGCTCGAGGACTTGCTCGAATTCGGCGCGGTCAACGATTGCCCGCCCGACTATCTCATCAGCCACGTCTATAACAACGACAGCGCGGTCGATCATCCGCTCGCGCCGTTCGATCCCACCGCCACCGATCGCGGCAACAAATCGCCGACGTTCGCCATGGATCTCATGCGCGGTGTCCGCGCCATGCTCGATCGCCGCGGCTTCAAGGGCGAACTCCATTGGAACGAATGGGGTCGCTCCTTCCACGGCGTCGATCACCACCGCGAGCAGCCGTCCGAAGCCGCTTTCATCGCGCGCCTGCTCAGCGAGGTTTCGCAGGAGGCCGATGCGTTTTCCTACTGGTGTCTCAGCGACATTTACGATCAGGTCGGCTACGGCCGGGAAGCGTTCTTCGGCGGCTACGGCCTGCTCAGCCTGCAGGGGCTCCGCAAACCCGCCTACCACGCGTTCGAACTTCTCTCGATGCTCGGCACCGAACGCATCTCCGTGCAAGCCGACGGCTCCGATCCCACCTGCAACGCCATCGTCACCCTCTCCCCGGATCGCGCGCACGTGCTCGTCTTCGCCTACGATCCGTCCGACGACACCACCCGCGGTTCGGTCGACGTCACCCTCGATCTTCCCGCTGGCGCCGCGCCCGGACGCTTGTTCCGCGTCGACTCCACCGAGAACAACGTCGTCTCCCGTTGGCACGAGCTCGGCAGCCCCGCGTATCTGTCGCGCGAGCAAACCCGCGAACTCGCCGCCGGCAACACCCTCGCCCCTTCGTCGTCCTCCGTCGCGATCGAAAACGGCACCGCGCGCTTCACCATGGAATCGCCCGGCATCGCCATGCTCGAAGTGCTCCTGCCCACGTCGCGCGAATAGCGCGTCCCCACGGCCCGCGTTCCCGTCATGAGACTTCGGATACTCGCGGCCGCGTTCGTTGCCCTCGCCTTCGTCTCCGCCGTCCCGGCGTCCCCGCCGCCTTCGCGCCCGCCCAACATCGTCCTGATCGTCACCGACGACATGGGCTACGCCGACATCGGCCCGTTCGGCTCGACGAACCACCGCACGCCCGCCCTCGATCGCATGGCCCGCGAAGGCATGAAGCTCACCAGCTTCTACGCCGCGCCGGTTTGCTCGCCGTCGCGCGCCCAGATCCTCACCGGCGCCTACGCCCAGCGCGTTTCCATTCCTTTCGTCGTGCTGCCCGACGACCGCCACGGTTTGCATCCCGACGAACGCACCGTGCCCGAATATCTGCGCGACCGGGGCTACATCACGATGGCCATCGGCAAATGGCACCTCGGTCACGAGCCGCCCCACCTGCCTACTCGTCACGGTTTCGATCACTACTTCGGTCTGCCTTACGACCGCCGTATCAAGCTGCCGCTCATGCGCGACGATGAAGTCGTCGAGGTTCTCGAAGGCGACGACCGCGACACGCCGATCGAGCGTTTCACCGACGAAGCCGTGCGCTTCATCTCCGCCCGCCGCGACCGCCCCTTCTTTCTCTATTTCGCCCACACCGCCACGCACATTCCGTTGCATCCGGGAAAACGTTTTCGCGGCCGGTCGCCCCACGGCCTCTACGCCGATTGGGTCGAGGAGGTCGATTGGAGCGTGGGCCGTGTCCTCGACGCGCTGCGCGAGCAAAAGCTCGCCGACGACACCCTCGTGATTTTCACGAGCGACAACGGCCCGTGGCTTCCCTATGGCTCCGAGGCCGGAACGGCGGAACCGCTCCGGGGCGGCAAGGGTTCCACCTGGGAGGGCGGCGTGCGCGTGCCGCTGATCGCTTGGTGGCCCGGCCACGTCCCCGCCAACGCCGTGCGCGACGCCGTCGCCGGCAACATCGATTTTCTTCCCACCTTCGTCTCCCTCGCTGGCGGTCCCGTTCCCACCCGCCCCAAAATCGACGGACGCGATCTCTCACCGCTTCTCCTCGGCCAATCCGAGACGTCGCCGCACGAAGCCTACTTTCTCTACAACGTTCACCGGCTTGAAGCGGTCCGCTCCGGTCCGTGGAAACTCGCGCTCGGGCCGCAGATCGAGAATCTCGGCGACGAACATTTTCCCGCCGACGCCTTCTCGCTCGCGCCGCGTCTCTACAATTTGGATACCGACATCGCCGAACAAACCGACGTCGCCGCCCGACATCCCGATGTGGTCGCCCGCCTGCAGCAGCACGCCGAGGCGATGATTCGTGATCTCGGCGACGGCTCGCCCGGCCCCGGCGTCCGCCCCGCCGCCCGGGCCAACTAGGTCGCCAACCGTCGGAACTCCGGGAGGAACTCGAGCTGTGGGAGGGGTTTTTCGCCCCGACTCGCCCGCCCCGGGCGTTCCGATCACGTCAACCGGTTGAACCGCGCCGCGCTTTGTTTTCGGTCCCGAATCCGTCATCTCTGCACCATGGCCTACAAGTTTCCGCGGAACTTCACCTGGGGCGTCGCCGCCGCCGCTCCCCAAATCGAGGGCGCCGCCTTCACGGACGGCAAAGGCGAATCCGTCTGGGATCGCTTCGCGCGCATTCCCGGAAAGATCGCCAATGGCGACACCCTCGACGTCGCTTGCGATCACTACCATCGCTACAAACAGGACTTCGCGCTCATGCGGAAGCTCGGCGTCAAAAACTACCGGCTCTCCCTCGCCTGGCCGCGCGTCTTCCCCGACGGCCGCGGCGCCGTGAACCCGAAGGGCGTCGCCTTCTACGACCGCCTCATCGACGCGATGCTCGCCGAAGGTATCCAGCCTTACGTCACGATGTTTCACTGGGATCTCCCGCAGGCCCTCGAGGACATCGGCGGCTGGCGTTCCCGCGAAACGGCCGACGCGTTCGGCGTCTACGCCGACACCATCGTCAAAGCCTACGGCGACCGCGTGAAACACTGGATCACGCTCAACGAAATGCGCTGCTTCACCGTGCTCGCCTACGGCGACACGATTCGTCCGCCGGGTGTGGTCGAGTCCACCCAGGTCATCAACCAAACCTACCACCACGCGCTCCTCTCCCACGGCCATGGCGTTCGCGCCGTGCGCGAACACGGCCGCCGCGGTTCCCAGGTCGGCATCACCGACGACTCCACGATCGCCGTTCCTTTCACCGAAACGCGCGACGACATCGCCGCCGCGCGCGAGAAATTCGTCGAACTCAACTGTCGCTCGATCGACCCGATCTTTCGTGGCGAATACTCGTCCGTCTACCATCGTCTCTACGGCAAAGACCGCGCGCGCGTTGAGTCCGGCGACTTCGACCTCATCTCGCTCCCGACCGATTTCTTCGGCTTCAACATCTACACCGGCGTTTTCGTCCGCGCCGGACGTCGCGGCAAACCCGAGCAGCTTCCTTTTCCCAAAGGCTACCCCGCCCCGGAAAACTCCTGGTGGCTCAAGCTTCTCCCGCGCGCGATGTATTGGGGTCCTCAGCACGTCACGCATCTCTACAAACCGAAGGCGATCTACATCACCGAAAACGGTGCCGGCTACGACGACGAACCGCCCGTGAACGGCGAAGTCCTCGACCTCCACCGCCTCGAATACGTCCGGCAGTGCCTCACCGAATTGCACCGCACGATCCAGGACGGCGCTCCCGTTCGCGGCTATTTCCTTTGGTCGTTCATGGACAATTTCGAGTGGGTCGACGGCTACGCTCGCCGCTTCGGCATCTGCTACACCGACTACAAGACCATGAAGCGCACCCCGAAACTCAGCGCCCACTGGTATTCCCAAGTCACACGCCTCAACCGCCTGATCTAACCGCCCCTACTCGCCCGCCGCACGATCGCCCATCCGTTAAGATGTCGCAATTGCGACATCTTAATGCACGGACATTTCTCGACCGCACTTCCCGCTCATCTCGATTCGCTCCATTTCACCCGGTGTGTCGAAGTCCGTTTGACGTTTAGCCGACTCTCGGCTGCGTGCACTTTCATGTCGCATATGTGACACGAAACCGCATCGCCCCTGGGGAACGCAGTGCTGACGAAAGTTCAGTTTGCTCTCTTCTGCAGAGCCAGTTCTTCGAGCAGTGCCAGCCCGAAGAATGTCGTCGAATACAAAATCGTCATCGGCCGCCGGCGCACATACGCCATGCTGTTCTCGTTGAAGATCGCGCCATCGAGATTCGGATCTTCGCCGCGATACTGATGCCGCAGGCACCAGCCGAGCGCGCGTCGCGCCGCCGCCAGATGAGCGGGGTTCTTCGTGCTCTTGTGCAGGTCGTAGAAAAGATAGGCCCAGATCGCCGTGCCTTTGTCGTCAATCGGATCAGCCTCTGTCGGCTTCGTAAACAGATAGGTCCAGCCGCCATCCTCCGCCTGGCACTCCATCACCTTCCGCGCGAGTTGGTCCGCGAGCGTCAGATAGCGGCTGTCACCAGACATTCGATACGCATCGAGATAACCCTCGATCACCCACGCATGGCCCTTGATGTCCGGATCCCAAAGTTCCTCGTCCTCCTCCCGCATCCACGCGCGCATCAACAGTCCCGATTCGCGCCCCATGTGCTCGAGATGGCTGTCGAGGAAACGCTTCCCCGCCGCCGCGACCTCGCGCGATCCCGTCGCCTCGTGGAGCCGCCGGAAACCGATCATCCCGAAAACCGACTCGTCCAGTGTGTGCGGCGTCCAGCCGTCGCGTTCCACGATCCAATCCTGCGGGACGATGGGATACTGCCCCATCAGCCGCTCCGCCGCCGCCACGAGCAATTTCGTCCGTTCCAAAAACTCCGGTCGCCCCGTCGCGCGATACGCCGACATCCAACCCCAGCCCGCGAGAAACAGCGAGTCCGCCGTCGAGAGATACTCCGCCCATCCGTTCGGCGTCGCCCGCGACGGCTCCCAACGCACGGTCGAGACGCCATACGCCGGATGCCGCGAGTCGAGCATGCCAAATTTCAAACTCCGCTCCGCCGCCGCGACCGCCGCGCTGCGGAACGGTCCGGCAAGACCTGCCGCTCGCGCGGATTCCCCGTCCGCGAGTGCGAACAGCAGGTCGATCGCCGGTCCCCATGACCATAACCAATGCGCCATGCGGTGCGCACGACGCGACGGATCATAGACAAGATGAAATCCCCCCGCGAAAAAACTTCCCGGCTCACGCACCTGCGCCGCGAGCAAGTTGCGCCCGACCGCCAGCGCCGCCTCGTCGACGAACTCGCGATCCTCCCACCACGTTTCGCTCACCCGCACCGGGACGCGTTTCGCCGCACGCGGCGTCACGACCGACTCGCCGATCCGCGTCCACGCACCTTCGCGCCCTCGCTCCCACAACGTCACTCGTCCGCCCCACTCGGGACTCGTCACGCCCACCCGCACGGTCGACTCACCGGCCGCCACCGTCCGCCGAAAATGCATCGCCGGCGGTCGCAAGGTCGTGCTGCGCACGTGCAGCAAATTCTCGCCCGGCTCCAATGCTCTCACCGGAATCGCGATCCGCGGCCCGATCGCCCCTGCCCGTTCCGAGAAGCGGCCGTTCAACGTCCACGTCCCGCGCTCGTCCTCCCCGAACTCCGCGACCCATTCCCAGTTTTCCTCCGCGTTCAGTTCGTTGAAAAAGAAAACATTCTCCGCCCCCTTCTTCGACTCCTCCTCCGTCGCCACGCCTTTCGGCAACGGCAGATAAATAATCCCCGGTTCGCCCACGTCCGCGCCGAGTTCGATCTTCTTCAACCCGTCCGTCTCGAGCCGCAACTCGCGCGGGCCGCCGCCCCGTTCCGCGACCGTGATCTCCAGCACGCGCTCCTCCGGCGAAAATTTCGCGCGCAACGCCTCCGTCCCCCGCAACGCGCCCGCGGCGAACAACACCGCGATCGGCACGCCGCGACCCAGCGTCGCCCGTATCCAAAATCCGGGCACGCTCATGCCACCACCGTCTCGACTTCCCGCGCGACGCGCGGCTCCGTCCACGTGCTGCGCAGCAAATGCATCCGCGTCGACTCGCGCAGGCCTTTCTCGAACCGGCGCATCTTGTCGACCACGCACTCGACCGCCGCCGTCGCCACCTCGCCCGCCGATTGATCGATGCCGCCGTCGAACGGCTCCGCCGAGGACCCGAGCCCGAGCCACAACGCGTCGAATCCGTCCGCTCGCGCGTCCGCCACCAGCGACGGTTCGCCGCAGATCACCGCCGACGGCTCATACGCGTTCAGCCATTCCTCGAACACCGCCTTCTTTCCCGCCGTGTCGTCCGGCAGGAAACACACGGGCACGCGATCCGACGGCGGCACGTCCGCCTGGGCGCGCAGGAAACAACTGTGCAACAACCCGCTGCTCGCCGCGTCCAGCCGCGTGCCGATCGCCAGCCCGACGCGCGTCTGCCCGAGCCGCTGCACCTGCCGAAGGACCAGCTCCGCGTTGCGGTAGTGATCGGGACACACCACGTCGATCCATTCGCCGAGCCGGTGGTCGTTCAATCCCACGAGCGCGAACTCGTTCCACGCCGGCGTGAGCAGCGAAAACTCGAAGCTGCGATGCACCGGAAAAATCACTCCCTCGATCCCGCGCGCCCGCACGATCTGCACCAGCCGCGCCGTGCTCATGCCCGGCTCGCGCGTCCAGATCTCCTCGAGATGATAGCCGAGTTCGCCCGCGCGTCGCTTCGCGCTCTCGAAGAGCACCTGCGCTTCCGGATCCACGCGCCAGTGATTGCGCTGCGGCTCCTGATTGATCCATGCGATCGGCAGACTGCCCGCGCCCTGCTTGTCCCCGCGCAACAACGCCAGATTCCGCGCCGCCACGTTGGGCCGATAACCCAGCTCCTCCGCCACCGCCTGCACCCGCAGCCGCGTTGGCAGCGGGATCGACGGCGAGTTTTTCAACGCCAGACAAATCGTGCTGGGATGCACGCCGCACGCGCGGGCGACATCACGCTGAGTTACTGGGGTTGCGGAAGACATGAACTCCTTGGGGGGTGTGTTGCGCCACTGTAGCCGTATTTTCGTCGTTGCAGAATGGGAGCTCTGGTAGAAAACATGTGTTTCTTGGTAGCCCCTTTCCCATGTCCCATCGCCCCGATCCCACGATCAAGACGCGCCTTCTGCTGCGTCCCGTAAAATCCCCCATCGGCACGATTCGCCTCGGCGGCATCAATCAGGGCGGCTTCGGCATCGGTCGTCCGCCCGATCCGCGCCGCAAGCTCAACTGCTACGGCTTCACTTACATCATGAACGGCGCGGGCCTTTACGCCGACGCCTCCACGCCGGAAACGCCCGTGAAAAAAGGCGACCTCATCATCTTCTTCCCCGCGCGTCCGCACCAGTGCTGCACGCGCCCCGGAGAATATTGGGACGAGCTCTGGTTCGAGTGCGAAGGCCCCGCCTTCGATCTCATGCGCAAGACTGGCATGATCTCACCCGACCGCCCGTTGCACCACACGCAGGAAAGCGACCAGTGGTTCCGCCGTTTTTTCCAGATCATTCCGCCCGTCCACCTCCGCGAGAAGACGCCGCCACAGGTCATCGTCAGCCGTTTCGTCGCCGTTCTCACCGAGCTGCTCGCCGGCGGCGAAGCGCCCGAAGAAATGCCCGCACCCGCCGAGGACTGGCTCACGCAAGCCTGTGAAATGCTCGCCACGCACGAGGGCGTCAAAGGCCTCGAACCGGCCGACGTCGCCCAAAAACTCGGCTTCTCCTACGAATCGTTCCGCAAGAAATTCCGCCAGGCTGTCGGCTTCGCGCCCGGCCGCTTCCACCTCGACTCGCGCATCGATCGCGCCGCCGCGCTCCTCCACCAGGGCCGCCACACCATCAAGGAAATCGCCGCGCAACTCGACTTCTGCGACGAGTTCTACTTCTCGCGCTGTTTCAAGCGCCGCTTCGGCCAATCCCCCCGCGCTTTCCGCCGTCGCGTCCGCGGCAGCACCTGATTTAAAACCGCGAATGAACCCGAACGCACACGAATCCGCTCCCTCTCGATTCGTGTCCTTTCGTGGTTCACAACTTCTCCGTGGTTCCTCCCCCTCACACCCGCGCCTTTTTCCGAAACGCCCGCGGCGTCATCCCCGTCTCCCGCTTGAACGCCACGCTCAGATACTCGACATGTTCGAACCCCGTGCGCTCCGCGATCACGTAGAGCGGCAGATCCGTCTCGGATAACAACTGCTGCACCCGCGAAAGCCGCAGGTGTAAAATCTCCTCGTGCGGCGAACGCCCCAGCAGCTTCCGGAATCTCTGTTCCAGCACGCGGCGCGACATCTTCACCGCATTCAACACATCTGCCACGTTGATCCCCTCGCACGCATGCGCCCGGATAAACTGCACCGCCCGCACCACCTCGCGATCGTCGAGCGCCAGCACGTCCGTCGACTGCCGCGCTGCCACGCCCAGCGGCGGGATCAGGTGCGGCTCCGGCCCGACCTTCTCGCCGCTCATCATTCGATCCAGCAACGCCGCCGCTTCATAACCCGCGCGTCGTGTGTTGGGCACCACACTCGACAGCGGCGGCGCCGCGAGTTCACACAGCAGTTCGTCGTTGTCGACCCCCAGCACCGCCACTTCGTCCGGCACCGCAAACCCCGTCTGCCGGCACGCATCGAGCACCTGCTGCCCGCGAATGTCGTAGCACGCCAGAATCCCCACCGGCTTCGGCAGCCGCTGCAGCCAGCTCACCAGCTTCCGCCGCTCCGCCGCCAAATCGCCCGATCCGCCTTTGACCGAATAGATTCGGCAATCGTATCCCGCCTCGCGCACGCGCTTGGAAAAATGATGCTCCCGCCACAACGACCAATTGAACCGCGAGTCGCCGCAAAACGCGAAATGCTTGAACCCGCGTTCGAGCAGATGCCCCGCCGCCACCGCCGCGATCTCCGCATCGTGGGTTTCCACCCACGGCAGCGCGGGCAGCAGGCGCGCCGCGCTCAAATCCACGCACGGAACTCCCGCCCGCGTCACCGCTTGCGCGATCTTCGGCGTCTCGATTCGCGCCAGAATCCCGTCGCCTTTCCATCCCTTCAACCACGCCGGCGGATCGTCGCCGCGGCCCTGTTCCATCAAGTGAAACGACCATGCTTGGTGCTCCCGCACGTAATGGATCACGCCTTGCAACAAGCCGCGTCCATACGCGTTCGACGTCTCGATCAACAACGCCACCTGACGGCGGCGGGGCGTTCTGCGACGGGGGCTGGCTGAACTCACCCGGCCCGTATGCCGGCGCCTTCGCAAAAAATCAACTCATGCCGGGGCATCGCGCCGTTTCCCTCTGTTTCCCGTCGCAATCGTCCCGATGGCGTTCGGTGAAAAATCTCAGAATTATTGCGTCAACTCTCATGGGACTTCGGACCGTCCTGTGTTAGCTTCTGTCTCCTCGCGCCCCATGCCCCGAATCTCCGCGTCTTTCATCGTCGCCCTCATCGCCGCGATCGCCGCCTCGCCCGTTTTCGCCGCCGCGTCGACGCCGACATCGTCCGCCGACTCGCGCACCGCGCTCTCCTTTCGCAAGCTCCAGTTGAACTCCGAGTTTCTCGCCGAGGGCGGCACGTTCGGCGATCTCAACCGCGACGGTCACGTCGACGCCATCGCCGGTCCCTTCTGGTATGCCGGTCCCGACTTCACCGCGCGTCACGAACTCTACCCGCCCAAGCCTTTCGATCCGCTCGGCTACTCCGACAACTTTTCCGCTTGGGTCCACGACCTCAACGGCGACGACTGGCCCGATATCTTCGCGATCGGCTTTCCAGGCCAAGACGCCTTCTGGCTCGAAAATCCCGGCGCGTCCGGCGGCGCATGGAAACGCCACTTTGCCTACGCCCCGGTCGACAACGAGTCCCCCACCTTCGGTCCGCTCCTCGACGGCCGTCCGCCCGTGCTCATCTGCATGAGTAATGGCCGCATCGGATACGCCACGCCTAACGCCGACGATCCGACCATGCCCTGGACCTTTCACCCCGTCAGCGCGCCCCGTGGCTGGGGCAAGTTCACGCACGGCCTGGGTTTCGGCGACGTCAACGCCGACGGCCGCGTCGATCTCCTCGCGCCCGACGGCTGGTTCGAACAACCGGCCTCGCTCGAGGGCGATCCACTCTGGAAACACCATCCCGCCGCCTTCGGCCACGGCGCACATATCCACGTTTTGGATATCAATGGCGACTCCCTTCCCGACGTCGTCACCTCGCTCAACGCCCACGGTTACGGCCTGAGTTGGTTCGAACAACTCCGCTCCGACACCGGCGCGACCGAATTCCGGGAACACCCGATCCTCTCGAAAACCGACGAAAAAATCGCCGGCGTTCAATTCTCCCAACTCCACGCCGTCGCGATCGTCGACATGGATGGCGACCACCTGCCCGACATTCTGACGGGCAAGCGTTGGTGGGCGCACGGCCCGACCAAGGATCCCGAACCCAACGCCGCCGCCGTCGTCTACGCCTTTCTCCTCCGCCGCTCCGCCACGGGCGACGTCTCCTTCGAGCCCGCTCTGATCGACGACGACTCCGGTCTCGGCACGCAGATCGTCGCGCAGGACATCAACTCCGACGGTCGCCCCGATGTCATCACCGTCAACAAGCGCGGCACCTTCGTTTTCCTTTCTCAACCTTCTTTCTCTTCGGCCCGTCCATGATCGCTCGTCCCCTTTTCGCTCTCCTCACCCTCGCCCTCGCTGTCCCCCTCCGCGCCGATCCTCCTTCGCTCCAGCCGATCTTCGACGGTCAAACGCTTTCCGGTTGGCAGGGGAATTCCCAATCGTGGCGCGTCGAGGACGGTGCGATCACCGGTGAAATCCGCGCGGGCGAACGACTCCCCAACAACGAATTTCTCTACTGGGACGGCGAGCTCCACGATTTCATCCTCGAGCTCGAGTTCCGCATCGCCGGCGATCCTTCCGCCAATTCCGGCATCCAATTCCGCTCGCAACGCCAGCCCGACGGCCACGCCGTCGGTTATCAGGCCGATCTCGATGACGGCGCCGTCTGGCTCGGCCGCATCTACGACGAACACGGCCGCGCGTTGATCGTCGAACGCGGCACGCGCGTCGCCATCGCACCCGACGGACGTCGCTGGGTCGACGAGTTCGCGCCCGCCGCCAGCTTCAAATCCCTCGCGAAGCCCGGTGACTGGAACACCTACCGCATCACCGCCAAGGCCTCGCACGTCGAAGTCTGGATCAACGGCACGCTCGTTTCCGTCCTCGACGATCACCAGACCGGCGAAGCCGAATTCTCCGGCCTGCTCGCGTTCCAACTCCACAGCGGCAAGGGCCCCGCCAAGGTCCAATTCCGCAACATTCGCGTCGCCCACCTCGGCCGCACCGCGCTTCCTCCTCCGCCCTTGCCCGAAGCCGCCGACGACAAGCCCGTCGCTTCGATTTCGCCCGTCGACGCCAACGGCCAGCCGCTGAACTTCGGTTTCGAAACGGGCAATCTCGATGGCTGGACCGCCGAGGGCGACGCCTGGACCGGCCAGCCGATTCGCTACTACGAGCCGTCCACGCCGCGCCGCAAAGGCGAAGTGCCCAGCGATCCGATCGGCGATTTTTGGATCGGGCCCGGCAAACGTCCCGGCCCCGCCGGCACCGGCCGTCTCACGTCTCCCACCTTCGAAGTCACCCACCGCTGGGCCAGCTACCTCGTCGGCGGAGGCGACGACATCAACCAGACGCGTATCGAAATCGTGGATGCGGCGACCAACGCCATCATCCACTCCTCCTCCGGCCGCGGCACCGACCTGCTCCGCCGCGAGGTCATCGATTTCAGCAGCTCCGTCGGGCGCAAGGTCTTCATCCGCCTCGTCGACCAGGCCACCGAAGGTCTCTTCGGTCACATCGATTTCGACGATTTCGTTTTCCACGATCGCGAGCCCGACTTCGCCGCCAATCCCGACGCGTTCCGCCAGCAGGAAAGCGCCGTGCTCTGGCACCTGCAGCCCAATCCCGCGGCCCCCACCGCGATCCCCAATGTCGACGCCCAAAAAGTCGTGCGCGACATGAAGGTCATGCACGGCTTCCAAGCCGAGCTCATCGCCGCCGAGCCCGACATCCATCAACCGATCGCCTTCGCCATCGACGAACGCGGACGCCTCTGGGTCGCCGAAGCCTATAGCTACCCCACCAAGCAACCCGCCGGCGAAGGCAAGGATCGCATTCTCATTTTCGAAGACGCCGACGGCGACGGCTCCTTCGAAACCCGCAAGGTGTTCATCGAGGGCCTCAACCTCGTCAGCGGCCTCGAGGTCGGTTTCGGCGGCGTCTGGGTCGGCGCCGCGCCCGAGCTGCTCTTCATTCCCGATCGCGATCGCGACGACCGGCCCGACGCCCCCGCGCAGGTCCTTCTCGACGGCTGGGGCTATCAAGACACGCACGAAACCCTCAACAGTTTCACCTGGGGCGTCGATGGCTGGCTCTATGGCGTGCAGGGCGTGTTCACCACGTCCAACATCGGCAAACCCGGCACGCCCGACAGCGAGCGCCTCCGCCTCCGCGCCGGCGTCTGGCGTTACCATCCGCTCCGTCACGAGTTCGAAATTTTCGCCCACGGCGGCAGCAATCAATGGGGACTCGATTTCAACGAAGCCGGTCATCTCTTCATGACGCACTGCCGCAGCTTTCACGGGGGCGGCGGCACCACGCACGTCATCCGCAACGGCCACTACTGGAACCAGGCCAATTCCGACTACGCGCCGTTCGTCTCGAACCGCGGTCCCGACTTCGCGCCGACGTTGAAAAATTATCTTCCCTCCTCCGCGCGCTACGACAGCGGCGAAGGCGGCGCCGGCAAACCCGGCACGACCGCCGTCTACGGCGGCCACTCGCACGTCGGCACGATGATCTACCTCGGCGACAACTGGCCCGACATCTATCGCGATCATCTTTTTACGCTCAATCTCCACGGGCATCAACTGAACCAGCAGCACAACGCGCGTCAGGGTTCTGGATACGAAACCTTCCACGCCGGCTTCGATCTGCTGTTTGCCCCCGATCGCACGTTCATGGGCGTCGATCTCCAATACGGTCCCGACGGCGCCGTCTACATCATCGACTGGTGCGACCACCAGCACTGCCATTCGCCGCGCGACGACGTCTGGGAACGCACCAACGGCCGCCTCTACCGCATGGCGTGGGCCGAGTCGTGGAAGCCGGTGAAGGTCGACCTCGCCGAAAAATCCGACGCCGAACTCGCCGCGCTCCACACGCACAAGAACGAGTGGTATGTCCGCACCGCGCGCCGCCTCCTCCAGGAACGCGCCGCCTCCAAACCGCTCGCGCCCGAAGCGATCGCCACGCTCCGCCGCCTCGCCGCCGAATCGCCGGAAATGTCCCAGACGCTGCGCGCGCTGTTCACGCTTCACGTCGTCAACGCGCTCGATCGCACCCAACTCGCCGCGCTGCTGCAGCACGCCAACGACATCGTTCGCTCCTGGGGCGTCTACTTCGCGACCGAGCGGCGTCTCGCGCCCGCGCTTCCAATCGCGACGCTTGTCGAACTCGCGCAAAAAGACCCTTCGCCCACCGTCCGCCTCGCGCTCGCCTCCGCCCTGCCCGCGCTCGCCGACGCCGACCGCTGGTCCATCGCCGCCGCGCTCGCGCAGCACGCCGACGACGCCCAGGACCGTTTTCTCCCGCGCATGATCTGGTTCGGCATCGCGCCGCTCATGGCCGCCGATCCCGCGCGCGGTCTCGACATCGCCGCGCGCACGCCGCTGCCTTCGCTCGCCGACTCCATCCGCTGGTTCGCCGCGCAAAACGCCGCCGGCCGCGAACAGCTCGTCGCGCATCTCGCCGCCGCCTCGCCCGATGTCGCCGCCCGCGGCGTGCGATTGATGGCGTTCGCGCTCCAAAGCGAAACCAATCTGGCCATGCCGCCGCGTTGGTCCGAACTCGCCCGGCGCTTCCTTTCGCCATCGGACGACTCGCCCGAACGCGCCGCCGCGCTCCAACTCGCCGTGCTCTTCGGCGATGAACAGGTGCTCGCGCGCACCCGCGCCGTCCTCGCCGACACCCGCGCTCCGCTTGCCGATCGCCAAAACGCCCTCGCGCTCCTCAAACGCAGCCGCGATCCCGCCGCCATTCCCGTTTACATTCGCCTGCTCGACGAGGACGCGTTTCGCAGCGCCGTGATTCCCCTCCTCGCCGGTTCCGACGCCCCGCCAGCCGCCGCCGGGATCCTCCGCCATTTCGATTCGCTCAACGATGCCGATCGCGCCGCCGCGCTCGCCACGCTCACGAGCCATCCGCGTCTCGGCCTCGCGCTCCTCGATGCGATCAGCGCCGGCACGTTCGATCGCAAGCACATGACCGCGCTCCACGTTCGCCAGTTGCGCAGCCTGCGTAACCAGTCCGTCGATACGCTGCTCGACCGGCTCTGGGGCCGCGTCGCCGAGTCGCCCGCCGAAATCAAGGCCGAGATGGAGCGCTACCGTAAGGCCTTCGCCGGCGCTCCGCGCTGGATCTACAACACTCGCCTCGGCCGCGAAACCTATCAGCAGCTCTGCGCCACCTGCCACAAGTTCGAAGGCCAGGGCGGCAATCTCGGCCCCGACCTCACCGGTTCGTGGCGCAACGGCGTCGACTACTTCATCGAAAACATCGTCGACCCCAACGCCGTCGTCGGCACCGACTTCCAGCTCAACGTCATCACGAAGGCCGACGGCAGCGTCGTCTCCGGCATGATCGAGCGCGAATCCGAAACCGCCCTCGTCGTCCGCACCGCGACCGAAACCGTCAATGTTCCGAAATCGCAGGTGAAGCAGCGCGAAGTCCTCGAGCAATCGCTCATGCCCGCCGGCCTCCTGCAGACGCTCACCGAAAAGCAGGTCGTCGAACTCCTCATGTTCCTCACCGAACGCCCCTAGTCCCAACACCTCCTTCAATCGCAAAGAACGCAAAGGCCGCAGAGAACCTCCCCCGTTCACCTCACTCTCGTTGCGTCCTCGACGCTCTTAGTGGTCAATCTCCGCTCCATTTTCCGAATGATCCTTCGATCACCGCTTCAGCACCTCACCGCGCTCACCATCGCCACCGCCGCGCTCGCCACGTCGCTCCTCGCGCAGGAAGGGTTCCCCATCGCCGCCGGCACCGGCCTCGCGCCCGAGGAAGCCGCGAAGGCCATGACGCTCCCGCCCGGCTTTCGCGCCACGCTCTTCGCCGGCGAACCCGACGTCCACCAGCCCATCGCGTTCACGATCGACGAGCGCGGGCGTCTCTGGGTCGTCGAAAACTACTCCTACCCCGACTGGTCGCCCTACGGCCGCGATCGCGTGCTCGTTTTCGAAGACACCGACGGCGACGGCCGCTTCGACACCTCCAAGGTCTTCTACGACCAACTCAACTTCGCCAGCGGCATCGCCGTCGGCATGGGCGGCGTCTGGGTCGGCAGTGCCCCGTATCTGCTCTTCATTCCCGACAAGAATCGCGACGACGTCCCCGACGGCCCGCCCGAAGTCGTCCTCGACGGTTGGGGCCACGACGACACCCACGAAACCCTCAACAGCTTGATCTGGGGTCCCGACGGGTGGCTCTACGGCAACCAGGGCGTGTTCACCCAGTCCAACGTCGGCCGTCCCGGTTCCGGCGATGCCAACCGCATCCGCCTCAACGCCTGCATCTGGCGCTATCATCCCACGAAAAAAATCTTCGAAGTCTTCGCCGAGGGCATGAGCAATCAGTGGGGGCTCGACTTCAACGACGTCGGCGACGCCTTCGTCACCGCCTGCGTCATCCCGCACCTTTATCACGTCATCCAGGGCGGAAGCTACCAGCGGCAGGCCGGCCCGCATGCCAACCCGCACGTTTACGACGACATCAAAACCATCGCCGATCACTTCCACTACGATCGCGGACAAAATTGGGTTGATTCGCGCCTCGGCAAGGGCGGCACCGACGCCGCCGGCGGTGGCCACGCCCACGCCGGCACCGTCATCTACCTCGGCGACAGCTTTCCCGCCGAATACCGCGGCTCGCTCTTCACGCACAACATCATGGGCAGTCGCATCAATCGCGACCTCCTCGAGCCGTCCGGCTCCGGCTACATCGGCCGCCACGCGCCCGATTTCATGAAGGCCAACGATGGTTGGTTCCGCGGCCTGCGTCTCGAGGTCGGCCCCGACGGCTCGCTTTTCAACAGCGATTGGTATGACGCCCGTGCCTGCCACCAACAGCGCCCGCACGACCGCACCAACGGCCGCATCTACAAAATCTCCTACGGCGATACGAAACCCGTGCGCGTCGATCTCGCGAAATATTCCAGCGAGGAACTCGTCGAGCTTCAGCTTCACGCCAACGATTGGTGGGTCCGCCGTGCGCGTCTCATGCTCCAGGAACGCGGCCCCAATCCCGCCGTCGCCGAGGCGCTCGTCAAACAACTCCGCGCTCAAACCGACGTCACCCGCCAGCTTCGCTCGCTTTGGGCGCTGCACGCCGTTCGCGGCCTCAACGAATCGATCGCCCTCGAACTTCTGAAACACCCCGAGGCGCACGTTCGCGGCTGGACCATTCAACTCACGTGCGAAGACAAATCTCCCTCCGCCGCGCTCCTCGCCGCCTTCGCCGATCTCGCGCGCAACGATCCCTCGCCCGTCGTTCGCCGCTTTCTCGCTTCCGCCGCGCAACGCATCGCGCCCGCCAAACGCTGGGACATCGTCGAGGCCCTGCTCGCTCACGGCGAAGACGCCTCCGATCACAATCTTCCCCTCCTTTACTGGTTCGCCCTCGAACCGCTCGTCCCCGCCGATCCCGCGCGCGCCCTCGCCTTGGGCGGCAAGACGCCGCTTACGCCGATTCGCGGCTGGGTCACCCGCCGCCACGCCACGCTTTCCGAGGACGCTGCGCACGCCGATCCGAAGGGCGCCGGTTCGCTCGACGGCCTGCTCGGTGCGTTGGCTGACACGACCGACATCGGCTACCAACACGAGATTCTCGACAGCATCATGGCCGCCACCGAGGGCCGCACGGACCTCACCCCGCCTCCCGCCTGGGGCGGCGTGTTCGCCAAACTGAGCGCGAGCGAAGATCCGCAGATTGTGGCCAAGGCCGACGCCCTCGCCGCGCGCCTCGGCGACAAGAACATCGTCTGGCGAAAAATGGCCGTCGTGATGGATCAGTTCGCGCCGATCCCCGCCCGCCTCGCCGCCCTGCAGGTCCTCCTCGATCATCGCAATTTTCAACTCACGCCCGTTTACCAGAAAATCCTCCCCGAGCCCGGCCTTCGCCTTCCCGCGCTCCGCGGTCTCGCCGCCTACGACGTCGCGAGCACCCCGCCGGCCATCCTGGAGGTGTATTCAACGTTCAACGACGAAGAAAAACGCGCCGCACTGTCCGTCCTCGCCGCGCGCCCCGCCTACGCGCAAACGCTGATCGAAGCGGTTCGCGCCGGCACCATCGCAAAGTCCGACGTCGACGCCACCGTGCTCCGCCAGCTCGCGCTCCTCAACGACCCCGCGATCTCCGAAGCCGCCGCCGATCTCTTCGGCGTCGTGCGCGAATCCCCCGGGGAAACCGCGCAGGAGATCGCGCGTTGGAAGAAAATCCTCACCCCCGAAAAACTCGCCGCCGCCAATCCCTCGCGCGGTCGCGCCAAGTTCGAGCAAACCTGCGCGCTCTGCCACGAGCTTTTCGATTCCGGCAAAGCCATCGGCCCCGAGCTCACCGGTTCCAACCGCGCCGATCTCGACTACCTCCTCGTCAACATCATCGATCCCAACGCCGTCATCGGAAAAGACTACCTCCTGGCCACCGTCGAGACCCACGACGGCCGCACCGCCGCCGGCATCCTCCAGCGTCAGAACGCCGCGAGCCTCACGCTCGTGAATCAAGTCGAGTCCACCACGCTCCCGCGCGACCAGGTGAAGACCGTCACGCAGCTCGAGATGTCTCTCATGCCGCCCGGCCTGTTGCAGGGACTGAGCGAAGACGAGGTCGCCGACCTCATCGCCTACTTGCGCAGCCCCACCCAAGTGCCGCTTTCCCGGTAACCCTTTCCCATGGCCAAGAAAATAAACATCGCGATCATCGGTCTCGGCTTCGGTGCCGAGTTCATCCCCATCTATCAAGCGCACCCCAATGCGCGGCTCGTCGCCGTCTGCCAGCGCGACCCGAAGAAACTCGCCTCTCTCCAGAAGGCCTTCGGCATCGCGAAGGGTTACACCGACTACGACGAACTCCTCCGCGATCCCGAGATCGAGGCCGTTCACATCAACACGCCGATTCCGGATCACGCCGAGCAAACGATCAAGGCGCTCAAGGCCGGCAAACACGTCGCCTGCACCGTGCCGATGGCCACGTCGGTCGAAGACTGCAAACGCATCGTCGATCTCACCCGCAAGACCGGCCTCAAATACATGATGATGGAAACCGTCGTCTACGCGCGGGAATACCTTTTCATCAAAGACCTCTACGACCGCGGCGAACTGGGTAAGATCCAGTTTCTTCAGGCGAGCCACCAGCAGGACATGGACGGCTGGCCCAACTACTGGCCCGGCCTCCCGCCCATGTGGTATGCCACGCACTGCGTCGGCCCCATGCTCGCGCTCACCGACGCCACCGCCGAATACGTTTCCTGCTTCGGCTCCGGCACGATCCGCCCCGAGCTCGTCAAACACTACGGCTCCCCCTTCGCCGTCGAAACCGCGCACATCAAATTTCGCGATTCCGACCTCTCCGCGCGCATCATCCGTTCGCTCTTCGACACCGCGCGCCAGTATCGCGAATCGATCGACGTCTACGGCTCCAAAAAGTCCTTCGAGTGGACGCTCATCGAAAACGAGCCGCACGTCCTCCACACCGCGAAGCTCCCCGAGCACAAGATTCCCAAAAAGATCAAGGTGCCCGACTACGCCAACCGCCTCCCGAAAGGTATCCGTCCTTTCACGACGAAAGGCGTCTACGACCTCGGCAAGAAAACCCACCTCAGCTTCGTCCAGGGCGCCGGCCACGGCGGCTCGCATCCGCACCTTGCGCACGAGTTCATCTCCGCGTTGATCGAGGATCGCGATCCTTACCCGAACGCGAAAAAATCCGCCAACTGGACCTGCGTCGGCCTCTGCGCCCACGAATCCGCCCTCGCCGGCGGCAAGATCGTGAAACTCCCCGCCTTCACCCTGTAACCTTCAACTTCACTGTCTCGTGGCTACGAGCGTGAGCGAATGGCTCCGCTCGTTGGCCCTACAACTCCATTTCCTACCCCATGACCGCATCCCACGCTCCCGACCAAGGCACCGTTCCCAACGCCAAACGCCTCCTCTGGGCCGGCTTCGCCGCCATCCTCGCCACCGCCGTCGGCTTCGCCATCCGCGGCGGCATCCTCGACAACTGGGGCGCCGAATACGGCTTCAACGCCGGCCAGCTCGGCGCCATCGGCGGCACCGGCCTGTCCGGTTTCTGCTTCGGAGTCATCATCGGCGGCCTCGTCGCCGACAAGATCGGCTACGGCAAACTCGTCGTCGCCGCCTTCGTCCTGCACATCCTCTCCGCGATCGTCACGCTCAGCGCCGGCGCCGAAAACGCCTACGCGATGCTCTACTGGGGCACCTTCCTCTTCGGTGTCGCCAACGGCACGCTCGAGGCCGTCGCCAATCCGCTCGTTGCGACGATCTTCCCGCACAACCGCACGCACTACCTCAACATCCTCCACGCCGCCTGGCCCGCCGGCCTCGTGCTCGGTTCCGCGCTCGGCTGGATTCTCGACGACCGCTTTCACCTCGGTTGGAAAATCCAGCTCAGTCTATTCCTCATCCCCACTGTCGTCTACGGTCTGATGTTCCTCGGCCAAAAGGCGCCGAAATCCGAGGCTTCCGAAAAAGGCATCGGCCTCGCCGACATGTTCAAGGATGTCGGTCTCCTCGGTTCGCTCGTCGTCTGCTATCTCCTCTCGCTCTTCTTCGCCAACGCGCTCGGCCTGTCGCAAAACACCGGATACATCATCGCCGGCGTGCTCCTCGTCGCCGTCGGCGTGATCACGCGTTTCTCGATCGGCTCCTTCCTGCTCTTCATCCTTTTCTTCACGCACCTGCTCGTCGGCGCGGTCGAACTCGGCACGGATAGCTGGATTCAAAACATCACCGGCAATCTCTTCAGTTCCGAGCAGGGCAAGTGGCTCTTCATCTGGACCTCCGCGCTGATGTTCGCGCTTCGCTTCTCCGCCCACTGGATCGAGCGCAACCTGAAGCTCTCCCCCGTCGGCCTCCTGCTCGTCTGCGCGATCCTCGCCTGCATCGGCCTCACGCTCACGAGCCACATCAACTCCTTCGGCATGGCCCTCCTCGCGCTCAGCGTCTACGCCGTCGGCAAGACCTTCTTCTGGCCCACCATGCTCGCCGTCGCCTCCGACCGTTTCCCACGCACCGGCGCGCTCGCGATCTCCATCATGGGCGGCATCGGCATGATGTCCGCCGGTGTGATCGGCGGCCCCGGCCTCGGCTACGCCAAGGATCGCTTCGCCGGCGAGGAACTCGCGAAAGCCGATCCCGCGATCTACGCCGAATACCAATCCCCGACGCCGTCGAAATTCCTCTTCTTCTCGGAGGCCACCGGTCTCGACGGACGCAAGTTCGGCGCCGTCTCGGAAAAACTCGCCGCCGCTCGCGCCGAAGCCGACCGCGTCGACGCCGATCCGTCGACCGCCTACGACGCCCTCACGCCCGTCGAACGCACCGTGCACGAAGCCAGCATCGCCGGCGACCGCCGCACGCTCCGCGCCGACGCCTTCGTCCCCGCGATCATGGCCGCGATCTACCTCGCGCTCCTGCTCTACTTCAAATCCATCGGCGGCTACAAAGTCCTCCACATCGACGCCCCCGCGCGTCCTCAGGAGCTCTAGTCCGTCCACGGAGGAAGGGGCCTTGCGCCCCCCCGCCTCAAAAACCTCCGCGCCAACAGCTCCCGTAGCTGCTGGCGTTTTTTGTATCCACGCGCCTGAGACGCCGCGCGTGTCCTCGTCCGCCGGCTCATGCGCTTGAATCGCAGTTGAGTGTCCTTTTCTCCCCGCCGGCGCGACCATCCAGCGCCGCGCGCAGCGTGGATCCGATCACCCCATTTTTCGGATACGTTTTCGCCCGCGGCTAACTGAGAAACAATGAAACTGACCCCGCGTCTACCCGCCTGGATCCTCCGAGGCTGCGCTTACGCCGCAGCGCTCTGTCCCGCCGTCGGCCTCCACGCTCAACATTTCACCGGCTACGATCTGATCATTCCCAAATCTTCCACGCCCAACGCCATCACCGTCGTCGACGGCGCGGGTATCACGCTCCCTTCCAATCGCAGCTTCGTCATCGGCATCGAGGGCGGCACGCGCAATCCCATCCGCTTCAACAACTGGACCGGCACTTCCGATTTTCCGATCGTCATCACCAACGTCCACAATTCCTCCGAGCGCGCGTCCATCAGCGATCTCGTTCCGAACGATCCCAACGCCACGCGTCGCACCGCGATCTATCTCTCCAACTGCAAGTTCATCCAGTTGCGCGGCGACAATAATCCGGCCTTCCGCTACGGGATCGAGGTCGCGCGCGCGGGCGGTTCCGTCGGCGGCGGTGGCGTCCGCGGTGTCGAAGTCACCGGCACCAGCAGCGATGTCGAAATCAGCTTCCTCGAAATTCGCGAGGTCGGTTTCGCCGGCATCATGGTGAAACGAGATCCCGGTTGCAGCGCCGAGAGTTCCCACCCGGATCTCGTCTACCGCAACATCAGTATCCACGACAACTACGTCCACGATTGCGGCGCCGAAGGCCTCTACATCGGCTTCTCCTTCTGGACCGACGATCGCTGCCCTGAGGACGTCGGCGGATTCGCCCACAACATCGAAGGTCTTCGCATCTACAACAACCTCGTCGAGCGCTGCAAATGGGACGGCATCCAGGTCGGCGCGGCCACCAGCGACGTCGAGATCTACAACAACGTCATCATCGACTCCGGCTTCGGCGGCACTCCCGCCGGCGGCAACACTGGCGTCGGCGTCCAAATCGGCGGAGGCACCACCGGCCTGCTCCACAGCAATCTCATCATCAACTGCCGCGGCAACGGCATCGCCCTCTTCGGCATCGGCCACAATATCGTCTACAACAACCTCATCTACGGCGCCGGCGGCGGCATGTTCATCGACAATCGCCCGTCGCCCGTTCCCGAGGATCATCCGCCGGAACGCCAAACCCAACCCGGCACGCCGTATTACATCTACAACAATACGTTCATGAACATCGCCGGCCACGTGCTGCACACCATGAGCGTGGAAACCGACAACCATTTCAAAAACAACATCGCTGTCGTTCCCGAACCCGAAGAGGAGCACCGCTTCATCTGGTATAACCGCCCCAACGAGGACCATCCGTTCCCGACCGGTGAGGAAGCCGGCAACGTCTTTCAACGCGACACCACCGGCCTCTCCTTTGCCGATCCCGCCAACTACGACTTCCGCCTCCTCAACTCCTCGACCAACGGCGTCGACGATGGTGTATCACTTTCCAACTACGTGACCACCGACTTCGAGGGCATCCCGCGTCCGCAGGGCTCCGCCTACGACGCCGGCTATTCCGAATCCGGCACGCTTTCCGTCTTCCTTGTCGTCAGCCCGCCCACCAGCGCCGGCAACGACGGCATGATCACCGCATCCGCCATCAACGGCACCGCGCCTTATACCTACGCCTGGTCCAACAGCGCGACGTCCGCCACGATCACCAATCTCACCCCCGGCCTCTACAGCGTCACGGTCACCGACGCCGCGAGCAGGGTCGTGAAAAAAGCGACCTATCTCTTCGCCGAGGCCGAGATGGGCATGCCGGTTTCCGTCACGCCGTCCACGCAAGTCGAAGCCCCGACGTTCACCGCTCCCGCCGGCACGTATTCGACTGCACAAAGCATCACGCTCGCGACGGCGACCTCCGGCGCGTCGATCCGCTACACGGTCGACGGCAGCACTCCGACGCCCACGCACGGCACGGTTTACAGCGGCCCCGTCAACGTCGGCAGCACCGGCACGTTGAAAGCCATCGCTTACAAATCGGGCCTCACCAACAGCACCGTTTCCGTCGCCACCTACTTCATTGGATCCGCTCCCGCGACTCCTATTCTGACGGTAACCGGTGTTGTCGACCGCCGCATCCACCTTTCATGGAACGACGTCTCCGGCGCGAATCGCTACAATCTGAAATACGCCACGACCAGCGGAGGTCCCTACACCTCCCTCGGCGTCTTCACCGAAACGAGCTTCACCCACACCGGTCTCTCCAACGGCACCACTTACTACTACGTGATCGACGCCGCGAACCTCTACGGCACGAGTCCGGAATCGCACCAGGTGGCCGCGACGCCGTTCCCGCCGCCCAAGTCCCTGACCATCCTCGGCGGTTTCTCCGCCGGCCCGACCACGACGCAAAGCGTCTCCGCCGCCGGCGCGTTCGATTCACCGCCCACCGGCTGGGACAACAGCGCGCAAACTCCGCTCGGTGTCCAAGCCGCGCCGCATGCCGGCACCAACACCAGCAACGCGAATCGATATTGGGTGATCGATTTCACCGCCAACTTCGCGAACTACCGTATCGCTGAAACCTGGACGCGCTACCGTCCCAGCAGTCGAGGCGACATGCCCGGCTTTCCTGCGCGCTGGTGGGACTCCGACAACAACATCGTCGATGACTCCAGCCTCCCCGAACCTCTCTTGAACTTCCAACTCGCCCGCGACGTTTTCACTGGCACCGAGGAACAGACCTGGATTCGCGACATCGACCTCAACGCCGAACCCGTCACTCCTCTCGCACGCTATCTCGTGCTCGGCACCGGCAGCACGCCGACAGGTCGTCCCAACGAATTCGCCCTCGTCGGCTGGATGGAGGACGGCAGCTCGTCCGCCGCTCCGATGATCGTGCAGCAGCCTGCGTCGCAAAGCGTTCCGCTCAACTCCACGGTTCTCCTCACCGTGGGCGTCACCGGCTCGCCCGCGCCAACGTATCAGTGGCGCAAGGACGGCAACCCGATTTCCGGTGCCACCCGGCCGATCCTCGAGCTCACATCGCTTCAAGCCAGCGATTCGGGGAACTACTCCGTCGTCGTGACCAACGCCTCCGGTTCCGTCACCAGCGCGAACGCCACGCTCAATGTCGGAGCTCCGACGCTGACGATTCTCACCCCGGCGGCGGTCGGCACCGCCACCGGTAGCGCGTATTGCGCGGCAACGGGCGCTTTCAACGAACAACCGACGTGGGATGCACTCGCCGGCCAGCCCGTCGGCGACGCCGCTTCGCCTCACGCGTCCACCACCACCGCCTACGCCAATCGGCACTGGTATATCGATTTCGGTCCGAACTACGCCAACCTCCGCATCACGCAGATGTGGACGCGTTATCGGCCGAGCAGCGGCGGAAATCATCCGGGCTTCGCGATGATGTGGTGGGACGACGACAATGATAACGTCAACGACGGGACCACCGCCGCCACGATGAACTTCAATACCGGTCAGAGCGTGCCGCACGTCGGATCGCAGCAATGGATTCAGGACCGCGACTTCACCGCGACCCCGATCACGCCCCCGCATCGCTACCTCGTGGTGAGCGTCGGCGCGACCACGGACGATCGCCCCAACGAATTCGCCTTCGTCGGCTACATCGTGCCGTAACCGCCCGACATCGGCTCTGTCGCACACAGAGCCTTTTCGCGCGCTGACCGCCTCCTGGCAGTCAGCGCGTTTTTTTGCGGCCTCTCGCTCATGCGCTTGAATCGCGCGTCCATGTCCTCTCTTCCCCCGTCATCCGACCCTGTCGGCACCGGGCCGCGACGCGTATCCCTGCAACCCATTTTCGGATATGCCCCGCGCCTGCGTCCGCGTTTGCCATGATCCTCCCCGTCCGTCCGCTCTCCCTCCTTTTTCAACTCTGCGCCGCTACCCTCGCGCTCCTCTCCGCCGCATCCGCTCACGCGCAACCGTTCACGCATTACGATTTGATCGTCGCCAAAGCCGCGAACCCGAGCGACGTCACCGTCGTCGACGGCGCCGGCATCGCACTCCCTCCCGATCGCAGCTTTGTGATCGGCATCGAAGGCGGCCTCCGTAACCCGATCGAATTCCGCAACTGGTCCGGCACTGCCGAACGTCCCATCGTCATCACCAACCGCCACGGCACCGGCCGCGTCTCCATCAGCGATCTCGATCCTGCCAACCCCGCCGCTCCCCACCGCACCGCGATTCTCCTGCACAACTGCAGATTCATCCAGCTCCGCGGCGACAATGATCCCGCTGCCCATCGCTACGGCATCGAGATCGCCCGCGCCGGCGGCAAGCACGGCGGCAGCGGCAAACGCGGTATCGAGGTCAATGGGGTCAGCACCGACGTCGAAATCAGCTTCCTCGAGATCCGCGAGGTCTCCTTCGCCGGCATCATGATCAAGGAGGACCCCGGCTGCGACCCCGCAACGTCCCACCCGAACCTCGTCTACCGCAACATCGGCGTTCACGATAACTACATTCACGACTGCGGCGGCGAGGGCCTCTACATCGGTTTCTCTTTCTGGTCCGACGATCGCTGCCCCCACCGCGAAGGCGGCTACGCCCACAACATCGAGGGCCTTCGCATCTACAACAATCTCGTCGAACGCTGCCTCTGGGACGGCATCCAGGTCGGCGGCGCTCCCGTCGATGTCGAAATCTTCAACAACGTCATCGTCGACTCCGGCATCGGAGGCGGCACGGGCAAATCCGGCGACACCGGCGTCGGCGTGCAGCTCGGCGGCGGCACCACCGGACTGCTCTACAACAATCTCATCCTTAACAGCCGCTCCACCGGCATCGCGATGTTCGGCATCGGAAACAACATCCTCTTCAACAACCTCATCGTCGGCGCACGCACCGGCATCTTCCTCGATAACCGCCCCGATCCCGTCCGCCCCGGCGATCTCCCCGAGCGCCAAACCCAGCCCGGCGCGCCCTACTACGTTTACCACAACACGTTCATCGACATCGCCGGCCACGCGATGTGGACGATGAGCGCGTTCACCGAAAACCATTTCAAAAACAACCTCGTCGTCGCCGCGCCCGCGGACGACCGCGCCTTCATCCGTTACGACAAACCCGCCAACCGCCCCGATCACCCGCTGCCCACCGGTATCGAGGAAGGAAATACATTTCAGCGTGCCCCTTCCGGCCTCCACTTCGCCGATCCCGACCACTACGACTTCCGTCTCCTGAACTCCTCCACGCGCGGAATCGACGCCGGCGTCCCGCTCCCGAACTACGTGCGCACCGATTTTCAGGGCCTTCCCCGCCCGCAAGCCGCGCGCCCCGATTCCGGTTACGCCGAATCCGGCACGCTCTCGCTCTTCCTCATCGTCCAACCGCCCACCCCCGACGCCAACAACGGCACGATCACCGCCTCCGCTATCAACGGCACCGAGCCTTACACTTACGCGTGGTCCAACGGCGCCACGACCAGGACCGTCACGAACCTCCCTCCCGGCCTTTATCGCGTCACGGTCACCGACGCCGCCAACCGCACCGTGACCCAAGCAACCTATCTTTTCGCCGGTGCAAAGATGGGCATGCCCGTTTCCGACACCCCGCCCTCGCCAACGCGCTGAACCCACAACATCCTCGCTTCATCGTCATGGCTCGAGTCGTCATCGAAAACCTCGTCAAAACCTACCCCGAAAAAAACGGTCCCGGCGTCACCGTCGTCAAAGGTCTCAACCTCACCATCGAAGACCGCGAGTTCATGGTCTTTGTCGGCCCTTCCGGCTGCGGCAAATCCACCACGCTCCGCATGATCGCCGGCCTCGAGGAAATCTCCGGCGGCTCCATCTCGATCGATGGCCGCGTCGTGAACGACGTCCTCCCCAAAGACCGTGACATCGCGATGGTTTTTCAAAACTACGCGCTCTACCCGCACATGTCCGTCTACGACAATATGGCCTTCGGCCTGAAGCTGCGGAAAATGCCCAAAGCGGAAATCGACGCCCGCGTCCGCGAAGCCGCCGCCATGCTCGGCCTCGAACCGTATCTCGATCGTCGCCCCAAAGCCCTCTCCGGCGGACAACGCCAGCGCGTCGCCGTCGGCCGCGCGATCGTTCGCAAACCCAAGGTCTTCCTCTTCGACGAACCGCTCTCCAACCTCGACGCCAAGATGCGCGTCTCCACGCGCGCCGAAATCTCCAAACTCCACGCCCGCCTCGGTGCGACGATGATCTATGTCACGCACGACCAGGTCGAAGCCATGACCATGGGCGACCGCATCTGCGTGATGAACGAGGGCAAGATCATGCAGGTCGCCCAACCGCTCACGCTCTACAACCATCCCGCCAATCTCTTCGTCGCCGGCTTCATCGGATCGCCCCCGATGAACTTCTTCCGCGGCACGCTCCGCCGCAGCGGCGGCGTTCTCACCTTCTTTGAAACCAACTCCACCGCCACGCCGCTCACGCTCCCGCTGAACGACGCCCTCGCGCGCATCGCCGCCTCGCACATCGATCGCGAAGTGATCTTCGGCATCCGCCCGGAAAACATCCACGACACGATTTCCTCCACCGAAGCTTCCGCGCCCACCGCCGAAGCGCTCATCGAAGTCTCCGAACCGATGGGCTCCGAAACCTACCTTCATCTCTCGACGGGCGCGACGTCCTTCATCGCTCGCGTTCGCCCAGACAGAAACTTCCACGCCAACGATCGCGTCCAGGTCCGCTTCGATCTCACCCGCGCCCACCTCTTCGACCCCGCCTCCGGCCAAGCGCTTTCGTAGCGGAACGCGTGAGCGTTTTGCTTAAAGAAAAGGTCCCGCCCTTCTCGAGCGGGACCCCATTCATCGGAGCTAGTTCTCTTCCTTGTTCCAGCCGGCAAACGCCTCCGGCCAATCACGTTCGGCGGCCGCAAACACGTCCGGCCAACCGCGTCGGATAAGGTCGTTGCAGGTCTCCTCCGCCTGCTGCGACAGATATTCGATCACCACCGCGCAGCGATCTTGCCAGTCGCCCGGGTAAACCGCACTCGCCCAGCCCTGCAGACGGCGGAGGTTATTCTTACTGAGAACAGATTTTGTCGTTGAATTCATATTTGAAGATGAGGGGTGTTTCATGCCCCGAAGTTGAAGGACCGATCCGCACGTCTTCGCCTTGGCGAACGCACGGTCATCTGCGGACCCGGCGAGAAACGCCTGATGCGCCATGATTTGAAAGAGGTCCGGCGACATGCCGCTCTTCGCCTCCGCGATGCGAAACTCATCGCGAGCGGCGAACGCGCTGCAGGTCGCCGCTTAAGAGGGGCAGACCGCTCGCAACAATCCCGCGTAAGCCGCGGCAACGCCCCATGCGTCGCATCCGCTTCGCTTACGCATGTCGCAATTGCAAGGTGTCGTCCTCCGCGATCGACACATTAGCCAAGGACGCGAGATCCGCTTCGGTCAGCACGCAATTTCGCGCCTCCACCAGATCGTGCAGTTCACTTTGGCTGGTTGGCGCGATGAGCACCGAGGCCACTTCTGGATAACGGAGCACCCATGCCAGCGCCACCTGCGCCTGTGATGCCGACTGACGCTCCGCAATCTCCGCCACCGTCGCCCGCACGCGCTCCGCCACGCTGTTCCCGAATCGTTCACTCAGCCAATGATCGCCGCGATCGGACTCCGCGCCGCCAAGCAAGCTCGTCTTCCCAAGGTATCCACCCGCGAGCGGTGAACTGGCGATGAACCCAAGCCGATGTTCGCGACACAGCGCCAACGTTTCGGTCTCTTCCCGCGTTCTTTTCAACAGCGAGAAGTCCGCCTGCACGGCTTCGAAGCGGCACTGGTTCCGCAGACTCGATCGGTGCAGCGAGTCCACGATCCGCCACGAGGGAAAACCGCTCGCCACCGCGTAGCGCACCAGCCCCGCCCGAAACAACATGTCGATCGCTTCGAGCACGTCGCCCACCGGAATGAGGCACTCGTCCCACTCGATCACCGCCAGATCGATATGCCCGCTCCGCAGCCGCCGCAGCGACGCCTCGCAGCTTTCCCGAATCATGTTCACGAACGAAATGCTCCCGCCCGCAGTCGGTCTCCGGAGCGGAAGCCGCGTCGCGATCACAACTTGGTCTCGCGGCATCGCGCGAGACTTCAGCCAGCGTCCCACAATCTCCTCGGACCGCGCATCTGCCGCGTCACCGATGTCATTGCTCCAGCAGCGTCCGAGGCTCTGCACGCAGCCGCCACCGGCCTCACGGTAGGCGTCGAGCAGCGACATCGATCCTTCTTCGTCCGCGGCCCAGCCCAGCTTCGCCGCGTTGAAGCACAGTTCGGAAACATGCAGATTCGTTCGTCCGAGTTTTCGTTTGTTCATGATTCAGGTGCTCGGCGCTATCGGGCCACGAAACCGCTGTCGGACGACAGGACCGAAACGGCCGCATCCGCTTCGACCGGAGAAGTAACGGACCTCACTTTCAGGCGACGGACGCCGCCCGGCGTCGACCAGCTCACTTCATCGCCCACGCGACAGCCGATGAGCGCGGTGCCGATGGGAGCCAGCACGGAAATGCGCTTCTCTTCGAAGTTGGCCCGTTCCGGGAATGAGATCGTATACGCTTCGATCTCGCCGCCATCGAGGTCCTCGAATTCCACATGCGATTCCATCGCAACGACGCCCGGCGGAATCGCCTCGGGTTCGAGCACAAAGGCCCGATCGAGTTCTTCGCCGAGTTTCTTCAACGCCTCGCTGGCATTCGAATATAAAGCGGTCGTCACGAGCAGCCGCAGCTTCGCATGGTCGTCTGGAGTGATATAGATAGGAGTATAGTTCATGATTTTACGGGGGTTATGTTTTTATATTTCGAGGCAGGGGCGTGTTTTGGGGCCCCGCCTGCCCGTTACGCGGCGCGCTCCACTTTTGCCGGGGCCGCGCGTTTCGTGCGGCCTCGCTGGCGGAACTCGGCATCCTTGTCTTTCCAATACTGGAACCACTCGTGCGGACGAAACCGCGCGAGCACCGGCTTCATCGGGATAAACGCCTGCACGATGTGACGGTCGCCCGCGTGCTCCACGATCTGCAGCTCCGCCTCGCCGCCAAACTCCCGGGCCAGCGGCCGCAGAAACGCGAACGCTGCACGCGCCGCATCGGCCTCGCTCGCCCGGACTTCCTCTCGGGGGCACTCGAAGGCCTCCTGCGATTCGCGATCGTCTGCGCCAAAAAGGAAGAACAGCTCCGGGCCAAAACAGCAGCCAAGCCCCTCGACCGCGTAGGTTCGTCCGGTCCGCCAAACACCTCCGAACAAGCCCCGTATACCGGGATGGGTGTATCGCAGCGCCTCCGCGGGGAGACGGATGTCGCGGCGCAGCAGCTCGACCGCGTCGTTGGTGATGAGTTTGGAACGAGAGAGCAGGGAGTTCGACATGGCTAAAGCAGGCGCCGACGACCGGCGCACGATTGCGGGTGGGGTTGAAGGTGATGGCCGCCGACGGGCGCGCCTTGACCAAACGGGATCGCTGCCCTGCCAGGCGCGTCCCGGTTACCAGCGTCCGCAACTCACAATCGGATTGCGACCGCTGCAGCTCTTCAGGCGGCTAGACCGCTCGGTCCGCCGCCTGCTTAGGCAAGGAAGATCCGCAACGCATCGACCCAGCGGGCCTGCATGACCGCAGTGCTGGCGTAAAAATATATGCGCGGGGATTTCACGCGGCCACCGCTGACCACGTTTTCATTTTTGTCAATATGCAAAGCCATATAAAACTTGACAGAAACAACAAACCGGCCGTTGGTCCGGCCGTCGTCATGCCTTTCGCCTATATAAAAAGCGAATTTTCCGCCTTTGCGGTTGTCATCTGTCCGGCCTCCGCCGGCAGGACAAGCTGACGAGCCCTCCGCCCACAGGCGTCCCGGGCTCGTGCTGCTTGAGCCGGCCGGCGACCGCCCCGGGCTTCTTCCGTCGTCGAGGTATCCCCCTTCGCGCGACATAATCCGCTCCGCCTCAGAGGTTGTGTGCGTTTCTGCTGCCCCGTCTGCGACCCGCTCGCGCGTCGATCGCGTCGTCTGCCACCCCAAACGATTTCCATGAATTCGCCCTCTTCCTCTCCTCTCCTCGACAAGCTCGTCCTCCGCGGTGTGCAATGCGTGCTCACCGACGCGACGACGTCGCTTTTCCAGGCCAAAGCCGAGCGTCTGCTCCAACTCGAGCCCGCCATCAACCAACTCGAAATCGAAGTGATCGGCGAAACCCGTGGCTCTCGCCAGGAGTTCGTCGCCAAAGGTCACATCGATCTCGCCGGTTTCGATCTGGCGGCGGCGGTCATGAGTGACGACGCCGCCCAGGCGGTCGATCTTCTGATCGCCAAATTCGATCGGATGCTCTGCCGCCGCGCGCTCGCGCTGGCCCAGTCCGGAAATCGCGCCGACGCCACCGCTCGTTCCCACGCGGCCGCTCCGCTCGGCTAAACCGTTTCCCGCTTCCTTCTTTCCGCCGTCCTCGACCTTCGCGGGACGTCTCTCACCGCGCGCCGTTTCGCACGCCACGCGCCCTCGTTTCACCCTCCTTCGCTCTACGATCATGATTCATCACCGCACTCTCGGCCGCACCGGTCTCAAAGTTTCCCAGCTCTCTCTGGGCACGATGAACTTCGGTTGGAGAACCGACGAAGCGACTTCGTTCGCCATTCTGGATACGTTCTACGCCGCCGGCGGAAACTTTCTCCAGGCCGCCGCGATCCTTCCCGCGCTCACGCTTCCGACCATTTCCACCAGCGCCAGCGAGGAAATGATCGGTCGATGGATGACATCGCGCCGCATTCCGCGCCGCGATCTCGTTCTCGGCACGCGCATAAACATCCGTCCACCGCGCTCCACCGGCATGAGCCTCGGGCAGTTGGTCTCCGAGCGCGTGAACGACTCGATGCGCCGCCTGAACACCGACTATCTCGACCTCGTCATTTTTGAATGGAACGACCGCCTCCTTCCCTTGGAGCGTGCACTCGAGGCCTTCGACGTCGCAGTCCGGCAGTGCTACGTCCGCTACATCGGCGCCGCCAATTTCCCGACTTGGCGCGTTGTCGACAGCATCGCGCTCGCATTCCGCCGCAACCAGCCGCGCATGGAGGTGCTGCAGGGCGATTACTCCCTCATGCAGCGCGCCCGTTTCGAACCGGAGGCCATGTCGCTGTGCGAAGAGCGCAAGCTCGGTTTCATCGCCTCGGCGCCGCTCGCCCGTGGTTTTCTCACGCGAAAGCCAACGCGTGAAACGGACCTCATCTCGTCCGCCCGCCATTGGCTTCACCGCCGCTTCGAAAACAGTTACGGCGACGCCGCCCTCGCCGCACTCGACGCCGTCGCCGCGCGCCACGACGCCTCGTTCGCGCAGATCGCCCTCGCCTGGGTGCTCGCCAACCGCACCGTCACGTCCGCACTCGTCGGCGTCCGTTCCTCCGCCGAACTCCAGGAACTCATCCGCGGCGCCGAACTGCAGCTATCGACAGACGACCTGCGACAGCTCTCCTCCGCCACCGCCGCCGAGGAGGTCCTTGTCCCCGACAACCTCCTCCCCAATCGCCCCACGCAAACCGAACTCCTGGCCAACTAACAGCTCCCCCAATCTTCCTTCGAATGGAGGCGCGGTGCCCTCACCGCGCTTCTCCGTTTGCCGGGTGACGGTCAACCCCGCCTCCATTTGCCCACGCCATCGCGCGCGCTACTCCTTCCGCCTTTCCCGTTCTCACCGGCGCTCCCCTGCGTCAACCCGCCATGATGTCGCCACCCCGCTTCCTCTCCTTTCTTTTGTTCGTCGTCAGCGCTTTCGGCGCATCGGCCGCCGACCTCACCCTGCACTACACGCGCCCCGCCACGGAATGGGTCGAAGCCCTGCCCGTCGGCAACGGCCGTCTCGGCGCAATGGTATTCGGCGGCATCCACCAAGAGCGCCTGCAGCTCAACGAAGACACGCTGTGGGCCGGCGGCCCCTACGATCCCGCCAACCCCGAAGCACGCGACGCTCTTCCGCAGGTCCGCCAGCTCCTCGCCGACGGCGACTATGAGGCCGCGCAAAATCTCGCCCAACAAAAACTCATGGCCCGCCCGCTGAGCCAATTGCCGTATCAGACGCTTGGCGACATCATGCTCACGTTTTCCGGCGGCGATGTCGTCCACAACTATCGCCGCGAGCTGAACCTCGATACCGCCGTCGCGAAAACCCAATACACCAGCGGCGGCGGCGCCTGGGCCGTCCGCTACACCCGCGAGGTCTTCGCGAGCCCCGTCGACCAGGTCATCGTCGTTCGTCTCGCCGCGGATCGCCCGAACCGCCCCAATCAACCCGCCCAGCTCAATTTCGTCCTCGGCGCTCAAAGTCCTCAGCACTCCCGCAGCCGCACCGAAGGCGATGACATGCTCATCCTCGAAGGCCGCAACGGCGCCGCCGAAAACATCGCGGGCGCCCTTACGTTCGAAGCCAAAGTGAAAGTCTCTCTCGAAGGCGGTTCGCTGCACGCCGACGGCCAGCAGCTTCACGTTCGCGGCGCCCGCTCCGCGGTCATTCTCATCGCCGCCGCCACCAGTTTCCGCCGCTACAACGACGTCAGCGGCGATCCCGCCGCTCTCAACGACGCCACGCTCCGCGCCGCCGCCGCGAAAACCTACGACGAACTCCTCGCCGCCCACACGCAGGAGCATCAGCGGCTGTTCCGCCGCGTCTCCCTCGATCTCGGACGGACCGACGCCGCCGATCTGCCGACCGACGAACGCGTGCGCCGTTTCGCCGACACCCACGATCCGGCCCTCGCGTCCTTGTATTTCCAATACGGACGCTACCTGCTCATCAGCAGTTCCCGCCCCGGCACCCAGCCCGCCAACCTTCAAGGCATTTGGAACGACAGCCTCACCCCGCCCTGGGGCTCCAAATACACCATCAACATCAACGCGGAGATGAATTACTGGCCGGCCGAGATCACAAATCTGGCCGAATGTGCCGAGCCTCTCTTCACGATGATCCAAGAGCTGAGCGAAACCGGCGCCAAGATCGCCCGCGACCACTACGGCGCGTCCGGTTGGGTCGCTCACCACAACACCGACATCTGGCGTGCCGCCGCGCCGATCGACGGCGCTCGCTGGGGCCTCTGGCCCACCGGCGGCGCTTGGCTGTGTTATCATCTCTGGGAGCACTACCGCTTCTCCGGCGACCGCGAATTCCTCGCCCGTGCGTATCCGCTGATGAAGGGCGCGGCCACGTTCTTCCTCGACACCCTCGTTGCCGAACCCATGCACGGCTGGCTCGTCACCAGCCCTTCGATTTCTCCCGAAAACGCCCACCGCGGCGATATCTCGATCGCCCAAGGCCCTGCGATGGATTCGCAAGTCCTCCGCGACCTCTTCGCCGCCTGCATCGAGGCCTCTGAAATTCTCAATATCGACGCCGACTTCCGCGACCGCCTCGCCGCCGCGCGTCGTCGTTTGCCGCCCGATCAAATCGGCGCCCAAGGCCAGCTTCAGGAATGGCTCGAGGATTGGGACGCCACCGCGCCGGAACCCGATCACCGCCACGTCTCCCATCTCTACGCGCTCTATCCCAGCGATCAGATCGATATTCTAAAAACCCCCAAACTCGCCGCCGCCGCCCGTCGTTCGCTCGAACTCCGCGGCGACGACGCCACCGGCTGGGCGATCGGCTGGCGTCTCAATCTCTGGGCCCGCTTGCACGACGCCGAGCGTGCCTACGGCATCCTAAAACTTCTCCTCCGCCCCGAGCGCACGTATCCAAATCTCTTCGACGCCCACCCGCCGTTCCAAATCGACGGCAACTTCGGCGGCACCGCCGGCATCGCCGAAATGCTCCTCCAATCGCACGGCGGCGAAATCCAACTCCTTCCCGCGCTTCCCGCCGCCTGGCCCACCGGCACCGTTCGCGGCCTGCGCGCCCGCGGCGGCTTCGAGATCGTCCACCTCTCTTGGCGCGACGGCCGACTCGAACGCGCCGAAATCCGCTCCACGCTCGGCGGCGAATGCCGCATCCGTTACCGCGACCGCATCATCACCCGCCCCACCTCCCCCGGCGAAACCTTCGTCATCACCTCGACGCTCGAATAACCAGCCGCGCCGCATCTCCCCGTCGGAATCCGTGTCCATCGGTGTTCATCCGTGGCCAAAAACCGCGGCCTGAATTTCCCTTTCCCCAAGTCTCTCCGTCGAAAGCCCTTTTGAAGCCCCCACGTCTGCCGGATTGCCTCCGCCCCCATATGTGTTCACTTGAACAATTGAACACCACCCATGGCAGCCGCGACCGAGAAACTCGCCACGCTCCGGCATCTCCTCGCCGAGCGTTTTCCGACCGTGCATCGCACGACCGGACGCCTGTTGCCCACTGGCATCGCCGCCATCGATGAAGCGACTGGCGGTCTTACCCTCAGCGCCATCACCGAAATCGTCTGCGCCACGCCCAGTTGCGGCGGACACCTGCTTTTCGGACAACTCCTCGCCGTCGCCCGCCGCGAACGCCAACGCGTGGCCCTGATCGACGGCACCGATTCCTTCGATCCGGCCTCCTACCCCGACGACCTCCTCACGCACCTTGTGTGGATTCGCTGTCGCGACACCGCCACCGCCTTGCAAGCCACCGATCTCCTCGCGCGCGACGCCAATTTCTCCCTCCTCCTGCTCGATCTCCGCGATTCGCCCGCTGCCGACCTCCGGCGTATCCCCGGCCCGCAATGGTATCGCCTCCAACGCGCCGTCGAACCCACCGATCTCGCGCTCGTCGTCGAAACCCCGCGCCCGTCCGTCCCCAGCGCCCAGGTGCGTTTCACGCTCGCCACGTCCCACGCCCCCTCCGCCTTCGAACACGAGCGTGCGGCGCTCATCGAAAACCTTCCCGCCACGCTCCAACGCCAGCGTCTCCAAACCGCCACAGGTTGATTCGTCCGAGCCGCCTTCGTGTGAAGAATTCGTGTCCCTTCGTGGTTAGTCCAAGATGTTCGCCGTCCTCCACATCGCCGATTTTCCGCTTCACGCCGTCCTTCGGCTAGAGCCCGACGCCGCATCCAAACCCGCCGCGCTCTTCGCCACCTCGAGCAAAAAATCCGTCGTCCTCTCGCTCAACACCCTCGCTCGCGCCGCCGGCGTCGAACCCGGCATGACCGCTCCGCAAGCCATCGCCCGCTGCCCCGCGCTCATCATCCGCACCCCGCACCCCCCCGCCGAAGCCGACGCCCGCGCCGCCCTGCTCGCCGCCGGCTTTTCGCTTTCTCCCACCGTCGAAGACACCGCTCCCGGCATCTGCACCGCCGACGTCTCAGCGCTTCCCTCCGACCAACGCGAATCCGCCGCCTCCCGAGCGATCGCCGAACTCACGCACCTCGGCCTCCCCGCCACCGCCGGCATCGCCCCGACCCCGCTCCTCGCCCTCTACGCCGCCCGCCATCTTTCTCTTTCTTCTTTTTTCCCCGCGGTATCCGACGCCCGTGCTCATGATCGTAATCGTGCTCGTGATCGATCGCTCTCCTCCTCGAACACGACTCCAAACCTCCTTCTTGTCACCGACCCCGCATCCTTCCTCGCCCCGCTCCCCCTCTCCGCCGCCGATCCTTCGCCCGAACTCGCCGATGTATTCAATTCCTGGGGACTTCGCACCCTCGGTGACCTGACCGCCCTTCCCCGCGACGAAATCGTCCGCCGCTTCGGCGCCGAAGGTCTCGCTTTTTACCAACGCGCCTCCGGCGGCTCCCCGCGTCCGCTGCACACCCTCGCGCCCGCGCAAACCTTCGTCGCCGCGATGGAGCTCGAGCACGAAATCGAAACGCTCGACCCGCTCCTCTTTCTCCTTCGCCGCTTCCTCGATCGTCTCACGCTCGAACTCCGCGCCAGCCAGCACGTCGCCGCCGAGATTCATCTCACCCTGCGACTCGAGGACGAAACCCAGCACACCCGCGGCTTCCGCCTGCCCGAGCCGACCGCCGACGTCGACATCCTCTTCCGCACGCTCCACACACACCTCGAATCGCTCCACACCGACGCCTCGATTTGCGCCGTCGAACTTCGTCTCACGCCCGCACGTCCCCTCGTCCGCCAGCAAGGCCTCTTCGACACCGGCCTCCGCGACCCCCACGGCTTCGCCGAAACGCTCGCACGCGTTTCCGCCCTCGTCGGCGCCGATCGCATCGGCACGCCCCGACTCCCGGACACCCACCGCCCCGACTCCGCCCAACTCGTTCCGCCCCGCCCCGTCATCCCTCCCGCCGCCGATCCGCCGATTCACCCACCGTTCGGCCTCCCGCTGCGTCGCTTTCGTCCCCCGCGGCCCGCCCGCCTCGAATTCACCGACGGCCGCCCTTCGTATCTTTGGACCGAATACATCAGCGGCGAAATCTCCTTCCGCGGCCCCGCCTTTCCCAGCAGCGGCGAATGGTGGCAACGCGATCGCGCCTGGTCCCGCACCGAGTGGGACATCGCCCTCTCCACCGGCGGCCTCTTCCGCCTCCTCCACACCAACAACGCCTACTTTCTCGAGGGTGAATATGACTGACCCCGCCTTCCCTTTCATCGTCCGAAGGAGGAGTCGGCCGTGAACGGCTACGCCGAACTCCACGCCCGCAGCGCCTTCAGTTTTCTTCGCGGCGCATCCCTGCCCGAAGATCTCGTGGCCGCCGCGATGAAACACGAGCTCCCCTCCGTCGCCCTCCTCGACCGCGACGGTGTTTATGGCGCTCCCCGTTTCTACGGTAGCGCCCAGGAAAACAAATTCGCCGTCCGCCCGCGTGTCGGCGCCGAGCTCACGATGGAAGACGGCACCGTCGTTCCTCTCCTCGCCACCTCCCGCACCGGCTACCAAAACCTCTGCCAGCTCATCACCGAGGCCAAACTCGTTCCCCGCCAGGTGAACGAGAGGACTCCCGCTCTTTTTCAAAACCCTCACGCTCCCGATCCTCGCGATCGCAAACGCCCCTGTTTCGCCACTTGGGAGGAACTCGCTCGCTTCAACGAAGGCCTCGTCGCCCTCACTGGCGACGAAGAAGGCCCCGTGCGCCGCGCCTGGCGCAGGCACGGCCCGACCGCGGCCGCCTCCGCGCTCGAAAAACTCACCGCCATCTTCGGCCGCGCCTCCGATCCGGCCAAGGCTCGCCTCTTCGTCGAACTCCAGCGCCATCGCCTCCGCGGCGAAGATCGCGAGATCGCCTTTCTCCACGATCTCGCCGCCGCGCAAAAACTCCCGCTCCTCGCCACCGGCGGCGTCAACTACGCCATTCCCGCCCACCGCATCGTCGCCGATGTGTTCACTTGCCTGCGACATCACACCACCCTCGACGCCGCCGGCCGCCTGCTCGATCTCAACTCGCAGCGTCATCTGAAATCCGCCGCCGAGATCGCCGAACTCTTCCGCGACCTCCCCGAAGCCGTCGCCAACTCCGTCCGTCTCGACCAGCGCCTCGCCTTCACCCTCGAAGATCTCGGCTACGAATTCCCGACCTTTCCCGTTCCGCCGGGCGAAACGATGGACTCTTTCCTGCGCGCGCAAACGTTCGCCTGCGCCCGCCAAAAATTCCCCTCGCTTCCCGCTTCCCTCGAGCAGCAGCTCAACAAGGAGCTCGAACTCATCGCGCGCCTGAAATTCTCCGGTTATTTTCTTATCGTTTGGGACATCTGCCGCTGGGCCCGCGAAGAGGAAAAAATCCTCGTTCAGGGCCGCGGCAGCGCCGCCAATAGCGCCGTTTGCTACGTGCTCGGCATCACCGCCGTAAACCCCGTCAAGCACCGGCTGCTTTTCGATCGCTTCCTCAACGACAGCCGCGTCGGCAAAGACGGACGGCCTTCCTGGCCCGACATCGATCTCGACTTCCCCAGCGGCGAACGCCGCGAACGCGTCATTCAAAAGGTTTATGAGCGTTACGGTCGCCGCGGCGCCGCCATGACCGCCAATGTCATTTCCTACCGCGGTCGCAACAGCGTGCGCGAGGTCGGCAAGGTCCTCGGCTTCGGCGACGACGCCCTTGACCGTTTTTCCAGCCTCTACGCCAACGGCGATTTCCCCCAAACCCTCCAACTCCAGCAGCAGCTCGCCATGGCCGGTATCGCTCGCGATCACCCGCGCGCCGAAACCATGGTCCGCCTTCAACACTACATCCGCGGATCCGCCCTCCCGCGCCACCTTGGTCAGCACTCCGGCGGCATGGTCATTTGCCAGGGCCAGCTCGACAAAGTCGTCCCTCTCGAACCCGCCACCATGCCCGATCGCAGCGTCTGCCAGTGGGATAAAGACGACTGCGAAAATCTCGGCATCGTGAAAATCGATTTCCTCGGCCTCGGCATGATGGCCGTCATGCAGGACGCGATCGAGCTCTGCGCGAAACGCCCCGACGGACCGCCCACGATGAACGACATCCCCGAGGACGATCCGCTCACCTACGAAAAAATCCGCGCCGCCGACACCGTGGGTGTTTTCCAAATCGAGAGCCGCGCGCAGATGGCCACGCTCCCGCGCTTTAAACCGAAGAACCTTTACGACCTCGCCATGCAGGTCGCGATCGTCCGTCCGGGTCCCATCACCGGCCATCTCGTTCACCCGCTCATCCGCCGCCGCAATGGCGACGAAAAACCCGACTTCATCGATCCGAGCGTCGAAGACATCGTCCGCCCCATTCTCGATCGGACGCAGGGCGTCATCCTCTTTCAGGAGCAGATGCTCGAACTCTCGATCAAACTCGCGAATTTCTCCGGCGGCGAAGCCGAACAGCTCCGCCGCGCGATGGGCTTCAAGGATCCACGCCGCCTCAATGTCGAGCTCGAGAAACTCGCTGTCGCCCTCCGCAAAGCCGGCCGCAACGAAACCGTCGTCGAGCGCGTCGTCACCTCCGCAAAATCCTTCGCCGCCTACGGCTTCCCCGAATCGCACGCCATCGGTTTCGCGATTATCGCCTACGCCAGCACGTGGCTGAAGATCCACCGCCCCGCCGAGTTCTACGCCAGTCTCCTCAACAACCAGCCCATGGGCTTCTACTCGCCCGCCACGCTGCTCCAGGACGCACGCCGCGAAGGCCGAAATCTCAAAGTCCTCCCGATCTGCGTGCAGCACTCCGATTGGTCCTGCACCGTCGTCGACTCCAACACCATCCGCCTCGGCCTGCGTTACGTGAAGGGCTTGCGCGAAGCGAACGTCACGCTCCTGCTCGAGCAGCGCAACAACGCCCCTTTCGCCTCGATGGACGATTTTCTCCGTCGCACGCATTTCTCCGCCGCCGAACGCCGCACCCTCGCCGCCGTCGGCGCTCTCAACATCTTCAGCACACATCGCCGCGCCGCGATGTGGCACGTCGAAGCCGCCTGGGCCGACGACGAGTCGCTCTTCAAACATTTCGCCGACCACGAACGCGACAGCGCCCCGCTCGCGCCCATGACGCTCACCGAGCGAATCAACGCCGATTTCCGCGGCACCGGCGTCACCGCCGGCCGCCATCCCATGGCGCTCCTGCGCGATCA
>Ga0207868_1000299_pt1 | contig 59695 bp, 48 predicted proteins | sample Passage237B_FD_187370 | JGI IMG/M metagenome (GOLD analysis project Ga0207868, IMG submission 187370) | Cellulose adapted compost microbial communities from Newby Island Compost Facility, Milpitas, CA, USA - Passage2 37B (SPAdes) (version 3) ... | reverse complement strand
CGCAAGAGTGGCAGTGAAGTGGTGTCGGCCAACATCATCGGTTCCGTTGAAGGCCGTACGGTGATGATGTTCGACGACATGATCTCCACGGCCGGTACGATCAGCGAAGCGGCCAAGCTGGTCATGCAGCAAGGGGCGGTGGACGTCATCGCCTCCGCAGTTCACCCCGTGCTGGTCGGTCTGGCTATGGAACGCCTGGCCGACTCGCCTATCAGCAAGGTGGTGGTCAGCGACACGATTCCTCTGGGTGCACGATGCAAGCCTATTGAAAACAAACTCGTCGAACTCTCGGTCGCCGAGCTTCTGGGCGAAGCCATCCACCGCATCCACCACAATCAGTCGGTCTCCAGCCTGCTTCGCCATCGTGGCTCAGGCAACGCCAAGTAACCGCCGACTGATCGTCAAACCTCGATTCAAACAACGCAACAGGCAAAAAGCACACATTCAAGCAGGAGTTTTCATCCATGGCTGGTAACAAGCAGATCCCCACTATTCAGGTCGAACGTCGTGAAGAACTCGGCAGCCGCTACTCCAAGCGTCTGCGCAAGGCCGGTCGTCTGCCGGCTGTCATCTACGGCCACAAGCAGGACCCCGTGCACGTCACGGCGGACTACAAGGAAGTCGTCGGTCACCTTCACCGCAACGCTCACCTGCTCAACGCTCAGCTCGATGGCAAGACCGAATCGGTCCTGATCCGCGACGTCCAGTGGGACCACCTGGGCAGCAACATCATCCACATCGACCTGGCCCGCGTTGACCTGACCGAACGCGTCACCGTCGAAGTGCCCCTGCACTTCGTGGGCGATGCCCCCGGCCTCAAGTCGGAAGGCGCCATCCTCGAGCACCAGATCACCGAGATCGAAGTCGAAGCTCTGGCTGTTGAAATCCCCGAAGCAATTCGCGTGGACGTCAGCGGTCTCGAGCTCGGCCAGACCATCACCGTTGGCGATCTGAAGCTGCCCTCGGGCGTGACCACCAAGCTCGATCCGGAAACCATCATCGCCAGCATCAGCGTGGTGGAAGAACAGAAGGAAGCCGACCCCAGCGACGCTCCCGCTGAGCCCAAGCTCATCGGCCGCAAGACCGAAGAAGGCGAAGAAGCCGCTGCTGGCGATGCCAAGAAGAAGTAATTCTTCCGAACATGCAAATGAAAAAGACGTCCCATCACGGGACGTCTTTTTTTATGGATTCACTTTTCAGATCACCAGCTGAGGATCGACTGTAAGTGTCCTGCCTCAGTTTTCGCTCACAACGGGAACCGCCTGCCTGGCCACGCTGGCAGCCACGGGCAGACTGCCATGAAGCAGTGCTGCATCCAGAGCAGTGATGGCCGCGCCGAGCGATACACCATGATCCATATGCCTCGAAGACAGCACCTCGATGTATCGTCCTGGCACGTGAGCGATGCGGGCATTGAGCCTGCTTTCGATGTACTGGATCATCTGCTCATTGCAGATACCCAGGTTGCCACCGAGCACCACCGCAGCCGGGTCTACCAGATCACAGATCGCCACCAGTGAACTGACCATGTGATCGGCCAGCTTCTGAATACGCTCATCCAGCGTTCCCTTGGGATCGCTGATGGTCAGCATGTCCTGCGCCCGAATGGATCCGTAAGGCTCGCCTTCAATCTGTGTATTGATTTCGCCAGATCCAAAACGGGCACCACGATGCAGCATGCCATTGAGAAACAGCGAAGAGCCCAGACTGCTCAGACGATAGCCTGTCTCATCTTCCGTGGCATTGAGCAGGAAGTAGACGAAATCACGCTTGTTCTGAGCATTGCCGATTCTCGATTCGGCCTGTGTGGCCAGCTTCGAGTCGTTATCAATCACCACTGGCACTTCAAAGGTCTGCGAGAACACTTTGGCCAGCGGCCAGCTCTTGATGGCAAAGCGGGTGGAGTGAAGCACCACGCCTTCATGGGGATCAACGATACCGGGAACGCCAACCCCGACACCAAGCAGTGCGCCTTCAGGTTCGCCATGCCTGGCTACCCAGCTGTGCACTCGGGCCCGCAGGGTCTGAGCCAGCATATCCCAGGGTTCACGAATGGATACACGATCACGATCAATCACTTCGCCCTGGGTGTTGAGAAAGACCAGCGATGCACTGCTATGTTCCAGGCCGATGCCCACCACCCAGCCCAGGCCGGGATTGATTTCAAGCAGGGACTGCTTCTTGCCCGCGCCCGCTTTGCTGAGTTTGCCACAGTCACGGATGACGCCGTTGGCCATCAGTTCACGGGTGATATACGTCAGCGTGGACGACTGCAGTCCGCTCCGCTGGGCCAGCTGTCTGCGTGAAAGCGGACCGGACTCACGCAGCAGGTGGATGACCAGTCGGCGGTTACTGACCGCAGCGCTGGCTTGATTGATTTTTGACCAGGAACGCATGGAGACACCTCATCTGGCAAAGTCATGCATCGGGTTCATTGTCAACACGTGCAGAGGTCTGACAAGTTGCCAGAGAATCAGTTCTGATGATCCCAGCGCACCTGACTGAGCTTGATATCTGCAGGGCGAACACTGCTGGCATGACCGTCAAGGAACAGGACATTACCCGGACCACGGTGACGCTTTTCGTCAGGGCGACGGTCCATCCAGTTGTCACGATCGAAGCGATACTGATTGGTCGACGCAGCTGCGTAGATACGCGGAGCCATGCCATCCCAGAGCAGCGTGAAATCGCTGGGCCTGGCGATGACCATGTCACGCTCGCCATACCACGACTTGGGGTCGCGGGCATTCCACGTCGGCGAAGGCCGGGCTGCGCCCATCGCCGTCCAGCCACCGCTGGGGCCACGCGAGTAGGCATCCATATTCAGCAGGTAGCTGCCACCCATCTCCACCTTGAAGAAGGCATAGGTGTTTGTGGGATGGCCGTAGTCATCAGAATCCGACGGGCAGATCATCAGCGACTTGGAGATATTGGTATCCCCTGTCGGCGGAACGAGCACCGCATCCGGGTAGTGATTGCTCAGGAACCATGACCAGAGGTTGCCACCTGCCGTGGGGATCATCATGTGGCGCTTATGAGCGTTGAGGTGCATTTCATTGACGAACGCCAGCTGGCGCTGCTTGGCCAGGCACTGCATGGTCCTTGCTGACTCACGTGCCGCCCCCAGAGCCGGAAGCATCATGCTTACCAGCAGGCTGATGATGGAAATGACCACCAGCAATTCAATGAGGGTAAACCCGCAGTTCCGATTGGTCGTTGAGAAATGCCGCATAGGAGAGCTCCACTGTCAGAAATGATAGGCATTACGCGATTCGGTGTCCGGCTACAGCACGGACTTCTGATTTAACAATAAGCTCACCAAGCATATTGTCAATGATTTTTCCATTCGTTGAAATATTATTTTTAGATTGATTCATCGCAAAAACACGCATGTTATTGAAAAATAAGCCAATAAATTCATTGCATGAAATTTATATTGAAATCCACAATACACCGGCTTAGAATCCGGGCATGAAACACATCTCTTCCCCCTCATATCGTCCCCAGGCTCGTTCGATCGCCATCTCACCCCCCAGGAGGTATAGCCGAGAACTTCTACTTAGCGCTCTGTTGCTTTCCATGGGTTGCCTCTGGTCAGGCATGACCGCATCCCTCAATGCTGCCGCTCCGATTACCCCACATGCCGCCCCTGTCGAAAAACAGCAGGCTCCCCTGCGTGGCGTCCAGGGATTGTGGGTCTGGCGGGAGTCCTCCATCAACACCCCCCAGGCTCGTCAGGAGCTGCTGAACTTCGCCAGAGAGCATGGCTTCAACCGACTGCTGGTTCAGATCCACCGCGTGCGCGAAACCGACCGCATGGCCATCCGCCTGCCTTCCGAACTGTCTGACCTGCTGGCCCGCGCCTCTGAAATGGGCATCGCCATCGAAGCCCTCGACGGCGCCAACGACATGGCCTTCGCTTCCAACCATGAACGCACCCTCAAGCAGCTCGACATCCTGCTGGAGTTCAACCGATCCCTGCCCGAAGGCAAGCGCTTCGTCGGCATGCACTACGACATCGAGCCCTACACCAGTCAGCGCTGGAAGGAAAGCGATGCTTCGCGTCAGGAAGTGATGGTCGAACTGCTCGAGTTCTACCAGAAGGCCCGTCAGAAGCTCGACGCCGATGGCACGGGCATGCTGCTCTCGGCCGACATCCCCGCCTGGTACGACCGCGGCGACCGTCACATCGTCACCTTCAATGGCCAGACGAAGAATCTGCACATGCACATTCAGGACGTGTGCGACTACATCGGCATCATGTCCTACCGCCGCCACGCGCTCGGCCGCAACTCGGTGCTCGAGCTGGTCAAAGATGAAATGGACTATGGCCGAAGCATCGGCAAAACCGTGATGCCCGCGCTGGAAACCATCGAACTCAAGGAAGACCAGCAGATCTCCTTCTTCGGCCTGCCCGTTGAAGAGTTCTGGAAGCAGCACGCTCTGGTCCTTGAAAACCTCAAGGGCGACAAAGCCTTCGGCGGCGTGCTCACCCACTCCTACGACGGCCTGAAGCGCCTGATCCAGGAACCCGCCAAACCCGCTCAACCCGCTCAATAACCCCCGGGGAAAGCGTCAAGGGGCCTGACGCTTTGAAGTGTGAAATCTCCTTCCGCCAGAGAATTCGTCGGGGAATTCTCTGGCGGTTTTTTTATGTGCGAATTGAGGGGATGGAGGCACGTAAGGCTGAGTGGGACGAAGAATTGATGCGGACCACCGCAGCGAATTACTCTCTCACTGTCATCCCCCGTGCAGGGGCTTGATGCATGACTTGCCTGTGAACCTGTCAGGTGGTTGTTTTCATGGAGGCCTGTATTTCCCTTTCGTCTTCCCCGCGCAGGCGAGGATCCAGGGGATTACGCAAGCAACGTGCAAGTTCCCCTGGGCCCCCGCCTGCGCAGGGGTGACGCAAAGGTAGGTCGCGCACAGGGAGGGGCCGTAACATCGAACAATGCACACCCTTTTCAATCGATGTGCACGAAGCCCGCACGCGGAGGTCCATAGACCTTGCAGCCCGTCAATGCATGAACTCTCCGCAAGACTCGTAGATGCCCGCTTGCGCGGGCGTGACGGCAGGGAGACAGCAGGCCCAGCATGCCCTCAATATCCCACCCCCCTGTACTCCCCCTTACCGCTATCTCCTCTCTCCCCTTACGCATCTTTCTGTATACCGATCTTCGCCTCTCCTCCACGATTTGGTTAGAATGTAGGCCTATGAGTAACACCAACAACGCAGCGGCAGCCGCGACGGGCTATTTCGACCTGCAGGTCAATGGTTACGACGGCGTGGACTTCAACACCGACGACCTGACCCTCGAAAATCTGCACAAAGCCTGTGCGAAATTCGTGGCCGATGGCGCTCAGCACATGCTGGCCACCATCATCACCGAACGCATCCCCCAGATGGTTCACCGTCTGCAGGCGCTGGTGAAATTCCGCGAGCAGGACCCGCTGATCAAGCAGGTCATCGCGGGCATTCACATCGAAGGCCCCTTCTTCAACGAACAGGCCGGCTACCGCGGCGCTCACCCGGTGGACTGCATCCATCCCACCAACCTCGACGAACTCAAGCAGCTGCTCGATGCCGCTGGCGGGCTGACGCGCATCGTCACCCTCGCCCCGGAACGCGACCCCAACATGCAGGCCATCTCCTATCTGGCCAAGCAGGGCGTGGTTCCTTCGATGGGCCACTGCAACCCCACGCTCGATGAAATCGACGCCGCCATCGACGCCGGCGCGAAGATGTGGACGCACCTTGGCAATGGCTGCCCGCGTCAGCTCGACCGTCACGAGAACGTCATCCAGATGGCTCTGTCGCGTGCGGACAAGCTCTGGCTCTGCTTCATCGCCGACGGCGTACACGTTCCCTTCGTCGCGCTGGGCAACTATCTGAAGCTTGCAGGCGACCGCGCCATCATCGTCAGCGATGCAATGCCCGCCGCCGGCATGGGCCCGGGCACGTACAAGTTTGGCCGCTGGGAAATCAGCGTGGGCGAAGACCTGTCGGTCTGGGCCCCTGACCGCTCCCATCTGGTCGGCTCGGCTCTGGCGATGAAGCCCGCCGCCGAGCGCCTGCGCAGCGCCCTGCCTCACATGGCGGGCAACATCGACCAGTGGATGATCACCCACCCCCGCAAGCTGCTGGGCCTGGCCTGAAACTGCGGGCGAACTGGATTGAAATGAACAAAGCCATCCTCGGTGTGAGGATGGCTTTTTTTGTTCTGGGGATTGATGCGGGATGAGATGGTGAGAGCGACTCGCTTGTCCTTATGAGCCTGCGTTCTCTTTCTGTCATTCCCGCGCGGCGGGAATGACGGAGGAGGGAATGGGGAAACAGGCCGCCGCCGTGATAAACGCCTTCACTCACCAGCCCTGATACCACGCCAGCGTCGCAACGCCGGCCCAGACGATCACGCTGCACAGCGCGCCGGCGATGAACATCAGGTAGCCTCGCCTGAGGTACTTGTACTTGTGGCGGGCCAGGTACAGCCCCAGCACGTAGATCTCGCGGACCTGCGCTTCATACACCTGCTCGGGCGAAGAGAGAATCTTTTCCCAGTGGGTCAGGTAGTCGTCGTAGTTCAGGTGCGAGAAGTCGCCAAAGAACATCGGGTTGAACAGGCGGCTGCCGGGGTCGGGGGCTTTGCCCTTGAAGATGCGGGGCATCGAGCCGTAGGCCACCAGCGAGATGGTCAGCACGCAGAAGAGAATCATCGTGATGGCCGGGTAGCGCAGGACGGGGTCTTCAAGATAGCGCAGCGTCAGCGGGATGACGATGGCGGAAACCGAAAGCAGCATCGAGGCTTTGCGGTCAGCCAAGGCGCTGAGCTGATAGTGATGGTTGCGCGTCTCGCGCATCATCTGGTCGATATGGCCGCCAGGCGGGCCGATCTTCATTCCTCAAACTCCAGAATAAAAACGAGCCTCACTTCAAAGCCCAAAAGCATGTTCCATGCTTCGGCCGAATCATTGTACCCCCTGAAATCATTGTGCAGTTTCCGTAGGTAACCTGCGGTTTTGCTGACCAGGGCTGCCTGCTGATACGCTATGGGTCAGGAGCCCTGCCATGCCCGCCGACGACGGGAAAGAATTACCCCAGCCCGAAGAACCCCAGCAGCCACAGCGTGAGCGTGAGCTTGATCCCTTTGAGATTGAGCTGGAGCCTGCTGCTTCATCCCGCGCACCCGCGGCGGCGGATCCGCCTCGCGCGATCAGCGACACCTACGACATTCAGGATGGCCACGAGGTTCATCCGCACGTGGAGGCGCCCGAAGCGGTTCCACTGACGGATCAGGCGCCGCCGGGTGAAGCCGCGCCGCCGCCTCGGCCGACGTTTCGACCTGACGAGCCGCAGGAACCCACCTGGCCTGACGTGGTGGGCAATATCTGTCTGCTGCTGGCCGGCTTCGGGCTGGTGTATCACGGGCTGACGCTGGTGGGTCAGACGCTGGATCTGACCGACTCCTGGCACTATCTGTGGCGCGACAGGCCAGAGCCCAACTACTACGTGCTGATTCCCAACATGTTCCTCGAAGTGGTGCTGCTCTGCATCGAGCTGATGCTGCTTTATGGCGGCTTTGCGATGAAGATGCGCTGGAGCAGCTGCGTGGCCACGCTCAAGGGCTGGGCTCTGGTGAAAATGGTGCTGGTGATCCTCCGCTGCATGCGCGATGCCGCCCTGCTGGTGATGCCTTTCTACCGCATGATCTCAGGCGAGCCCGCGCCGGGCAGCATGGGCCACATGCCGACGGTTTTCATGGCCGTTATGATGGTCCTGAGCCTGGCCTGGGGGCTGGCGCTGCCTGTCTTTCTGCTGATGATGTTCCGCCGAAAATCCATTCAGGATGAGCTTGCCACCTGGGACTGACCCCGGTTTCGGGGCTGGAAAGGCCCTTTCGAGGCCCCATGCAAGGTTTATCTAACTCCTTGTCATTCAGGCTCCACAGAGCACGATAAAACGTCTACAATAAGGCAGTGAGCAAAAACGCTGCCAATTCGGCGATGAATCGTCTGGTCCAGGCCCTTTCCAGGCTGCCCGGGATCGGGAAGCGGTCTGCTGAGCGTATTGCCTTCCATCTGCTCAAGCAGCCGCCTGAGGAAGCTCTGGCGCTGGCAGCGGCTCTGGGGGACCTGAAGCGCAACGTGAAGCACTGCTCGCGCTGCTTTAACCTGACAGAATCCGACCCGTGCGCCATCTGCGATGATCCGCAGCGGGATCATGGCCTGATTCTGGTGGTCGAGCAGCCTTCGGACGTGGCCAGTTTCGAGGCTACAGGCATGTTCCAGGGCGTGTATCACGTGCTCATGGGCAGGCTGTCACCGCTGGATGGTATTGGGCCCGGCGAGCTGAACGTGGAATCGCTCCTCAAGCGAGCCCGAGGCGGCCAGGGTCGCCCCAGGGTGCGGGAGGTGGTTCTGGGGACCAGTCCGAATCTGGAAGGCGATGGGACAGCCCTGTATCTGGCGGATCAGCTGGGCAGGCTGGGGATTAACGTCTCGCGTCTGGCCCGTGGTCTACCAACGGGTGCGAGTCTGGAGCTGACCTCCAAAGCCGTGCTCAGCGACGCCTTGGCCGGCCGACAGCCTCTGTAAAAACCCTGAGCCCCGGGTATTTGCATGGCCAATGATGGATCGGGGCTTAAAGTTGGTCGATGTAGTAGCAGACCGCCCCGCCGCTTTTTACGGGCGATGGGGACAGGCCTGAAGGGTATGTGAAGGATCAGGAGGAATTCTCAGTACACATGAGAATTGATACGGGACAACATCTGCGGATCGACCAGCGCATGAAGCTGGCGCCGCGCATGATCCAGTCGATGGAGATTCTCCAGATGCCAGCCATTGCGCTGGAGGAGCACATCGAGCAGGAGCTGTCCAACAACCCCACCCTGGAGCTGCGTGAGCCCGGCGCCGATCGCGATGTCCTCGAGGCCCAGCTTCAGCAGGAGGCCCGCGACGCCACCGAAGGCGAGCGCGAACTGGTCGTCAGCGACAAGGACGCCAGCAACCGCGATGACTTCGAGCGTCTGACCAACCTCTCCGAAGAATACGGCGACAGCTTCCAGAGCAACTTTGAAACCGGCGAATCCTACCGCCGCACGGCTCAGTACGACGGTGAGCGCGATGCCAAGCTCGACGCCATGGCCAACACGGCCGCGCGTCCGCAGAGCCTGGTCGATCAGCTACTCGAACAGTGGAGCATGGTCGAAACCGACGACAAGACCCGCAAGGTCGGCCAGTTCCTCATCGGCTTCATCGATGCCGATGGCTACATCCGCACCGACGATCAGACCCTGCTGTCGCAGGCTCCGCCTGGCATCACGCTGCAGGACATTCAGCGCACCATCGAACTACTGCAGAAGTCGCTCGAGCCCCTGGGTCTGGCGGCGCGCGATCTGCGCCAGTGTCTGCTGATTCAGATCGACGCCGCGATGGAGCAGGATCCCGATCAGGACCTGACCATCGAAAGGCTGCTGGTCAGCGATCACCTCAAGGATATTGAAGTCAACCGCCTGCCTCGCATCGCCAGGCTGATCAATCAGCCCGTGGAGGTGATCAACCAGGCCATCCGCAATCTGCGTCAGTTCCACCCGCGCCCGGGCCGGCTGCTGGCGTCGGAAGTGCCTGCGGTCATCCGCCCCGATGCGGTGGTCGAGTATGACGAAGATCAGGATCGCTACGTCGCGCATCTGGTCAACGCGCGAGGCGGAAACGTGCAGATCAATCCGCAGTACCTGAAGCTGGCACGCGATCAGCAGATGGATAAGTCGGCCCGTGAGTTCATTGGCAACAACCTGCGCTCGGCCCGCTGGCTGCTTGATGCCCTGGCCCAGCGCAATCACACGCTGCTTCGCGTGATCAACGTGGTCATCGAAGCGCAGCGCGATTACTTCGATCAGGGTCCGCAGGCCCTCAAGCCGCTGCCCATGACGGTGGTGGCCGATCAGCTTGGCATCCACGTGGCTACGGTCAGCCGCGCGGTGAGTGAGAAGTATCTCCAGACGCCGCGGGGCATCGTTCCGCTGCGCATGTTCTTCTCAGGTGGAACCGAAACCGAAACCGGCGACCAGATGAGCTGGGCCGCAGTACAGGCCAAGCTCAAGGAACTCATCGACGCTGAAGACAAATCCAACCCGCTCAACGACGATGAGCTGGTCGAGAAGCTCAAGGAAGCAGGCATCGAGCTGGCCCGCAGAACGGTGGCCAAATACCGCAAGGAACTCAACATTCTGCCCGCACGCCAGCGCAAGCAGTTCTAGGCGACATCCAGCAGTCATGACAGGCCACGCAGGCCCGATCCAAGGCGAAGTCCATGCTCATCACTCTCATGACAGATTTCGGTCTGGCTGACACCTACGTGGGTCAGATGAAGGGCGTGATTCAAACCATCGCCCCGCAGGCCGACGTCATCGATCTGACTCACAGCGTTCCCCCGCAGGACATCCTGGCCGGCGCTCTGATGCTCGACGCCGCCATCGACAGCTTCCCGCCTGACACCATCCACGTGGGCGTGGTCGACCCCGGCGTAGGCTCTGCCCGCGCGGCCATCGCCATCGAAGCGCAGAACTGCATCTTCATCGGGCCCGACAATGGCCTGTTCAGCGTGGCCCTGAGTCGTCGGCCGATGATGCGAGCCGTGCGCCTGGAAAACTGGCGTTATTTCCGCCATCCGGTGAGTCACACCTTCCACGGGCGTGACATTTTCGCCCCGGTGGCGGCGCATCTGTCGCGCGGCGTTCCGCTGGCGGAAATGGGGCCGGTGATGTCGCGCATCGTCACCCTCGATATTGCCAGACCGCAGCGCCTGGAAGATGACAGCCTCAAGCTCACGGTGCTTCGCATCGACGGCTTTGGCAATGCCATCACCAACTTCATGCACCGCGACTACGAGCACTACATGGCCGGCCAGCCTGACTCGCAGGCCATCATCACCCTGGGCCCGGATCGGCGCATCAACGGTATTCATCACACCTATGCCGATGTCGATCCCGGTGAGCCGGTGGCTTACTTCGGCTCCAGTGATCGACTCGAAATCGCCATCCGCAACGCCTCGGCCGCCAGCGTGTATGGCATCAAGCAGGGCCAGACCTTCATCTTCCGCCGAAAGTGAACCCAGGCGATATGCAAGCCTCCGACGCCAACGCTTCTCAATCGCCTGCTGTAATCTCCCCTGCCTCGGGCACGCCTCGCCCGCAGGTGGTGGTCGTCATCTGCTGCTACAACAGCCGCCAGTATCTGCCTGACTGCCTGTCGTCGCTGCTGGCCTCAGCCCAGCCTGATCTGTACGACCTGCAGGTCATCGCGGTGGACAACGCCTCACCTGACGACAGCGCGGCCTATATCCAGTCAAACTTCCCGCAGGTGCATCTGCTCAGGCTCTCTCAGAACCTGGGCTTCGCCGGTGGGAACAACGCAGGCTGGCAATACAGCCTGGCCCACTTCCCGCAGGCCGAGTATCTGGTTCTGCTCAATCACGACACCATCGTGGATCGCAACTGGCTTGCCCCGCTCATCGAGCATCTTCAGCAGCATCCGCAGGTCGGCTGTGTGCAGCCCAAGATTCTGCTCCACCCTGCCACCGACACCATCAACACCGCAGGCAATCGCACGCATTACCTGGGCTTTGGTTACATGACAGGCTACGGCCAGAAGGACGATGGCCGATTCGACACCCCTACCGAAATCGACTTCCCCTCAGGCTGCGCGGTGATGATCCGCGCCGGACTGCTGTTTCAGACCGGCCTGTTTGATGACCTGATGTTCGCCTATCTCGAAGACGCCGACCTTGCCTGGCGCATGGCGCTGCAGGGCAAAACATCGGCCTATGTTCCTGCCAGCCGGGTGTATCACAAGTACGAGGTCAAGGCTCCCTTCAAAGCCTACTACCTGCTGGAGCGCAACCGCTGGTGGATGCTGCTGACCTGCTACCGCTGGCGGACGCTGCTACTGCTGCTGCCTGCTCTGCTGTTCATGGAAGCAGGCCAGTGGTTCTTCGCGATGCGCCAGGGTCTGCTGAGAGAAAGACTGCGTGTTTACGGCTTCTTCCTGCGCCCGCGTCACTGGAAGACGCTGCGCATCCGCAGGCATCATCTGCAGCGCACGCGTCTGGTGAGTGATCGCAAGCTCAGTGAGCGTTTCACGGGTGTGATTCACTTTGAAGCCATCGACCATGTACTGCTCCGCCGCGTGGCCAATCCGGTGCTCAATGCGTGGTGGAAGTTCGTCCGCAAGCTGCTTCACTGGTAATTTTTTCATTTCTCAGAGATTCCTGACTGAACAAATCAGCGGCCGGTTCCATACAATCCAGTAGAGCATGTCTCCCGGAGGCCAGTATGCGACGCGTGGATGCCATCCTGTATCGATTGCGCTGGCCTGAAGTGATCATCAGTTCCCTTCTGATGCTCGCCATGATCTGGTGGGTGCTGCCTGTTGAACTCTTCGGCGCGGCCGGTCTGGTGGGTGTCATCGGGTTCCTGCCCGTGAGCTTTGTCGGGCGGGTGGTGTACTACCTGCTGGCCTTGAACTTCGTGACCATTCTGATGCTGACGGTGCGCTACATGTTTCCGCCCGTGCCATCGGTCGCCGTTCGTCTGACCAGTGAAAAGCCCGCCAGCCGGGCGATGATCCTGACCACCGGCATGATGATCGGGGCCCTGCTCACGGGCGCGGCGTTGTCTGTTTTTGAAGTGCTCGACATCTGGGGCAACATCGTCTACAGCAGTGAGTTCACCACGATGGAAACCCATCTGTTCCGCGCCGGTCCGGGCATGGCCATTGCCATGATCGGCTGGGCGGGCAGCATCGTGCTTCTGCAGCGCTACTGGCGAGGTGGCGACACAATGACCCAGCTTGCCCTGGCCAGCCAGCGACTGGCCATCTCGGCGATGCTGGTGCTGATCCTGGCGGCGATTGTTCACAACCATGCTCTGGAGCGCGACCCGGATATGTTCCATCAGGGCTTTGGCTCCTACACCGGACTGGTGCTTGGCCTGACGGTGCTGGTCTGGTCGCTGATGGTGGCGTCGATCCGTCATTTCTTCATCGCAGACTATCACCAGGCGCGGATTGCGCAGCACAGGTGGGAAGACCGGCCTCGCCCGCGCGGGAGAATGTCGCTGACCTTCAGGCTGGTGTACATGTGTCGCCAGCTGGCGTTCACCGTGGTTGCCCTGACGCTGGCGGTGGTGGTGTGGCTGATGTTCACGGATATTTTCATCCGCATCCCGCTGGGCTCGATGACGCTGCGTCATCTCTGGCTCAGCTCCGGCCACTGGCTGCTGCCTGAGCATGGCATCCGTGGCATGTTCGGCTTCTACCCCGCATCGAAGCTGATGCATCTGATGATGACGCTCGTTGGCGTCACGCTCTTTCTGCTGAGCCAGTATCTCTTCGACAGGCCCTGGCGTGGCAGCCTGCAGAGCCTGACCACCGTGGGCCGATTCAGCTGGGCCAACGCCGCAGGCATCGCCATCCCGGCCGCGGGACTCACAGGCGGGGCGCTGGCGATGGCGATGGAAAAAATCGGCCGATGGAGTCACGTCATCACCGCCGCGGGCCCGGTGAGCAGCCGACGCCATTTCGACATCATCTTCGAGCCCACCTTCTGGATTGCCATGCCCGTGCTGATCATCAGCTTCATCTTCTGGATGTGCCTGATGCGCTGGCTGCCCCTGCGAGGCCACCTCTTCTACCGCCGGTCGCAGGTGCTCTTCACGCTCTTTGTCGTGGCCACCACCGAACTGTTTCTGGCGGGGATGATCCAGTCCATCAGCTACGGCTATGGCGGGCAGTACTGGAACCGGGGTACGTTCACCACGATGTGCGTGGGTGCATCGGTCACACTCTGGACGTGCATTCCCGCGCTGCGACTGATCTACGCCGGGCAGGACTATCTGGCCCTGACCGCGCAGATTCAGAACGACCCGGCGACGATGTACGCCTCCAGTCGCCCCCGGCGCGATGATGTTGTTGTGGATGACTGAATCAAAAAAACAACCCAGACGGGTGAGGCCTGGGTTGAGTTGCATTCAGCGTTTCGTTTGAGCGCCGGGGTGATGGAATCACACGCCCGCGAGGGACCTGGTGAAGGCCCAGTCCCTGCCGCCGGTGGAGCCGCCTCGACTGGTGACACAGCAGGCACCGGCTGCGGTCCCGATGCGGCCGGCCTGCTCCAGAGGCAGGCCCTTGAGCAGACCCGCAATCAGCCCCGCGAAGAAGCTGTCGCCTGCGCCCGTGGTGTCCAGCACCGGGCCGGGCGGCGTGCAGATATCCACCGAAATGTATTCGCCAGCTTTGCCACTGAGCATCACGCCCTTGGTGCCCAGCTTCACGCCGACAATGCCCGGCGCGCCACACTGGCGGTAGATGTCGATGATCTTCTTCGGATCGCTCTGGCCTGTCTGATGCTCGGCTTCGTTGTGCGAAGGCACGTAGATGTCGGTGTGAGGCAGAATGCGGTCCAGCGGCTGCATCGTGCCACCGCTGCCTGCGGCGTCGAGTGCTGTCCAGCAGCCTGCCTGACGGATGGCGGCGAACACTTCGGGCAGATCATTTTCCAGATTGGGCATCAGGCTGTAGTAGCCCAGCAGGAACACGCGCGTGCGGCGGAAGACATCGAGCTTGTCGAGAATGGCCTTGGCGTTGAGTTCCTTGGGAGCACCCAGGCAGTGGAAGAAGCTGCGCTCCCCACAGGGATCAATCGCCACCACCGTCGTGCTGGTGGCGTGCGTGGGATGGTTCTGCAGCAGGGAGTCATCCATGCCTTCGCGCTTGAGCAGGTTGCGCACCACAGGCGACCATTCATCGTCGCCCACGTAGCTGAAAACCGAGGTACGCAGCCCCAGTCTGGCTAGCGTGGTTCCGGAGTTGAGCGTGATGCCACCGCCACAGAGTGTGATGGGGTCCACCGTGTAAAGCTTGCCATGGCCGGCGGGTTTATCGAGCACCACCGGACTGCAGAGAATGTCCACCACACATGAGCCGCAGACAATGCAGTCGATATCACGCCCGACACTGGAAGGAATGGTTTGGTTCATGTGAGAGAGGATACGATCCGCCTGCCATCATGCAACTTCACAGTTCTTCATTCCATCGGAAAAGATAGGAAATCGTTGACTCGCCCGGAGTCTGCTCGCCCGGCGTGCTGCCTGAGCCCGTTCCCGCGCCCAGGGTGTCCATATGAATTCTGGCCGAGTCGGACATGGTCAGCGATTTGCCCGTGTACCTTCCATAGAACTGACTGGTGCCATAGACATACAGCGGCCCGCCGGGGTTCACAACGTAGGCGCTGCAGTGCGAGGCGTCGGTCAGCTGCAGATGGTTGTTGTTTCCGATGATGAAGATCTGCAGTCGCCCCGGCGCTTCGGTGGCGGGGTTGAACTGTGATGTACCATGCACATTCACACTGCCCTTGACGTAGAGCTTGAGGCTCGAACCTTCGGGGATGATGAACTGCGCAGTCCCTGTGATCATGAAGCCGCCCTCACACCAGATGGTGAGATTGCCATCAATGGTGACCTGGGCAGCATTGCCAATCTGCATGGCCGAGTAGCGTTTGTTTTCGGAAATCGTCAGACTGCCTGACCACAATCCCAGTTGCCCCGACGACGACGGCGCTCCCGAAGGCATTTCCACTGTGGGCATCGTCGTGGCGGCGGTCAGCGTGGAGATGCCCCCCAGGATTTTCGAGTTACCCCAGCTGGCCACGGCCTGGCTGGCTGTTGCGCCCGGGCCGATGAGAAGCTGGCCTTTGATCTGCGCGTTGTCTGACATCTGCACAATCTGACTGGTCGTCCCGTTGGTTCCCAGCACGGCCGAGTCCGATCGATTGCTCGCGCTGTAAGGCCCATTGGCCGAGGCATACGCATCGATCTGGCTGTTACCCCAGAGATAGATATTCTGCGCCACCGCCACGGGCACCGCGCTGACGTCCCCGCCGCCGCTGGATTCTCCTTCACTCTGCGTGCGGATCGGCGTGACATTGCAGCGGATCACATGCGCCGCCGATGCATAGCGGCCGACGACCGTCAGAATGAATCGCTCATCGCTGCTGTCGCCCTGCTGCGTATCATCCTGCCAATCGACACTGAACGTGCCCTGCCCCAGTTCCTGATCGGTGATCCATCGCCCTTGCGACACGCTGCTGCGCCAGTCTTCATGCGACAGGATCTGCTGCCTGACGATTTCCATGCCCGACTCTGCAATCTGCCTGGCGATGGCCTTGTCCTGCAGGTTCTGTGCGATGCCACTGGCGGTGCCCTGCGCCATCATGAACGCCATGCCCAGCACGGTCGCCAGCGCCACGGCCAGCAGGACCACCAGCATCGCCACGCCACGACAGCGACGCCGATGATGCAGAATCCGCATGTTGAAATGCTGGCTGGTGTGCATGGATTACTGACTCCGCAGCGCGGCTGCGCCGATCATGGTCTGGCTTCGGCCACGGGTGTCACTGATCGTCAGGCGATAGCTCAAAAGCGGCCTGCGTTCATCGGTCGGGCTGCTGGCTGTCCAGCTCAGATCAGCCACATCGGATGACCACACTTCCGTCACGCTGTAATTCCCCAGTCCCGCAAGCTGCGTGGCCATCGAACCCTGCGGGTTATACGCCCGGTCCAGCGTTTTAAGCTGGTCCTGCGTCAGCGACGAAGGAAAATCAACATGCGTGGAAGTGATGGTTTTCGCCGCGGAATCCCACACAATCCATCGCACTTCGCTGACCTGAGGCTGACCATCGTTGTTGGCATCACTCTGCCAGAGGACCAGCGTGTCATCGTCGTATGCCAGCACTTCGCGCGACGACCGCCCTGCTGCGGCCAGCCGCTGCGCAATCAGTTCCTGACGGATCATCATCGCGCGCAGGTCTGCTCGTTCACTCGACCCATAACTGGCCGCGGAGAGCATGCCCGCTGCGGCCAGACCCACCACCGAAGTGATGGCCACCGCCAGCAGAAGCTCCATCAGCGACAGGCCGGCGGCTCGTCGATCCATCCCCGCGCGATGAGCCCCGCAGCGCAGACCATGATGTTTCGCCAAGGTCTTCAATGCGCAGGCTCCTGTTCCACCGGCTCAGGCACGAAGCGAACCAGTTCCCACTCCCGATCACGGGCATCGGAAACCACCACGCGAATTTCCAGGCCCTTCACAGCGCCATGGCCATCCAGCGTCGTTGTTTTGTATGTCGCAGTAACCTGGCGCGCGAACATCTGGTAAGGCTGGTCGTAGAGTTCACCTTCGTAATCCGCCAGCGTTCCTGCAGTTTCGGTGTAGCCGTGAAAGTCGTCCATGTTGTCGAAACGATCGCGTCGGTTTTCACCCGCATCGGGCCCGGCGGCGGTTGTTCCCTGCGGATCGCGGTAAGGCAGCGCGATGATCTCTTCCATCAGCGACTGCGCCAGCGCCATGGCCCGCATGCGATGAAGCGAGTCATACGCGTGCGACTGTCCGCTGACAATCGCCTGCGACAACGCCGCCACCGCCAGTGAAAGAATCACCGAGGCAATGAGCACCTCAAGCAGCGTAAAACCCTGCTGCGCTGAAGATGAAATGAGATGACGAACCCTGCGTTTCAAAGGCTCCCTCACGTCGAAACCCGGAATCAGCCGCCTGTCCTCCCCTGGCGGATCACGCATTAACCTTCGACCATCGGCAGGATTGGCTTAAGCGCAGCCATGCTGGCAAAGCCTGATTCAGACAGAACTTGCCCGATCAATCTCAGAATCCAAAGCTCCAGATTTCGTTGACCGATGACAGTCCGCATGTCACCCGTTATGCGCACCATCGCACTTTCATCCCGTCATGCCTGCCTGCGTGCTGCGGGCTATACGCTTGTCGAAATCGTGATGACGCTGCTGATTCTGGGCATCGTGGCCGCGCTGGTGGCTCCGAATCTGAGCCAGGCCGATACGTCGCGTCTGCCTGCGGCGATGCGCCTGCTCGAAGCCGATCTGGCCTACGCGCAGTCGCACGCTATCGCACATCCGGATGATCCGTGCGTGGTGGTGTTTGATACACAGCAGCCTGGCTACCACCTGGCCAGGGCAAGCCGGCCTGACGAGCCCATTGCGCACCCCATCGACAAGCAGCCTTACCGCGTGATCTTCGGCCAGGGCAAAGCCGCAAGCATGGGCCACGTGACATTCCGCGAGGTGCTGGTGGGCAATGACCTGAAGCTGGGCTTTCGCAGCTATGGCCAATTGGATCAGACGACCGCTGCGATTGTGACACTCACCGATGGCCAGCGGAGCATGACGATTCGTCTGGATCCGGTGACGGGTCTGCCCACGATGACGCAGTGACTGATGGGCAGATCGTGCGCAAGGATGACGCAGACAGCCCCATCCCTCATCCACCTCAGAAGCTGTAATCCTTGTACTGCAGCGTGTACTGGCGATACGCGCGGGGCGACATCTTCGCCTGTCTGCGGAACCAGCTGGAGAAATGCGAAAGCTGGCGGAAGCCCATGTTGTACGCCAGCTGTTTGATGCTCACATCCGAGCCCTTGAGCAATCGCTTGGCCAGCGCGATGCGGCGGTCTTCCATATAACGCCTTGGCGTCTTGCCATACTGGGAACTGAAGAGCCTGTTGAGATGGCTCACGCTCACGCCCACGCGCGCGGCGATGACGCTTTCGGAAAGCACCTGCGAGAAGATGTTCTGGTCGATGAACTCGCGGGCCTGCACGATGCGTTCATCCATCGGCGAAAGCGCGTGAATGCTCATGCCCATCTGCGTGTAGAGATGCGTGTATTCCACGATCCAGTCCATCAGCAGGCGCTGAAGCATCAGGTACTCCATGGCCGTGGCGTGCTCGGTGGTGATGAACAGCTGCACGTCGGGAAATGTCTTCTGCACGTAGGTCAGCAGATTGCGCGCAGCGGTGATCAGGCCTGGGAATTTCTCGCCTTCCGCCGCGACGAGTCTGCTGACGGGAAACAGGTTGTTTCCGTCAGGCCAGCGTGCCTGAAAGTTCAGTGAAATGAGATACGCATCATCCGAAAACGTGCGCTCAAGCTTGCGGTGAGGCAGCATCACCCAGTTGCCTGCGCCGTACTCCTGCGTCTGCCCGTCGGGCATGTGAATGGCCACCTTGCCTCGCATGAGATACCAGGAATGAGAGGTGGTGACATTCACCCAGCCACGCGCAAGCTGCGGAACATCCTCATACACCCACATGAGCGAGTAACGCAAGGTATCCCACGCAATAACTCTTGCATTTCCAGAGACTTGAGACGATTTATTCCTCGCCATAGTCAATTATGATAACTTTTTGCGCAACTTTGACAAGGAAAACTGCCTGTTTTTCGAACATGAGACCGCTAAAGTAACAAAGAGGTGGAACATACTAGGTAGTTCTTCCTGGTCCACCTGAATCCGGCCGCAGTCGTTCATCATCTCATATTCTTTGCCATTCAGGCTTTAGCAACAGGAATCGGAAATGCTCAAAACCCCTCAGCATCGCCTCCGCCCGCTCACAGCCCGCAATAACAACGGGTTTACCCTTATCGAATTGCTGGTGGTGATCAGCATCATCTCGCTGCTGATCTCCGTGCTGCTCCCGGCGCTGGGCGCGGCCCGTGAAGCGGCCCAGGCCACCAAGTGCCTGGCCAACACCAAGCAGGTCGGCTTTGCCACCATCATGTATGTGGACATGAACAAGGGCGTCTTCGCTCCCACGGACATGCCCAATCCTGAAAACCCTGCCCGCACCATCACTGTGGGCAACCTGCTGGTTAATGCCCGCCTGCTGCCTTTCGACGTCCCGGCGGGTCCTGACACCGGTGGCGGTGGTACCCGTGCCCTGCTGTGCCCGACCGGCCCGAACCAGTACGCGGCCACCAGCAACCAGGCGGCGTCGGGTCTGTCCTTCGTGCACTACGGCTACAACTACCCGGGTCTGGGTGGTTACCAGCCCAGCAAGAACGTTCCTTCGCCTCGTCTGGCTGAACTGCGTACGCCCAGCAGCATGTACATGTTCATGGACTCAGCCAACCAGACGCTGACGCAGGGCCTGTATCGCGTCTTCCATCGCGGCCCGACCTCGGCAGGCACGCCTCACGCCCGTCACAAGATGGCCCTCAACATCGTCTACGTTGACGGCCACGCCGGTGCAACCAAGGTCGACAAGATCGATGTGCCCTGGGACAGCATCGGCTCCTGGGAAGACCAGCGCTGGTGGGGTGGCCGCACTGCGGTGTGGTAAATCGACCGGCGACCCTGTCGCCCTTCCGACACCGTACCCCAAGTCACCTCGTTCTCTGATCTGACCTGAACTCATCAGGTCAACCGCTGACACTCTGTTTGGAAAGGCTGCGATTTGCTGCGATCCACCTCGAACATGCTCCGGGCTTTTCTGGCCGCGACGCTGCTGGCTGCCACCCCTCTGATCTCCCAGGCTGCCGGTGAAAAGGTCACGCTGGCCAACCAGGGCAAAGCGACGATGCCCATCATCATCGCTCAGCACCCTGCGGATCTGACCAACGTGGAGAACAAGCTCCAGGCTTATGGTCAGCGCGATCTGGTGAATGTGCCCGTAGGTGAAACGGTGGAAGCCCACGCCCGCGATCTGGCGGACATGCTCGGCCGCATCACCGGCGGGAAGTTTGAAATCACCAGGTCGAACAAGGCAGGCAATGGCATCATCCTGGGCCTGTACACCGACTTCCCCGAGCTGAACCTGGCGGACCGCTTCAACCCGCAGGATTCCTTCCGCACGGAGGAATATCTGCTGCAGACTCACGAAGGCAAGCTCTACGTGATCGGTGCCACCACGGCCGCGCTGCAGCATGCGGTTTCTGATCTGCTCTTCACGCTGGGCCATCGCCAGTTCTTCCCCGGCCAGACCTGGGAAATCGTGCCCAGCAGCCCGACGCTGGATGTGGCGCTGGATCGCTTTGAAAAGCCTTCCTACCACTCCCGTCTAATCTGGTATGGCAGTGGCATGCAGGACTTCAACGCCGGCCACTATGAAGTGTGGGCGCGTCGTAACCGCATCGGCGCGGGGTTCAGCCTGAACACCTCGCATGAATACAACGCCATCCGCAAGCGCAACGCCGAGGCGTTCAAGAACAACCCGCACTTCCTGGCTCAGATTGATGGCGAGCACAAGGAAGGCGCGCACGCCAAGTTCAACGTCGCCGATCCCGGCCTGCAGAAGCTGGTCGCGGAAGATGCGCTGCAGTGGTTCAAGGACAATCCGAACCAGATCTCCAAGACGATGGACCCCAGCGACTTTGGCGGCTGGTCCAACACCGGCCCGTCGGCGGCGCTGGGTGAAGGAACCAACCAGGCGCTGACGCTGGCCAATCTCGTTGCTAAAGCGATCAACGAAAACAGCCCCAAACCGCGCTACGTGGGCATGTATGCCTACTACCAGCATCAGCTGCCTCCCACCATTGAGGTGGATCCGCACATCATCATCAGCTTTGCCACCCGCTTCCTGCGCCCGGGCGTGACTGTGGATACGCTCATCGATGGCTGGAAGAAGCAGGGCCTCAAGCAGCTGGGCATCCGCGAATACTACAGCGTCTACATGTGGGACTGGGGCATGCCTGACCTGTCGCTTCAGGGCGGCGATCTGGGCTACCTCCAGTACACCATCCCCCACTTCTACAACGAAGGCGCCCGCTTCCTGACCTCGGAATCCAGCGACGCTTCGGGCCCCATCGGGCTGGGTCACTACGTGGCCAGCAGGCTGCTGTGGAATGTCGATGAAGCGAAGAATCTCGACCAGATCGTTGACGACTTCCTCGAAAAATCCTTCGGCCCGGCCAAGGAACCGATGGGTCGTTTCTACGCCCTGATCAACGGCCACAACCGCACGCTGCTGCAGTACGACATGGTTCACCAGATGTACAGCATCCTGGCCGAAGCGCGTCAGGTTCAGGGGCTCGATGCTGCCACGAAGCAGCGTATCGACGAGCTGGTGCTCTACACCCGCTACGTGGAACTGATGCGTGACTATCTCACGCTCCGAACCGCCAACCAGCAGCCTCGCCAGGAAGCTTTCGAAGCCGTCATCAAGCATGCCTACCGCATGCACAAAACGATGATGATTCACGTGACGGCGATGTACGCCCGCAACTTCCTGGCTCGCTTCGACAAGACCGTGACCATTCCCAAGGAAGCCCAGTGGGCCGTCCCGGCCGATCGCAACCCCTGGAAGGATGAAACTCCCTTCGCCCAGGCGGAAATCGAATCGTACATCACCAACGGCCTGCAGCGTCCGCGTGTGGAACTCTCACACATCACCTTCACCAAGGGCAAGCCTGCGAAGAATACCCGTGGCAAGGAATCGCTCCGCGCCCGTGATGGCATCACCTATCTGGTCCACGCCGACAAGGCTGGCAAGGTGTCGCTGACGGTTGATTCTTCCCCCGTGGGCATCACCTGGGCTCCGGCATGGCATGTGACGCTGCCTGCCACCGGTCAGGACATTGCACGCGGCCGCCTGGAGCTTGATGGCGAAACCACCATCAGCTTCGATGCCCCCGCCGCCGGCGTGTATGCGGTGTTCATCGAGCCGACGGTCAACTCCACTCGCGTGACCAGCGATCATCCTCTGGGTATCGTAGCGGACAGCCCGTCCTACGGCCGCGGTTATCTCCATGGCTACAAGACCAACACGCGTTTCTACTTCCACATCCCCGCCGGCCTGACTGAAACGTACGTCCAGGTCATGGGCCAGGGCAAGGGTGAATTCGTCAAGGGCACCCTCTACGACCCCAATGGCAAGGAAGTGGAGTCCAACGGGAAGATCAACGGCGAAGAGCCTCACCGCTTCGTCATCAAGCGTCCCGCCAACGCCCCGGCCGAAGTGTGGTCGGTGCATATGGGCCCGCCCACCGATGGCTACTTCGAAGACGGCTACATCCTGCTGTCGCCCGATCTGGTCCCGGTGGTCACGCTTCGCCCTGACGCTGTGTTCACCCTCACCAGGTAAGTCTCTTATTCAGAAGCTCATCAGCACCGAGTGCAATCATGATTGTGACCTCACGTGATGGAAATGATTCGGCCTTGACCTACGACGTGGCAGTCGCAGGTGGCGGGCCGGCGGGCATCGCAGCCGCCATCGCTGCAGCCCGACTTGGTCGCTCGGTGGTCCTGCTCGAAAGGCATCCCTACATCGGCGGGATGGGCACTGCGGCGCTGGTGAGCAACTTCTGCAACGCGCACTTCGATGGCCAGCGCATGATCCTTGGCGGGATCTTCGCGGAACTGCGCGACAGGCTGATTGAAGACGACGCCCTGCACGTCACAGGCGGGCTTGAGCCTTACGATCCTGAATCGTTCATCCGCCACGCCCAGGCCATGTGCAATGGCGCAGGCGTGGACACCCGGCTCAATGTCATCCTCAAGTCGGTCACGTTCAACGACAACGCCCCGGCCACGCTGACGCTCAGCGACAACACCGTCATCCACGCCCGCACGGTGGTCGATGCCTCAGGCGATGCCACCATCGCCCAGCAGGCCGGCGTTCCGACAACCAAAGGCCGCGCCAGCGATGGCGCCGTCATGCCGCTGACCTACTGCTACATCCTGGGCCCGGTGAACATTGAAGAACTCAGGCGTGAGATTCCCGACGCGCTGCATACCGATAAGCGCACCGGTCAGCCTTTCATCTATCTGGGCTACCAGGCCAAAGCCAAGGAACTGGTGGCGCAGGCCCGCGCAGCTGGCGATCTGACCATCCCGCGCGATCGCATCGCCGTGGCGTTCGGTCTGCCTGGCAGGCCTGACCATATCGCGGTGAACTTCGGCCGCGTGTTCATTGATGACCCCACCGATCCTGCTCAGTTTGAAAAGGCGCAGGAGATCGGGAAGGAACAGGTGTACGAAGGCGTTCAGTTCTTCCGCAAGTATTTCCCCGGCTTCCGCGATGCGCAGCTGGTTCAGATGGCCCAGCAGATCGGCGTGCGTGAGTCGCGTCAGATCGTCGGTCAGTACACCCTCACCGCCGAGGATGTGCTCAGCTGCAGGCAGTTTGAAGACGTCATCGCGCAGTGCTGCTACTCCATCGACATCCATGAGCCTGGCAGCGACAAGACCACGATGCGCGGTATTCCCAAGGGCTCGCACTACGACATCCCGTGGCGCTGCCTGATTCCGCGCAGCGGGCCCAGGAACCTCATCGTGGCCGGCCGATCCATCTCCGCCACGCATGAAGCCATGAGCTCCTTCCGCGTCACGCCGTCGGTCATGGCCATCGGCGAAGCGGCGGGTATCGGCGCTGCCCTGGCCGCCAGGGAAGATGGCGATATCACCCGCGTGCCCTACACGCAGGTCCGCGAGCATCTGCTGGAAAACAACGGCATTCTGCAGTGATGCTCCAGGCAGGCGACTGCCCTTTTCATCCCTTTGAGTCATGCTCCCCCCTGGGCCGCTACCACCGGCTCAGGGGGTTGTCATTTCTACCGGGGGGTATCGAAAAACAGGCTCCTGCGTTTATGATGAATCAGATCATCCATTCACGGTGCTTGTGAAGACCATCCTCAAACCGGGGGATCATCATGAGACGAGGCGCACAACTGCTCCGCCATATTCCGGGCTTCACCTTGATTGAACTGCTGGTCGTCCTGGCCATCACGGCCATGCTTGTGGCGCTGCTGATGCCTGCCTTGAGCAAGAGCAGAGACATGGCCCGCCGACTCACCTGTGCCACGCAGATTCGCTCGAACTTCACGTTTGTCAGCCTGTATGAGCTGGACCTCAAGGGCTATCCGCTGGGCATGTCCAATGGCGGATATGTCATCAGCAGCAGCTCGCACGTGGTGCTCCGCGATCATTACGGGATGGGCGTGAAAACAACCATCTGCCCCAACGCGCAGCCTTATCGCACGGGCACGTATGACTGGGAAAGCTCGGGCAATGGTCGAATGACTTACTGGCATCTGGCGGGTCATGGCGGTGCCAATGAGGATCCGGCGCTCAACGGCTACGTTTCAGGCAATCTCCTGCTCAGGCAGGCCGGGCTGATCCCGCGCAACCGCCTGCAGGAAATCGCCGAGCCTTCACTGGTTCCCTACAGCAGCGATCTGGGTTATCCCCCGGGCAGCTATGGCACGACCCCGGCCGCGTGGAACCCGCTCCAGTCCAACCACCCCGACACACGGGGCGTGCGCCCGGGCTTCAGCACGGTGCGCGCCATCGGCCAGAACGTGGTCTACTTCGACGGCCACGTGGCGTGGGACATGCTGCGACAGAATGAGAGCGTGGTCTACACCCGCCGGGCAGCGGGAGATTATTCCTGGTTCACACCGAAACGCACGCTGACACCTGCGACGTATATCGTGGAGGAGTGAGGATGTCTGCTTGCGTCACCTCCGCGCACGCGCATGACGAATGGAGGAATCAGGCGCGAGAAGGTATTACGCCCTTCCCCCAATAAAAAAACGCCACCGAAAATTCGGTGGCGTTTTCAACGCGGTCAGTTGAAATTCACTTTTGATCCCACTCAGGCGGGCAGCACTTCGTAAGCCCAGCGGATCATTTCTTCGGTCTTTTCCCAGCCCAGGCATTCGTCGGTGATCGACACGCCGTACTTGAGCTGCGAGAGGTCGGCGCACATCGGCTGATTGCCTTCGTTGATGTTGGATTCGACCAGCAGACCCATCAGGTCCTGGTTGCCAGCGATGCGCTGCTGAATCACTTCGCGCCAGACGATTTCCTGGTTCTGGTACTTCTTGTTCGAGTTGGCGTGCGAGCAGTCCACCATCAGGCGGGTGGTGAGCTTGTTCTTGGCCAGCATCTCGATGGCTTCCTGGATGTTGGCCGGCGAGTAGTTCGGGCCGCTGCGGCCGCCACGCAGGATCATGTGACCTGCCTGGTTGCCACGGGTCTTGACCAGAGCCGTGCGGCCATGGTCGTCAATGCCCAGGAAACTGTGAGCGCTGCCGCTGGACTTCATGGCATCGATGGCAATCTGCAGTTCGCCGCCGGTGGCGTTCTTGTAGCCGATGGGCATCGACAGGCCCGAAGCCATCTGGCGGTGGGTCTGCGATTCGATGGTCCTGGCGCCGATGGCGGCCCAGGTGACAAGGTCGGCGATGTACTGCGGGGTGATCGGATCGAGCACTTCCGTACCGGCGGGCAGGCCCAGACGGTTGACGTTGAGCAGGAGCTTGCGAGCCAGGCGGATGCCGGCTTCCATGTCGAACGAGCCATCGAGGTGAGGATCGTTGATCAGGCCCTTCCAGCCCACCGTGGTGCGAGGCTTCTCAAAATAGACACGCATCACGACAAAGAGCTTGGAGGCCACTTCCTTGCTGAGTTTGGCCAGGCGGTTGGCATAATCCATGCAGGCGTCTTCGTCGTGAATCGAGCAGGGCCCGACCACCACGAGCATGCGGCGGTCCTGCCCGGAGAGAATGCGCTTGATCGTCTCACGACCTTCGATCACCACCCGGTTGACCTCCACGGTCATGGGCAGCTCTTCCTGCACTTCGCCAGGAGGCGTCAGCGGGACGGTGGAAACCACGTTGAGGTCTTCAGTCGGACGCAGCGCCTGCGTCAATTGATCCTTATCATCAGCCACGAGTCGACTCCCTATATCAGGCATCAGCAGCAATATTTTGCGTCGTGCCCCGGTGAACATCGGCATATCTGCAGGCTGACATCAGCCTGCCAGCCTGTCCCCAGGGGCCAGACGCTCTGCTCTGGGGAAGTTTTCTATTGTACCCCCCGTTCGTCCTGCAGGCGAGCAAAGGCAGCAGGAAACCTGCAATCGGGGACAATCGGCGTTCTCAGGCTTCGCTGGCCCGGATGAACTGGCGGTAGAGGTTGGCGTAAATCCCGCCGGTGCTCAGCAGCTGGTTATGCGTTCCACGTTCGACAATTCGGCCATGATCGAGCACCAGCACCATATCGGCATGGCGGATGGTCGACAGTCGGTGGGCCACCACGAAACTGGTACGACCTTTGAGCAGCACCATCAGGGCCTTCTGAATGCGGGCCTCGGTCATCGTATCGACGCTGCTGGTGGCTTCGTCGAGGATCATGATGCGCGGGTTGGCCAGCATGGCGCGAGTGAAGCAGATCAGCTGCCTCTGCCCCAGCGACAGGCCGGAGCCACGCTCGCCCACCTGGGTGTAGAAGCCATCGGGCAGCGCTTCGAGCAGGTCGAGACAGTCGAGCTTGCGGGCCGCTTCGATCACCTGTTCATCGGTCGCTCCGGGCAAGCCGACCTTGATGTTGTCCATCACCGTTCCGGTGAACAGGAAGTTCACCTGCAGCACAATGCCCATCTGCTTGTGAAGCGAGTTGGATTCAATGGTCAGAATGTCCCGCCCGTCGATCAGCAGCTTGCCCTTGTCGGGCAGGTAGAACTTGGCGATGAGGTTGATGATCGACGACTTGCCACTGCCCGTATGCCCCACCAGTGCGATGGTCTGGCCGGGCTTGGCGACGAAGCTGACATCCTTGAGCACCGGCTTGCCCGGCTCGTAGGAGAAGCCCAGGTCGATGAATTCAACCTTGCCCTCGATGGGAGGCAGCGGTTTCACATCTGGTGCGTCGGTCCACTCAGGCTCGGTGTCCAGCAGATTGAAGACACGTTCCGCGCCGGCCATGGAGGTCAGGGCCTGGTTGTAGAGCGTGCCCATGGCCTGCACGTTGGCGAAGAACACGTTGGCCAGGAAGAAGAAGAACACCAGGTCGGCCGCGGTGAGCGTGGTTTCATCCTGCATCAGCAGGCGGTAGCCACCAACCAGCAGCAGAGCCGCGTTGAAGAACTGGCTGTTGAATTCCAGCAGAGGCAGGAAGATGCCCTGCAGATGCTGAACCGCAATGTTGTAGCTCGAATGCCTGGCGATCAGCGAGCCGAAGAGGTCGGCATTCACATCCTGCCTGACGAAGCCCTGCGTCACGCGGATGCCGTTGACGCTCTCGGCCATCGTGGCTGTCACGCGGCTGAAGGATTCCTGCACGTTGCGATACGCCCTGGCGAATCGCATGCGGAAGATACGGTTGAGCGTCCAGAGCACCATGCCGGTGAGCAGCACCAGCAGGAACATGATCCAGTCGGTCCAGAGCATCAGCGTGGAGGCCACGATGATCTGACCGCAGCCCACGATGCCCACAAACAGCACATCCTGCACGCCGACGCGAACGGCTTCAGCGTCAGACGTCATACGGCTGATGATGCGCCCCAGCTTGGTCTTGTTGAAGAAGCTCATGGGCATGCGATGCAGATGCTCAAAGATCTGCATGCGCAGGTCATGGATCACCGCTTCGCCAATTTCCAGCGCCCAGAATGAGCGGTAATGCAGCGTCAGGTGCGTGAAGGCCGCCATCAACAGATACGCCGCAGCGCCGATGATAATCCAGCGCACGTCGCCTCGAGCAATGGGAACCTGGATCACCTCGGAGAGCAGCCAGGCCAGCAGCGGAACCTGAATGGATCGCAGCACCACCGCGACCAGCAGCTTGTTGCGCTTGCGGGCATAGGGGCGCATGTACTTGAGCAGGCGGACAATGATGCCCATATCAAGCGGTTTGAATTCCGCTTCACGATCCAGCTTGGGCGCCTGAGTCAGCGTGGCCGCGCCCGCAACGGGTGTGGTAGGCTGGCTGCTCATAACTGGTTCCCTCCATCGGCTGGGGTCTCCAGCGCCGGCGGCATCTCAGACTCGGGGCTTTCAAGCAGTCCCAGCAGACGCTTGCTTTCCTCGTCGCCAATCTGAAGCCTGGCCGCTTTGCGGTAGTGGCCGCCGACGGTCATCAGCTGCTCGTGCGTGCCCACCTGAACAATGCGGCCCTTCTCCAGCACGAGCACCATGTCGGATCGGCGGAGCGTGCTCAGGCGGTGAGCCACCACGAAGGTGGTACGCCCTTCCATCGCACGATCCATGGCCGTGAGGATTTCATGTTCGGTCTGCGGGTCGATGGCGGCAGTGGCGTCGTCGAGAATCAGAATCGAAGGCTCAAGCAGCACCGCTCGCGCGATGGCCAGACGCTGACGCTGCCCGCCTGAGAGGTCCGAGCCATGCTCGCCGATGACGGTGTCGTACCCCTTGGGCAGATCCATGATGAAGTCATGGGCCGCGGCCACCTTCGCCGCCGCGATGATCTGCTCACGCGACGCCTGCGGGTAACCAAAGGAGATATTGGCAGCGATGGTATTGCTGAACAGGAAGCTTTCCTGAAACACCAGGCCGATGTTACGGCGAAGCTCATCCAGATCCAGATCGCGCACATCGTGACCATCGATCATCACCCGGCCTTGAACAGCGTCGTAGAACCGGGGAATCAGCGACAGCAGCGTGCTCTTGCCTGCGCCGGTTGCACCGACGATGGCGATGCACGCCCCGGCGGGCACATCGAAGCTGATGTCCTCAAGCACCATTTCACTGGGCTTGTAACCGAAGCTCACATTTTCAAAGGTCACGCGCCCCCTGGCCTTGGGAAGGGAAACAGGGTTGGGCGGACTGGTGATTTCCACCGGCGAGTCGAGCACTTCAAACACGCGGGCCGACGCCGTCAGGCTGGCCTGCACGGTGTTGCTGATCTGCGCGATGTTGGCAATCTGCCCGGAGAACTGGTTGAGCAGACCGGCGAACACCACCAGGCCCGAACCAAAGGCCAGCTCGCCCTGAATGAACAGATACCCGCCATAACACAGCAGAATGGCCAGGTTCACGTGCGTCAGAAAACCGATGGTCGGCTGGAAGATCGTCACACGGGTGAAGATCCAGCGGTGCTGGTCGCGCACGTTCGCGTTATCCTGCGCGAACTTCTCCTGCTCCCGGTCGGCGATGGCAAACCCCTTGACCACGTGGATGCCCTGGATCGACTCGGAAAGCGTATTGATCATCTTGTCGACCAGCTCACGGTTCTTGCGATATGCAGGTTTGACCGTGCGCGAGAACTGAATGGTCAGCACCAGCAGAATCGGCGTGGTGATCAGACAGGCCATCGTCAGCTTCACGTTGATGGCCAGCATGTAGAGGAAGTAAAGCAGCAGACTCAGTAGCAGCGTCAGCGTCTGAACCACCACGTTGTTGACGAAGTTGGCAAGCTGCGTGGTATCGCCTGTCACGCGGTTGATGATCGAGCCTGAGTTGTTGGCGTCAAAGAAGCGGAAGGAGAGGCGCTGGAGCTTGTCGTAGACTTCGGTGCGGAGATTGACGATGAGCTTGCGTTGAACCAGGTCGGCCGTGGCCAGAGCGGCCACCCAGCGAAGCAGCGATCGCAGCCCCGATGACAGCAGGATGCCTGCGGCGATCACCCCTGTCAGGAACATCGGGCTCCAGCTCTCAGGCGGCTGATACCCGAAGGGCCACTTGGGCGCGGGAACTTCGGGATCCACGGCGTGACGGATCACGTCCAGTCCCAGACCCACCAGGCCCAGCCCGGCCAGTCCGAAGGCCAGCAGCACGAAATTGAGGAACAGGACGTTGACACAGCCCCGGCGGAATCGCCAGGTCAGCTTGAGTAAGCGGAGTACCAGTTTCCACTGACTGACATCTGACTGCTGAGACAGTGCCAATGACGACGAATTGGATGAGCCAGGAGGCAAGGTCTTGGTTCCGCAGGGCTGTGGATGGCAGCCCTGACCAGGGGGGGGTTCCAAGGCAGGCATTTTACCCAATGCACTGCCACCCGCAAAACCACCCCGGAATAAGCAGATGTGTCATCGGCCAATTGCCCGGATTCCGCCAGTTTTTGCGGTCCTGTGCGGTGGATAAACCCATTTTCCCCCCTCAGTTGCCATGACGGAACCGGATGAGGGAATGCCCCATTTCTGACGGGGACTGAAAAGCTGGATGGAAGACAGGAAAGGCTGGCCTGGGTTCCACCTCGGTCCAGGATGTTGTGAAGAGACAGGCGACGACGATCCGCCCTCCATCTACGTCTCCTTCTCCCTCTCCGTAGTAAGCCCGCCCCCCCTTCCGTCATTCCCGCGAAAGTGGGCATCCACAGATCTTACGACAGACTTATGCATTGACGCATTGCAAGATCTGTGGACCCCAGCGTGCGCGGGGTGACAGCAGGTGTGAGTCTGTTCACAGGACGATTGGCCCATCGCGCAGGCCAAAGCCAAGCCGTGCCCGGTAAAAAGGGTCAGACGGATAACCTCGCAGAAGTCCGTCGTCCCCCTCACCCGCACAACATCAACCTCAACTCATCAGCTTGGCTTTGATGCGGTCGCCCACGAGTTTGGGGTTGGCTTTGCCCTTGGAGAGTTTCATGACAGCGCCGACCAGCGCGCCAACCGCCGCTTCCTTACCGGCCTTGATGGCTTCGACGGACTTGGGGTTGGCTTCGATGGCCTGATCGATCCACGCTTCGAGCGAAGCATCATCGGACACCTGCAGCAGGCCGTGAGTCTGGGCCAGGGTTTCAACGTCGGCTGAGCCATCGTCGCTGCAGAGCTTGTAGAGCTGGTCGGCCGCGTTGGAGCTGATCTTGTTGGCCCTGGCCATGGCTTCAATGGCGTAGACCTGCGCGGGGTGGATGGCCAGTTCATGGATGGCCACATCGCGTGCGTTGGCGATGCGGGCCAGGTTGTTGAGCATGATGGCCGCAGCACGGCGGGGTTCAATGCCTTCGGCAATCAGCTTCTCAAACAGCAGCGCCAGCTCAGGATCATCCACCAGCGTGCGGGCTTCCTTGGGATTGAGCTGATACTGCTCCACGTAGCGGCCGTAACGCGCAGCGGGAAGCTCGGGCAGCTGCTCACGGACGCGCTGTTTCCAGTCTTCATCGATCACCACGGCCACCAGGTCGGGGTCGGGGAAGTAGCGGTAGTCGTGGGCTTCTTCCTTCTCGCGCTGGAGGAAGGTTTCCATCGTGGCATCGTTCCAGCCTCGGGTGCTCTTGGTCCCGGGTTTGAGCACCGTGCCAGTGGCTTCCCACTCGGCGAACTGACGATGGAACTCGTAGCGGATGGAGCCTTCCACCGCTTTGAAGGAGTTGAGGTTCTTGATCTCAACGATCGGCGTCTTGTAGACCTGGCCCTTGTAGGTGATCTCCAGGTTGATGTTGGGCTCGAAGCGGATGTGGCCCTTCTGCATGATGCCCTGCGTGACCTTGAGCCAGCGGCAGATGTTACGCAGCGACTGCGCAAAGGCCACCGCTTCCTCCGGGCTGGTGATGTCAGGCTCGGTGACGATTTCAAGCAGCGGCGTGCCTGCGCGGTTCAGGTCGACGATGGAGTAGTCGATCTTCCCGCCGCCGGGCGCTTCGTGCAGGAGCTTGCCTGCGTCTTCTTCGAGGTGAGCGCGGCGGATGCGGACAGTTTTGGCCGTCTGCTCAGGGCCGACGAAAATTTCCAGCTGGCCCGGGCCGCAGATGGGCTGGTCGTACTGGCTGATCTGGTAGTTCTTGGGCAGGTCGGGATAGTAGTAGCTCTTGCGGTCCCACTTGGTGTAGCTGGCGATCTCACAGCCCAGCGCCATGCCCACGAGCATGGACATCTCCACGGCCTGCTTGTTGACCACAGGCAGCGTTCCGGGCATGCCCACCACCAGCGGGTTGCACAGCGAGTTGGGCGCGGCGTCTTCAAATTCATGATGCGCCACGTTGGGAGCGCTGGTGAACATCTTGGATCGGCAGGCCAGCTCCACGTGGATTTCCATCCCCACCAGCAGGCGTACCGAAACATCCTTATCCGTATCGGGCACAAGCGTCATGCGACCAGGTCTCCAGGCAAAAGATCAGTCCAGGGCAAGGTGGGATTGTATCGTCTGTTGCCTTCCTTGGCAGGTCAGGCGGGCCGGATGCAGCTGATTGTTTTCCATCCCGCAGGGCTTCAGCGAGCTGCTGGCAGCCGCTTCTCGAAGATTTCCATCAGCTGTTCCGGTTCGGGGCGGCCGAAGATGACATCGCGCCCGATGATGAGCTGAGGAATCGTTCCCCGGCCGGTGCGTTCATACAGGCCCATCGTCGACTCAAAGCGATGCTCGATATTCGGGTCGGCCAGGGCGTTATCCAGCGCCCCGCTGCCCACCATCTCCGCAGCCCGGGCGCGGGCCTGCTCGAGTTCAGGCGGGGTCTGACCCTGCATCAGCCAGTCGTCGAAGGCTTCAAACTTCGAGGGGTCCACCTTCCACACCGCCAGCGCCAGCCTGGCCAGATCGCAGGCGTTGCGATGCTGGTCGCTGGTCTTTTCGACGAAGGGATTGCATTTGGCATCAAGCGGAACGGCGAGCTTGATCAGCGCGATCCTGCCTTCGTGCTTGCGGAGTATCTCCCGCATGTTCCCGTGCATGAGCCTGCAGTTAGGGCAGGTGTAATCGTAGAGGTACAGGGCGATAAGCGGCGCATTAATGGAGCCGATCATCGGGTACTGGGCAGGATACAGGCGGACCATGCCCGAGAGGACGGAGATCTGCCTGTCATCGCCTGAGCCCCGGTCAAAATCTTCCACCCCGCCCTGCTGGCCGATGGGTGGCGGCGTGACCACCACGTGCGTCACGGGCGCAGAGAACCACTGGCCCAGGAAAAGCAGCGCCCAGCCTGCCAGTGCGAAGAGCCCCAGGCCCACAGCCGAGCTTGGAGAGATCATCAGCGCGTCGGCGGGTTCATCGGGCGTCACGCGCACCGCGCCGATGGGCGCGAGGATGAGGATCAGCAGCGAGGCCCCTGCTCCCAGACCATGAGCGAGCATGCAGTACTGGCAGAACTTCTGCAGATGGAACTGAACCGCCACGAACCAGATGGCCGCGATGATGATCGCCATCGCCACCACCACCAGCAGACGCCAGGCCATGCGCTGCAGCGTCAGTCTGCCATTGCATGCCACCTCCAGCAGCAGCAGCACCGCCAGATAGGAGAGGATCGCCAGCGCCGTTACAGGCAGGCCGAACCACAGGCTCCATTGGCTTGAGAGCACACTTTCGCAGTCGAAGCGGGAATCGGGCCCGCAGCCAGGCAGCACCGAGCCGGTGGTGCTGTGGACCATCAGCATCGAGCTGATGACCATCGCGCCGAGAATCATCAGGCGGATCAGCCAGCGCCAGCCATGACCAGGCGGCTGATAGCGCGTATGGGCCGAGGCATTTCGTGCAGGCGCCGTCAGAGTGTCAGCGTTCTGCTGGGGTTCAGTCATGGTGCACAGTCCCTTCCACCGACCGGCGATATTTCGTAAACGTGGCCATCTGGGCAAAGCCCAGCGACTGATAGAACCCGATGGCCGGGCAGTGCTCGGCGCGATCGAGAATCACATGCTGATACAGCGCTCGAGCGCACAGGTCCATCACGTGGCTCATCAGCGTGCCCGCCAGTCCCTGCCCGCGCAACGAAGGATCGGACCACGCGGGAATAATCACGCCGATCTGCCCCATGCTCATCACCCCCGCGCAGGCCACGTTTCGGCCATCAAGCCTGGCCAGAAGCACTTCAAGTCGCGTATCGTCCAGGAAGTCCACCATCGTCTGCGCGATGTGGTCGGCCAGCTGCGGCGAAGCGTGATACTCCACGCTGGCCATGTGGTGGTAGAAATCATGAAGCTGGCCATACACCGCGCGGGCCGGGACGATCTGCAGCTTCGCGTTGAGCTTCGCCGGCCGGGTGTAGTTCTGCATGATGAAGACCTGCCTGACCGCCTGGCGATAGCCTCGGCTGGCCAGCGCGTTTTCCAGCTCGGGCGTCAGTCGGTCCAGGGCAGGATAGACCACCTCACACTGCCCCTGCTGATCGGTGAAATGCTGGAGAATCTGCTCCACCTGCGCCTCGGCGGCTGCTCCGGGAATTGGCGCCACCGCTGTGGCAAAGTTCACCGCCCGCACGCCAGGCCGATCGGGTCGACAGATCAGCGTGGCGCCATCGACTTCCACCGCCTGGCCAGCACTCTGAGCCAGCACGAGCGCGGTGTTATGGATGGCTCGCACCAGCGTGGCCGAGTCGGGGCGGTAGCTATGGGAGGAAATGGGCAGTTCCATGACTGCCTCCATTGTAAGGGTGGATCGCCCGGTTCGCCCAGAAGATCATGCAGTTCACTGCAGCGCCGGATCACGCATGTTCAGCTGAGTAAACGCGGCCTGTCGCAGCAGGCAGGCATCGCAGTGGCCACAGGCCCGACCGTGGACCGGGTCGTAGCAGCTGTGGGTCAGCGAGAAGTCCACGCCATGCTTGAGCCCCAGCTCAATGATGCCCACCTTGGACAGATGCAGCAGCGGCGTATGAATCTTCAAAGCCCTGCCTTCGACGCCGGCTTTGGTGGCCAGATTGGCCATGGCCTGATACGCCTCGATGAACGCAGGCCTGCAGTCGGGATAGCCCGAGTAGTCCACCGCGTTGACGCCGATGAAGATGTCCCCGCTGCCCACCACCTCGGCCAGCCCCAGGGCATAGCTCAGGAAAATGGTGTTACGGGCGGGCACATAGGTCACGGGAATTTCATCATCCGGATGGGCGACGTCCCGGTCCTTGGGAACATCAATAGCATCGACGAGCGCCGAGCCTTTGAAGCCGCCAAACGCCGCGGCGTCGATGCGCACAATGCGATGATCGGCCACGCCAAGCTGTCTGCCCACGCGCTGCGCCGCTTCGAGTTCCACGTTATGGCGCTGCCCATAATCGAAGCTGATGGCGTGACACTCAAAGCCCATGCTGCGGGCCACGCCCAGACACACTGCGCTGTCGAGCCCGCCTGAAAGGAGAACCACCGCGACAGGTCGCGAGGAGGAGGATGCACTGGATGATTTGCTGTGTGGGTCTGACATGACGTTCATTACTCCGGCGGTTACTGCGCGTCGTCTTCCTCTTCACGCCGCTGAGCAGACGACATCACCACCAGCGTTCGTCCCACCAGATCGCCCAGACGCTGATGATGCTTGCCCACCAGTGCCAGGATCGGCAGGATGTAGCAGGCAATCAGGTCGAAGGATTTCAAAAAGTTTCGTGCGATCACCTGCCAGATATTCGGCGGCTGACCGTCGGTGCTCACCACCTGCAGGCCCAGAAGCGCCTTGCCCAGCGTGCGACCGGTGAACAGCTCACTCAGGCAGGTATGGAGCACAAACAGGCCGATGGCAATCAGGCCGGGCAGCATGGCCGACCACGAGCCGCTTCGCCCGGGCCAGTGTCGCAGGGTTTCCATCAGGCTTTCGCCGTCGATCATCATGCCCGCCAGCACACACGGCGCCAGGTCAATGGCCCCGGCCATCACGCGGCGACCAAGGTCTGCAATCACGATGCCCTCAGGCAGCGCCACTTCAATCTGCGACGGGTCCCGCCGCCAGATGACAAACATCAGGAAAATCGAAATCGCCACCACGCCCACCAGCAGCATGTGGCCGGGGTCCTGCACGAAAGCAGGCGGCGTTTCAATCTGGATCGGGGCAGGTTCTTCGGCCAGCTGGCCCTGCAGGGTCATGGAGGTGAAGACAGGCGTGTCCTGCCCCTGACGGGCGATGAGCGTCGCCAGCAGGCCGTTGGCGGCCAGCCCCCACGACGCCGTCGCGGGCAGGTCCAGCGACAGGCTGCCAATTTCCACTGCAGCATCGCGCTCGGGGCGAAGCAGATTCAGCGTCACGCGCAGGGTCTGCTCTTCCATCGCCCGCCTGGCCAGCACCAGCTGCTGCTGAATCAGCGCGAAGGCAACATCGCCTGAGGTCTGCGCCTGATACGCCCTGCTGGTCCACTGCTCATCGATATGGCGATACACCACAACGCGCCCGCTATCTGCATTGGCGCGTTCCACCACCAGCACGGGATAGGTCTGCCCGGGATCGCCCATCACCAGCCAGGCGTGATCCACGGGGCCCATATCTTTCGGCAGAGGGACCGACAGCCACCGGCCTCGCTCGAGTCTGATGAGCCGATCCACCGGCTTTGCCAGCTTCTCAACAACTGGCTCGGCCGGCTGAGTCGCGTTGGCAGCAGCAGGCTGCGTGGCCGGCTGCGTCGTGGACTGCGGCTGAGTCGTCGCGGGTGTGTCGAGCTGTTTAAGGGTGATAGCGTTTTCAACTTGCACCAGCGCCCATAGCGATTTCGAAGTGCCCGCCACCGAGCGGACTTTCACACCATCAGGAATCTGACGATGGAACTGCGCCTGGCTGTAGCGAGCCTGAGGCAGATAGGGGTCAGGGATCACTTCCAGAGCCTGGACCGTATGGTTGCTGTAGATCAGCCAGAGCCGATGATCGCCGGCGGTCATCCCCCCCGCTGCCAGGACGCCCGGCATGCTCACCACACGCCAGAAGTGCCCGGGGGCATCAACTGATTTGCGATGCAGAACTGTTAGCTTCTGATCCGCTTCAGGCAGAACGACCCACATCTCTTCAGCGCTGCCAGACACAGGCAGGCTCTGCGCGCCGGCCCGGGGTGTCAAAAACATCAGGGTCAGGAGCATCGTCATCAGCAGCAGACAGACCTGCCTCCGCCGGGCAGTGATGTTCCACCAGTTCATTGATTGTCCGGTTCTCTGTGTCATGCAGTCATCCACGATAACGCAAAGACCCGATGCAGGCCAAGTAAGGCAAATCCTGTAATCAGCGCACTTTCCTAACGCACGGCGTCTGATACGATGCTCGCCATGCTCAAGCACCGCCTGATTCTCGGGACTGTCATGGTCGCCGCCCTGCTGGGTCTGCTGACCTGTGATGCCATACTTGATGACTTTGTCATCAGCGACACCTTCCTGCAGCATCTGTTCCCGGGAAAGACGTATCTGCCTCGCGGCCTGATTCTGATGTTCTGTTTTGTCATCCTGGCAGCACTGGCCACGACGGAGCTGCTCCACATTTTCCGGGCCAAGGGTATCGAGGCCAGCCATCGCATCATCGCATTGTCTGCCATCACCGGCTGTGTGTTCATGTACGCCATCCCGTCGAAGCTTGATGCCCAGCAAGCCGTGGCCGTGCTGGCGTCACTGATGGTCCTGATCTTCATGGCCGCGCTGATCCGCCACAGTTATTTCTCCAAGCGCACGCAGGGCGCGGTGGGCGCTGCGGGCGCTGCGGCGTTCTGCTTCATCTACATGGGCGTCCTGCCCGGGTTCTATCTGGGCATCCGACGATGGCATGATGTGTGGGTGATCGCCGCCATCATACTCATCACCAAGAGCTGTGATATCGGCGCCTATTTCTCCGGCCGCGCTTTTGGCAAGCACAAGCTCATCCCCTGGCTGAGCCCGGGTAAGACGTGGGAAGGCCTGATCGGCGGGGCCTGCTTCTCCACCCTGCTGGCAGTGGGCCTGGTGTCCCTGAGCAACCATCTGGAACTGTCAGGCGTCTACCGCATGACCGAGCAGGGCAGTGTGTTTCATGCAAAGAACTACCCCCTGTGGGGCGCTGCATTGTCCGGACTGCTGCTGGGCGTAATCGGCCAGGCGGGCGACCTGGTAGCCAGCCTGTTCAAGCGCGATGCAGGCATCAAGGATTCGGGAAAATCCATCCCCGGCTTCGGCGGGCTGCTGGATGTTATCGATTCGCCCATCGTCACCGCCCCCTTCGCTTACTGGATGCTGCGGCTGATGCTGGGATAACCCTGAATCTGGCCGGGGGAAACATCAATCCATGACGCTTAACCCGCATGATTTCGCACAAGGTCAGGGCATTACCGCTTGCCTGTTGAACATGGGGGCGATAATCTGTCGATAATGTTGCAGACATGGCTGCGGCTCAGGCCTGGCCATGTCCGGTGCTGTTGTGTCAACCGCATCGGGGCTGGACCGATAGTCCCGCCCATCGGCTGAATGTTATCGTGGCAGTTAATTAGAGATTCTGTCACGACTGTATTTCACAAGGCCACTGGCCTTAGGTTTCCTGGAGGACCTGTCATCACTAAGGGACGTTTCCAACCACCGGCGCGCGATACTGGCAAGAGGCTGCGCGTCAATGATCTGATCCGCATCTCCCCGATTCTGCTGGTCGACGAAAACAACGAAAAAGCAGGCGTCGTCGATCTGGACGAAGCCAAGCGTCGCGCGCGTGAAGCCGGGCTGGACCTGGTGGAAGTCGCTCCGCAGTCGCGCCCGCCTGTCTGCCGTATCATGGACTACGGCAAGTGGAAGTATCAGCAGAAGAAGAAAGAGCAGAAGGCCCGCAGCCACTCCAAGCAGTCTGAGCTCAAGGAAGTGCGCCTGCGTCCCAAGATTGACAGCCACGACCTGGAAATCAAGACCAATCGCGCCCGCGACTTCCTCGACGATGGCGACAAGGTCCAGTTCACCATGCTCTTCCGCGGCCGTGAAATGGCCCACCAGGAAATCGGTCTCAACACCCTCAAGGAAATCCGCGAAATGCTCGCGGACATGAGCAAGGTGGAGTCTGAGCCTCGCCTGATGGGTAAGCGCATGACCATGATTCTGGCTCCGGACAAGAAGGCCGGTCAGCAGAACAAGGCCGAGCGTCCCAAGTCCGCCGCCGCCCCGGTCCTCAACGTCGATGATGATGACGATGATGACGACGACGAAGAAGATGATGACGAATAACCCGTCCATGGGTTGATCGTTATCCCCAGAATACCCCCCTTGAACCCCTGACCGACCGTCAGGGGTTTTTCTTTGCAGTCACTTCGACGGCCAGTCTCTATAATGCCCTCCCGTATGGTTCCTCGCATGGACACCTTCGCTTTGAAACCGGGCCGGAAAGTCGGGGCCCGATATGTCATTGAGAATCGCCTGGGGGGCGGCTCCGAGGGCGAGGTCTATCAGATTCGCGAGCTGGACACGGGCATCCGCCGCGCCGCCAAGCTCTACTTCCCTCATCGCGACCCCAAGCACAAGCTCACCATCCGCCATGCGCGCAAGCTCGAGGCTCTGCGCTACTGCTCCATCGTGCTGCAGTACCACCACTCCGAGATCATTACCGTTCAGGGCCGAAAGGTCATCGCGCTCATCTCAGACCTGTGCGATGGTCAGCAGCTTGAGCAGTGGATCGCCCAGCACCCCGAAGGCAGGCTCAGCCCGTATCTGGCGCTGCATGTGCTCTACAACCTGGTGCGCGGCCTCGAAGCTGTTCACATGATGGGCGAGTATCACTCCGACGTGCACAGCCAGAACATCCTCATCACGCCGCGCGGCGTGCGCTTCGATCTGAAGCTGGTGGACTTCTACGACTGGGGCAAGCCTCAGCCTTATAAGCAGAAACAGGACATCAAGGATTCCATCCGCGTGTTCCACGAATGTCTGGGCGGGCGGAAGTATTACGCATCGCTGCCTGACGAACTGAAATACATCTGCGCCGGATTGCGCAGTGATCTGATGATCAAGCGATTCCCCACGATGACCTCACTGCGGATGTATCTTGAATCCTTCAAGTGGCAGACGCTGATCTGAATCTGGAAAAGCAGGATGGAGATCCTTCACTACATCGGCCTGTACCTGCTGGCGTTGATGGGCGCGCTGCTGCTGGGCGCAGTCTCGGCCATCTTCGTCGTGGGCACGCACTGGCTGATCATGAAAGCACTCAGGCGGGAACCGGGCCATTTCTTCCCGGTTCTCCAGCTGGCGGCCGTCGCAGGTCTGCTGCTCATTGGCATCGGTTACCTGCAGGACAGCCGCGGGCTGATGGCCATTGGCCTGCTGCTCGCGGGCTGGATCGCCGGGATAAACGCCTTCGTGATGATCTGGATTCCCCTGGTCATCATCAAAAAGCTGGTGCAATGGGTCTCCCCACGAAGGAGATCTGAAACATGAACCCGCTCCATCACTTTTTCACCATTACGCAGTACATCTTTTTTGTGGTCATCGCAGGCCTGATCTCTTTCCTGCTCATTGAGCTGGTGGCCTGGTGCATTCGCAACCTCACTGGCTGGACGAACAAGCGATCAGAGCTGCCTCTGTTCATCTCCTTCATCGCTGGCCTGCCTCTGCTGATTGCAGGGTTCGTCTGGGACGTGCTGGCGTTGAAAGTCGTCGGCATTCTGATGGCCGCATGGCTTCCGGGCATGATCGTGCTGATGCCTTTTATCCTCAGCTACCACCTGTTCTACAGGTTGATCGGCCGTCAGCCACCCGGGTTCTGATGAAAAACTTCCTCCCCCCTTCGCCGATGGCTGACATCGGGCTCATTCCCGTATTACAATGCCCCGCATGAGTCATGCTGGACCCGACAAGGAAGTGGAACTTTCCTCCCAGCCGCAGCAGAACCCCAGCGAGTCGAACCAGGCAGAGGAGACTGCCCCCGACACGCAGCCTGAGGATGCTGTCACCGCCGCCGAGGCCGTGGAACTGGTGGAAAGCGTGGAATCCCCCGACGCCTCATCACAGGCAGGCGAGCCTGTGGCATCGTCCGTTGAACACGCGGGCGAAGAAGCCACCCCGGTAGCCCCGGCCGTCACGCCTGAAGAGCTGGCCCTGCAGGTCGAAGTGGCACTGATGACCACCGACCGCCCCATGCCCGCCGCCAAGCTGGCGGACATCCTGGGCAAGGTGGGCGTCAAAGCCATCAACCAGGCAGTGGCGAGCCTGAACAAAGTCTACGAGCAGAGCGGGCGCAGCTTCCGTATTGAGAACGTGGCCAACGGCCTGCAGGTGCTCACGCTGCCCAAGTTCGCCGGGGTGATGGAACAGCTTCACAAGACGCGCTCGGCGGGCAAGCTCTCGCCTGCTGCGATGGAAACGCTGGCCATCATCGCCTACAAGCAGCCGATCCTCCGCGTGCAGATTGAAGCGATCCGCGGCGTGGCGTCTGGCGAAGTGGTCCGCAGCCTGATGGAACGTCGTCTGGTCAAGATCGTGGGACGCTCCGAAGAAATCGGCCGACCGATGCTCTACGGAACCACCAAGACCTTCCTCGAAACTTTCGGTCTCTCCAGCTTGAAGGATCTGCCCAAAGCGGAGGACTTCGCCGCAGGAAAGGGGCTCCAGGCTTGATGATCAAACTCATGCAATCCATCCATGCCCGTCGCTTTCCCCTCAGTGCGTGTCTGCTGCTGATGGTGGCTCTGCTGCTGCCTGCCTGCAGCGGTTATCGTCTGGAAGGAACGGTGGTTCAGGGCCCGCAGCCCGCTGTGCTGGTGGTGAACAAGAACGATCCGCGTCTGAACATGCCTGGCGTCAGCGGCGCGGCGGTGTCAGTCACCATCGACCCGCGATCGCTGAGCGCCGAAATGCTCGCCACCGAAATCGCCGACTACAACGGCCGATTCTCGGTGGATGTCCCCCACATGGGCGCGGGCGTGCTCGAATATGAAGTGGAAATACTCTGCAGAGCCGGTGGCTTCCTCCCCAGCGCACGCAGCATGAAACTGCCTGGCAGCGGTAAAAGACTGCTGATTGTGATGTCTCCCGGCACTGACACCTACAAGCCGCAGCATGACATTCTGGGGGAAACCATCGAAATGGGTCGTCAGCTGGCGCCCGGGCAGTAATGCCCTGCCCTGCTGAGCCCCTGCATCTCGCTGCGTAGTCTGTCGATTGTGTCCGGACGAAAGAACCAAGCCTATGGCCAACATCTCCCGGGAAACTGCTGTCCATACCCGCTCACGGTTTGAACTGGGGCCAGGCGGACTGATGTTCTTTGTCGTCAGCGGTCTGATTCTGGGCGTAGCCATTTACTCGCAGGCTCCGCTGCTGTTCTGGGCCTTTGGTCTGATGGTCGGCTCGCTGGTGGTTTCGCTCATCTTCTCGTGGATGATGCTCCACAAGATGACCATCTCCCGCGTGCCCCCGACCCACGGCGTGGCCGGCGAGCCGATGGTCATCCGCTATCAGCTCAACAACCTGAAACGACTCATCCCGGCCTTCGGGGTGGTCATCAATGAAAACTGGGGCCGAGGGAAAAACGGCTGGCGCAAAACCGGCCCGCTGGCCCTGACGCCGCCCCGCCTCAAGGGCCACCCGATGGGCTGGGTGGTACACATTGGTCCGGGTCAGCACATCCAGGCCGAAGCCCCCTGCTGGCCGCTGCGCCGCGGGTATCTGTCGCTGCAGAAGATTCAGATTTCTACGGCGTTCCCCTTTGGCATTATCCGCCGGGTGAGGGAATTTGAACTGCCCGCCGATGTGCTGGTCTATCCCAAGCTGGTGCGCATCGACAGGCATATTCTCTTCAAGCTCAGCGACATGGACCCCTTCGGCCGCGAACGCATCGAGCGAGGCGGCGGCCACGAAGAGTTCTTCGGCATGCGCGAGTATCGTCCGGGCGACAGCCTGAAGATGATCGACTGGAAACGCTCGGCCCGCACCGGGCAGATGATCACCCGTGAAATGACCCAGCCCAGCCCGCCCAAGATCATGGTGGCGCTGGACCTCACGGGCTTGCCCACCACGGCCGGTGCGTCGCTTCGCCCCGATGAACAGGAGAAGCACGACAACGCCATCGAACACGCCGTGAGCCTGACGGCTTCGCTGGTGTGCGATGCCTACTTCCATGGCTATCAGATCGGGCTGGTGGTGCTCGGCGTGCCCTTCACGCCTTTCCCGGTGCATCACAGTCTGCCTCACCGCACAAAGATGCTCGAAGCGCTGGCCCAGCTCGACACCTCCGAGCGCACCAGCAAAAAGCAGGCGCTGCCCGCCAGGCCAAGCGTCATCATCCGCGCCGGGGAAACGGTTGATGCAGACAAGAACCAGGCAGCGGCTGACCAGACCATCTTCGACGCCAGCAAGTACAAGGATTACGCGGTGGAACTGACCGATGGCGCCGGCTCGATTCTGGATGGGCGCTCGGTTCCGCGTTCGCGTCGACAGCAGATCAGGGAGTCCTTGTAATGGGGTTGATCTTCCTTTTCCGAAGACTGATTTTCGCCCAGGTGCTCCTTGGCATCGTCACCTTCTGCATGGCTGAAGGTAACCCGGGCATGCTGCTGGTCGCCGGTGCGCTGGGGGCACTTTCGTGGTACGTCGCCGAAGGCCCCACGGGCAAGCCGCTGCCTCAGTGGCTCATCATCATCGGCGCCATGACCGCCGTGGCCGTGCTGCTGGGCGATCTGTATCGCAATCAGGGCAATGTCATTCTGGCGATGGGCCACTTCACCATGTGGCTGCAGGTGCTTCTGCTCTATGCGCGAAAATCCAATCGCGACTATGGCATGCTCATGGTCCTGAGCCTGATGCAGATGATCGGTGCCAGCGTCATCACCTCGTCGCTGGTCTTTGCCCTGCTGCTGGTGGGCTACTGCGGGCTGGCGCTGGTCACGCTGCTGCTGTTCCTGCTCAAGTGGACAGGCGACCACGTGGCCGAAACCAACAAGCACGCTGCGGTGCGCCCCAACGACAACACCCGCCCCAAAGCGGTAGTGGGCCGGGGGCATCGCTGGCATTTCCGCCTGACCGCCACGGGCATCGGCCTGAGCTGCGCTGCGGTGGCGGTGGTCATGTTCCTGGTGATGCCTCGCAGTGGTGAATCCAAGATCAATTCCGAACTGACCAACCCCATCGCCGGAAAGCAGGCGGGGTTCTCCAGCGAGATCAACCTTGATGGAACCCCCATCAACGCCACCGGCCGGGCGCCCGTGCTCAACATGACCGTCTACGAAGATGGCAAGCACGTGGGCGACCCCGACCGCGCCTTCCTGCTGCGTGGCGCTGCTCTGGACCGCTACGATCCGCGCACGCACAACTGGTCGCGCACCGCTGCAAACAACCCCGACCAGACCTTTGAACTGCCCAATCAGGCCCCGATGCATCTGGCCCGCCTGCCTGAGCGCACCACGCTGCTGCGGGCGGACATCAACCTGCGTCTGCAGACCGAGAAAGTCCTTTTCACCCTGCAGCCCATCGCGGCGGTGTCACGCAGTAATCTCACCACTGTGACCTTCAACGCCATCGACCAGGCGCTGGGCACGGTGACGCGCAACAGCACCGAGAACAACGAGCCGATCATCTACTCAGTCATCAGCCCCGTGAAACCGCCGCTGAACATGTTCGACACCTATCTGGGTCGCATGGGCGAAACGGGCAGGCCGCTGATGGTCGAGCAGGATGGCGAGTTTGAAATCAACCTGCCCATGCACTACGCCGCAGGCTGGCGTAACAACCTGCCTGCCATCCGTCAGTGGGCCCTGAGCGTGCTGGCCAGGCATGGCCTGTCGCGCGATCCCGATGCGGTCTACACGCCGCAGGATCGCCACATCGCCGAGCTGCTGGCCGATCATCTGCGAAGCAACTTCCGCTACAGCCTGAACAACCCCAAGTCGTCCTTGCCGGGGGTGGACCCGGTGGAGAACTTTCTGCTGTCGGTTCAGGAGGGGCACTGCGAGCTTTTCGCAGCGGGTCTGACTGCGGCCTGTCGATCGCTGGGCATGCGTGCCCGCGTGGTGTCGGGCTACATGGCGTCGGACTACAACCGCGTCGGCCGCTACTACGTGGTGCGTCAGAGCGATGCTCACGCCTGGACGGAAGTGTTCTGTGGCCATGAGGGCTGGATTGCCTTCGACGCCACGCCGCCGCAGGACGTGGCCGCCGAGCACGCACAGGCCCGAGGCAAGCTGGGCATCCTCAGCGACTTCTTCGAACACCTGGAGTTCACCTGGGTGAACAAGGTGGTGTCCTACGACACCCGCGCCCGTAACAAGCTGCTGTCCACTGCGGCGTCGAGTGTGCGGAACATGACCACCAAGCCCGACACCTGGAGCAACAAGGTCATCACCTGGTTCAAGGAGCTGCCTTCGAAGGTGCGCTTCGACGGGCTGACGTTGACGATTGCAGTAGTGATCCTGCTGTTTGTGATCGTTGCGATTGCCAGCCTGATCTATCGCCTGATCATTCACTCGCGCAGGCTTTCGGCGCTGCAGCTTAACCGCCTGCCTCGCAAGGAACGCCGCAAGCTGGTGAGCAAGCTCAAGTTCTACCTGCAGATGCTCGACATGCTCGAACGTCATGGCCATGTGCGTCCCAGCTGGCAGAGCCCCTTCGGCTTTGCCCAGGAACTGGCCGACGCCAACCCCATGCGTTTCGATCCTGTGCTGGCGCTGACCGAGCTGTTCTACGAGATTCGCTTTGGTCATCGCGAGCTCGACGCCGACAGGCAGAACCGCATCAAAGCCCATCTGCAGCAGCTTGAGCATGCTCTGGTGCGAACGGATCGATGATCGTCCTGAATTGCTTTTCCCTGTGAACTGCCGTTGATTCCGACAGGAGACCTTCATGGCCAGCCATGCGTATGTTGCGTTCGATCTGGGGGCCGAATCTGGCCGTTCGATGCTCGCAATTCTCAAATCTGGAAAGCTGACGCTCACGCAGACGCATCGCTTTCTGAACATTCCCCGCAGGCTGCCCAGCGGGCTGCACTGGAGTCTGTCGGACCTCTGGGGCAATCTGCTCGAAGGGCTCAAGCTCTCGGCCGCTGCCGCAGATGAAGCTGGGGTGAAGCTGGTGAGCCTGGGCGTGGACACCTGGGGCGTGGACTTCGGACTGGTGGGCAAGTCAGGCCAGCTGCTCGGCCTGCCCTTTGCCTATCGTGATGACCGCAACCCGCCTGCGATGAAAGCTGCGTTCCGCAAGGTGCCCGCCAAAGACATCTACGCCGCCACGGGGATTCAGTTCCTGCCCTTCAACACGCTGTTTCAGCTGGTCGCCCAGCACAAAGCCGAGCCCCAGGTGCTTGGCCTGACGCATCGCCTGCTGATGATGCCCGACCTGCTGCATTACTTCTTCTGCGGGCAGATGGTCAACGAAGCCACCGCCGCTTCGACCACGCAGATGGTCAATCCACGTACGGGCAAGTGGTATAAAAAGCTGCTCGAACAGCTCGGCCTTCCCACCGGTATGCTCGGAAAGATCGTTCCCGCAGGCACCGCCATTGGCACGCTCAGTCAGCACATCGCTGATGATCTGGGCATCAAGCCCATGCAGGTGATCGTGCCCGGCTCACACGACACCGCCAGCGCCGTGGCCGCGGTTCCGCTTGATGCACGCTTCAAGGGCAACTGGGCGTATCTCTCCAGTGGCACGTGGTCGCTCATCGGCGCAGAGCTGGATAAGCCCATCATCACTCCGCAGTCGCAGCAGGCTGGCTTTACCAACGAGCGCGGCGTGGGGAATACCATCCGCTTCCTCAAGAACATCGCCGGCCTGTGGCTGGTTCAGGAATGTCGTCGCGATCTGCTCAAGCATGGCGAAGAATACTCCTACGCCACGCTCACCAGCCTGGCTGCAGAGAGTGAGCCCTTCCGCACCCTGCTCGATACCAGCCACGCGCCGTTCATGAGCCCGGGCAACATGCGCGCCAAGATCGATGCCTTCGCCAAAGCCACCGGCCAGCCTGTCCCGCGTAATCCCGGCGAGTATGTACGCGCCTGCCTGGAAAGCCTGGCGCTGACCTACCGCGATGCGATGGACACCCTCGAATCGCTGCTGGGCAAATCCATCGATCGCCTGCATATCGTCGGCGGCGGCGGGCAGAATGCCCTGCTGAATCAGATGACTGCCGACGCCACGGGCAAGGAAGTGATCATCGGCCCGTTTGAAGCTACCGCCATTGGCAACGCACTGACCCAGGCCATCGGCGCCGGTCAGGTGCGCGATCTGGCTCATCTGCGAAAAATCGTCGCCGCCTCCTTCGACCTGCAGACCTGCAGGCCACAGGCTCGCCATCTCTACGAAGCCCAGCTGGCCCGCTTCCATGCACTCAAATCAAGATAATCTTCCGGTCCTGTCCACACCCTCCCTCATCCACGGAAAGCATTGACCATGGCTTTTTTCGATCTTCCACTCGACAAACTCCAGTCCTATCAGTCTTCAAGCATCTGCCCGGATGACTTTGATGCCTTCTGGGCTCGCACGCTCAAGGATCACGCCAGCCACGATCCTGCGGTGAAGCTTACGCCCTTTGAGCCTGACACGCTCAAGACGATCCAGGCGTTCGACGTCACCTACGCCGGCTTCGATGGCCAGCCCATCAAAGGCTGGTTCATCAAACCTGCCAATGCTCAGGGGCCGCTGCCCTGCATCGTCATCTATCACGGCTACGGCGGTGGGCGCGGGCTTCCAATCGATGTTTACAACAACTGGCCCACGCAGATCGGCATGGCCAGCTTCGTGATGGACACCCGTGGCCAAGGCGGCGGCGAAACCGGCGACCCGACGGGCTCAGCCGGCCCGACCACCTCGGGGTACATGACCCGTGGTATTGAATCGCCTGACAACTACTACTACCGCCGCGTTTATACCGACGCCGTGATGGCCATCCGCGCCGCAGCCAGCCTGGCTGATGTCGATCCCAAGCGCATCGGTGTGACAGGCGGCAGTCAGGGTGGGGGCATCTCCATCGCCGCTGCGGCGCTGACGCCTCACCCCATTCAGATCGTCATGCCTGACGTGCCCTTCCTCTGCGATTTCCCGCGTGCCACGAGCATTCTCGACTCCATGCCCTACGCCGAGATTTCTCGCTTCCTGGGCCAGCAGCGCAGCCGCATCGATCAGACGTTCAAGACCCTGAGCTACTTCGATGGGGTGCATCTGGCGCCGCGCATCAAAGCCCGGGCGCTGTTCTCCGTGGGTCTGATGGATAACATCTGCCCGCCGAGCACGGTGTACGCCGCCTACAACCAGGTGAAGTCCGACAAGGAAATGCGCATCTACCACTACAACAACCACGAAGGCGGCGGTGTCGTGCAACTGCTCGAACGGATGCGGTTTGCAGTGAAGCATCTCTAAGCTGCTCTGCTTTTTCATCAGCTGATCACCGATCAACCGCCTGTGCATGCAGGCGGTTTTTTCATGCCCTGATCGAAGAAATATCTTGACCTGCAGGCAGCAGCGATTAAGGTGAAATCAGCAGATTAAAGCTTTCATGTTGGATTGTGGGCGGTTTCTCGCCTGATGGATTGCTGATCAGTGATGCTTTCTCTTCATGTCTGAGCATTGCGTGGGTCTGTCGTCTGAATAAACAACTCAGCTTTCTGGAAGGAGCTGCTTATGCATCTTCCGATCCGGGTTTCCAGAGGGTCCGTTCAGGGGTCTGCTTTCACACTCATTGAACTGCTGGTGGTCATCGCCATTGCCAGCATGCTGGTGGCCCTGCTGATGCCCGCGCTGGCCTCGGCCAGACAGTCAGCCATGACCACCTCCTGCCTGAGCAATCAAAGGCAGATCGCCATCGGGCTCACTGGCTACCTGAGCGACTTCAAGGGCGTGAGCGTTCCGGTGTGGAAGCTCAACAACCAGGCGCTGGCCCCGACGAATGCCAACTACCGCCGCTACACCGATTTTGGCAGAGGCCCGCAGGACAAGCTCAATGGCATCCCCACCATCTATCCGGACTCCCCGGCCACTGCAGGCTGGAAATGGCATGTCTATCTGCTGAGTCATCTGGGGTCCACCTGGCCGCTGCGCTGCACCAGTCCGCAGGTAACGGATGTCACCGCTGCTTCGATGGAAGAATTCAAGGAGGCAGGCATCAAGGCAGAGTCAGGCGACTACGACGGCCGAGCGTATTATCCCATCGCCTACAACTATGGCATCAATGGCCATCTCTATGGGGCCAGCTACACCGCGCCAAGGTGGGTGGTGGTCGAGCGCATCCGCAGACCTGCGCATGTGTCCTTCACCTTCGACTACAACCTCTACAGCGGCGGGAATAATGGCACGCTCAACAGCACGTCACACTATGGCGTGTTTCCCGGCCTGTTTGCGGAGCAGACATCGGCCACCATGCACGCCACACTGGCGGGCAGTCCGATCAATGCCCGCCTGGCCACGACCATGCGCCACGTGGGTAACTCCATCAATGCGTCGTTCCATGATGGCCACGCACAGAACATCAAGATCAGAGAACTGCACAATCCTGATCTGGGCGGGGTCAACGGCGTCACCAACGCGGGCAACACCGAACTGGGCCGGCAGTTCTTCGGCCGGCATGAAACAGTCACGCAGATCTACTTCGAACAGAAGTGAAACAATCCTCGCAGCAGCCTGGGAGATGACGATACAATCGGCTCGTCATGCCCTTCCATCTTCTCCTGGGATTGCTCCATGATGTTTCAACGCTTTGCGTCGCTGCCTGCTCTGTGCGTGCTGATGGTGACAGGTCTGCTTTGCACCGCCACCACCCGGGCGGATCTGAACATTCCCGTTCATCCTCAGCAGATGCTCCAGACGCTCAGGCCCGAGCATCCGCGACTGCTGGCCAATGCCGATGATTTCGCCCGCATCCGCAGGCTGGTCGAAACGGAGGAGCGCATGAAAGCCTGGCATGCGGCGCTGCTCAAGCAGGCCAGGAGCTACGAAGAAAAACCGCTCCCCCCCATGCACGTTGAGCAAGGCAGCACCCGAGTGGTGCTCCAGGGCACAGGCCAGCTGCGCAATCGCATGTACCTCTACGGGCTGCTCTATCAGATTCATGGCCAGCAGCAGTATGTCGATCTGGCGTGGCGTGACATGCAGCCTGCCCTGGTCCTGCCTGACTGGAACGAGCAGCATTTTCTTGGCGTGGCCGAGACGACGCGTGCTCTGGCCATCGCCTGCGACTGGCTGCATGCGGGGCTCAGCGATGAGCAGCGCCAGGCGATTGTCGCGGCCGTCGCAGACAAGGGGCTCACCGCTGCCCTTCGCGCCTATCGCGGCCAGTCGATGCATGGCTGGTGGCCTGCGGTAGCCAACAACTGGAATCAGGTGTGCAATGGCGGCATTGGCATCGGTGCACTGGCAATTGCAGACGACAGACCCGAGCTGGCGGCCGACGCGCTGTGGTATGCAACGCGTCTGCTCCCCCTTGCCATGCGCAGCTACGCCCCGGCCGGCGCGTGGGATGAAGGGCTTGCGTACTGGTCCTATGGCGGAGATTACAACGTCCAGTTCATCGCCTGCCTGCTCTCCGCGATGGGAACTGATTTCGGCCTGGCCGAGCTTCCCGGCTTTGCACAGACAGGCTACTACCCCATCCACCTCACTGGCCCGACGGGTCTGGGTTTCAACTTCGGCGATGCGGGAGGCAGCCTGCGCATCGCTTCGCCCATCTCGCTCTGGCTGGCCAGACGATTTGATGCCCCACTGATGGCAAAACCTTATCTGGATCGGCCACGTGGTGGAGAGGTGCTCAACCTGCTGTGGTATGACCCTGACCTGGCTGCCAAAGCCACGGAGGCGTCATTCGATACCCTGCCACTGACGCACCACTACACCGGCGTGGAGATCGTCACCTTCCGCAGCCAGTGGCAGCATCCTGATGCCCTCTTCCTGGCCATCAAAGGCGGGAGCAATAAAGCCAACCATGCCCATATCGATCTGGGAACCTTCGTGCTTGATGCCCTGGGCCAGCGGTGGATCGTCGACATGGGGACCGACAGTTACGACCTGCCCGGCTACTTCAAACAGCAGCGATGGAGCTACTACCGCGTGCGAGCCGAATCGCACAACACGCTGGTCATCAATCCCGACAAGGGCCCGGGCCAGCATCTCTCAGGCGTTGCAAAAGTCATCGATAAACACCTGCCAGCGGACGATTTCGCTGGGCACGTCACGATCGATCTGACCGACGCCTACCGCAGTCAGAAGCCAGCCCCCAGGCAGGTCACGCGCAAAGCCAGCGTGACACCACGGAGGCAGGTCATCCTCGAAGACACCATCGTGGCAGGCGATACGACATCACCCACGCAGGCCTTGTGGCTGGTTCACACGCTGGCGAAAGTCACCCTCTCCAGTGACAGCCGGGAAGCTCTGCTTTCCATCAAGGACAAGCAGATGCGCGTACGCATCCATCAGCCTGCAAAGGTCACGTTTGAAACCGCCCCCGCTGAGCCGCTGCCCACCTCGCCTAACCCGTCGGGACAGGCTCCTAACCGCAATATCACCCGCCTGCAGATCAGGCTTGATGAACCCTTGGCAGCCGAGGGCAAAGTAACCCTGCAGGTTCATTTCGAGCCCCTATGGCCCGCAGCCAATGAAGCCTCCGCCTCGGCGAAGCAGGAGTTTTGAGGATTCCCATCAAGTCCCCTGCTTTGCCAGCCGCCGACGGGCTATAATCAGGCTTTGGCCTGCCCATGGAATCAGTTGATGTCACGACATGACCGCCCTGACCGACCGGAACTGCTTGCCCCCGCGGGCGACTGGGAAGCGATGCGCGCCGCGGTGGCCAATGGCGCCGATGCGGTGTACTTCGGCCTATCCAACTTCAACGCCCGCTACCGCGCAGCCAATTTCACGCTGCAGGAACTGCCTGATGTCATGGCGTACCTGCATCACCACAACGTGCGCGGGTTTGTCACCTTCAACACGCTGATCTTCTCCGATGAACTGCCTGAGGCGGTCCGCTTCATTCAGGCCATCGTGCAGGCCGGTGTGGATGCGGTCATCGTGCAGGACCTGGGCATTGCCCGACTCATTCAGGAACTCTGCCCCGATCTTGCGGTGCATGGCTCCACGCAGATGACCCTCACCGAGCCGCGTGGCATTGAGATGGTCGCCAAGCTCGGCGTGCAGCGCGTGGTGCTGGCGCGTGAGCTTTCCATCGACCACATCAGCAGCATCACCCAGGCCACCGACATGCCGGTGGAAGTGTTTGTCCACGGCGCGCTGTGTGTCTCCTACAGCGGCCAGTGTCTGACCAGTGAAAGTCTCGGCGGCCGAAGCGCCAACCGTGGCCAGTGCGCCCAGGCCTGCCGCCTGCCTTATGAGCTGGTGGTGGATGGTCAGGTGCGCGATCTGGGCGAGAAAGCCTACCTCCTCTCACCGCAGGACCTGGCGGCTCATGATCTGATCGACAAGCTCGTCGAAAAAGGCGTGATCTCTTTCAAGATCGAAGGCCGACTCAAGAGCGCTCACTACGTGGCCATGACCACGCAGACCTACCGCAGTGCTCTGGACATGGCCATGGAGCATAAGCCTTTCTCGCTCACACCCGCGCAGCAACAGGACCTGTCGCAGAGCTTCTCGCGTGGTTTCACGCATGGCTTCCTGTCAGGCGTGGATCACCAGACCCTCGTTCATGGCCGATTCCCCAAGAGTCGCGGTGTGAAAGCGGGCGTCGTGGTGGGTTATACCGATCGCGGACTGATCATTGAGCCCACCGATGGCCATCTGGGTATCGTCAAACCTGGCGACGGCGTGGTGTTCGACGAAGGCCACCCCGAGCAGGATGAGCAAGGCGGGCGTCTGTTTGAAGTCTTTCCGCTGGGCAAGCGCAATGGACAGGCTCGCCTGGAACTGGTGCTCGGCCGGGGCGATGTGAACCTCCAGGCGGTGAGCATCGGCTCCACCGTGTGGAAGACCGACGACCCGGCGCTGCGCAAGCGTCTGGAACAGACCTACAAGCGTGAGCGCGTCGTCAGCAGGCTGCCTCTGTCGTTCGTGGTCAACGCCTGCGTTGGTGAGCCGCTGGAGATGATCGTCTCTGATCCCAATGGCAATCAGATCAGTCTGACCAGCGAGCAGCCACTGGCTGCGGCGATGAAGCATCCGCTGACGGAAGAAACGCTCCGTGAACAGCTCGGTCGACTGGGTGATACGCCCTTTGAACTGGGCAATGTCACCTACCGCTGTGAGTCGTCCATCGGGGTGATGGCGCCCAGGAGCGTGCTCAACGACATGCGTCGCAAAGCGGTTGAAGCAATCATCGAGAAGCGCAACAGCCGCAAGCAGGCCATCGTCAGTGCGCCGCATGCACTCGAGAAACTGCGCACGCATGCCCAGCAGGTTTCGCGTCGCGCCGCGCCCGGCCCCAGGCTGTATGTGATGACGCGTACGCTCGATCAGGTGCACGCGGTGTGTCAGTGGCAGCCCACAGGAGATATCGCGGCCCTGAAGCCTGCGATGATCTACTGCGACTTTGAAGACATCCGCCAGTACAAGCAGGCCGTGGAGATCGCACGCAGCGCGGGCATGACCATCGGCATCGCCACCACGCGCATCGTGCTGCCCGGCGAAGAAGGCTTCCTCAACGTCATCGGCCAGGCTGAGCCGGATGCCATCCTCGTGCGCAATCTTGCGGGCATCAGCTTCTTCCGCGAGAAGTATCCGCAGCTGCAGCTGATGGGCGATTACGCCCTCAACGCCGCCAATGAAATTACCGCAGCGTTCTACGCTGAGCTTGGTCTGCAGAGGCTGGTTCCCAGTTACGACCTGAACTGGAAGCAGCTTGAAGCGATGCTCAGCCGCATCAATCCTGCGCTGTTTGAAATGGTCATCCACCAGCATATGCCGATGTTCCACATGGAGCACTGCGTGTTTGCCCATACGCTTTCCAATGGCAAGGACTACCGCGACTGCGGCCGACCTTGCGAAAAGCACCAGGTAGACCTCAAGGACCGCGCGGGCGCAGCCCATGCTCTGATCCCCGACGTGGGCTGTCGCAACACGGTCTACAACGCCCTGGCGCAGTCGGCGGCCGAGTGCATCCCGCAGATGCTGGCGATGGGTATGCGTCACTTCCGCGTGGAGCTGCTGCGTCACGACGCTGACCAGATTCCCCCGCTGCTCGAACGCTACGCCCGCGTGCTGGCCGGGCTGGACGATGGCAGGACCACCTGGCGTCAGCTGCGCGTGCTCAACCAGCTGGGCGTCACACGTGGCACACTTGAACGCGTGTGATGCATCAGCGTCATCTACAAAAAGAAAAAGCCCAGGCATGGTGATGCCTGGGCTTTGTTGTTAATCCATCGTGAGCCGTGAAACGCGTCACGCGATGCTGAGCATCAGACCAGTTTCCTGCGGGCGGTGACGCCATCCTTGGAAATCTGAATCTCGTAGCCCGCGTCGGTCAGTTCCTTGCGCAGGCGGTCAGCTGTGGCGTAATCCTTGGCCTGGCGGGCAGCGGCGATGGCGTCGCACTTAGCCTGGATTTCATCATCCCCCTGCGATGCACTCTGAGCAGCAGGAACCGCATCGCTCAGCACGTTGAGCACGCGGTCCACCTGACGCAGCACCGCCAGAGACACTTCCGGTGCATCCGTCGGGTTCGACAGCCACTTGAACAGCTCGCCCAGCGCGCCGGCCATGTTCAGATCGTCGGCCAGCGCTTCGCGGAACGCCTTGAGCGTGGGATGGTCCTGAATATCACCGGCTGTCTTACCACCTGCTTCCTTCTCGAAACGGGCAGCAGCATCGCGCAGACGCTGCACGTTGCGACGGGCGTCTTCCAGACCCTGCAGCGTGAAGTTCATGTTCGAGCGATAGTGCGCCCGCAGCAGCTCGAATCGAATGGCGGCAGGCGTCGCGCCCTTGGCCAGCAGATCGCGCACGGTGTAGAAATTGCCCTTGGACTTGCTCATCTTCGCGCCTTCAACCAGCAGATAGCGCGTGTGCATCCAGTAGCGGGCGAAGGTGGATTCACCGGTCGCGCCGCGGGTCTGGGCGATTTCACATTCGTGGTGCGGGAAGATGTTGTCTTCGCCGCCGGTGTGAATGTCGATGGTGTTACGCCCCAGCAGCGAGGTCGCCATGGCCGAGCATTCGATATGCCAGCCCGGGTAACCAGGGCCCCAGGGCGAGTCCCACTTCATGACGTGGGCTTTGTCGGGCTTCCACAGCAGGAAGTCGGCCGGGTGCTTCTTGGCGGCCTGGTGTTCATCACTCACACGACCACCCGCGCCCCGGCGGATCTGATCAAGCGTATTACCACTGAGCTGGCCGTAGTCGGGGAAGCTTTCGACGCTGTAGTACACCGCACCATCAGGCCCCACATAAGCATGGCCGGCGTCGATGAGCTTGCGGATCATCGCCTGCATCTGCGCTACATACTGCGTGGCGCGAGGCATCTTCTCGGGGTATTCATCCGCGATCTTGATGCCCAGCATCTTCGCATCAGCCAGGAAGGCGTCGATGTAGAACTGAGCGATCTGATACGGATCGTCCGGATTTGCCACCGCGCCTGGAGGCAGCTTGCCTGACTTCTTGGCTTCCTTCACGCGTTCCATGGCCACGGCCATCTTGTCCTGGCCGCCACCGTCGGCGTTGGAATCGTCGGTCATGTGGCCCACGTCGGTCAGGTTCATCACCTGATGCACGTTGTAGCCCGCCAGTTCCAGCGAGCGGCGGAGAATATCTGCAAACACAAAGGCGCGGAAGTTGCCAATGTGGGCGTAGTCGTAGACCGTGGGCCCGCAGTTGTACATGTACACATCAGGCGCACTGATGGGCGTGAACTTCTCACGCTCATTGGTCAGCGTGTTGTAAAAGTAAATATCCATAGGCGATCCATCTTAGTCAGATGAAGCGTTCTTGTCAGAACTCAGAACCGCACATCCCATGAGCTGCTGCCCCGGGCTTCGAGCTCCCGGCCGAGCATCGCCGCATAGCCCGCAGGCTCCAGCGGCTGATCGCCCAGACCGATCTTGTTACGCAGTTCGAGAATGGTCGCTTCGTCCGGCCCTTCGATCTCCACGAAGCAGCCAAGAAGTGGCACGGTGTCGAGCTCGATATGACAGCCTGCGAGCTCCCAGCGGTCACGATGCTTTTCAAAGCGGAGGGTGGGCCTGTAGCCCAGACGTTCGAGCAGGGCCTGCGCGGCTTCGAGGGAATCAGCGCGAAGCTCGGTTTCCTCCCGGCTCTTAACCGCGCCTGCCAGGCGAGGGCCCTTGTGGGTGATGATGACACCCCGGGAGAGGCCCGTATCGCGGTCGGTCTCCACACGGATGCGCAGCCCGCTGTCGGCTTTGCGCAGGGAGAGTTCAGGGGTATCCAGAAACAGATTGACCTCCGCCAGGCGCACCAGCAGATGGCCGCCAAGCGACTGGAGTTTGCTGCGGACAGCGTCGAGGTCATCAACACGGATTTTCAGTTCGATTTCAAGAGCCATGCCCGACATCATCAGGCATCAGCCAGCGGTGAGCAACTCAGGAAACAGCGGGTTCCGGAGCAGCAGCAGTCGCCGCAGGCTCAGCCGGGGCCGTCTGTGTAACGCTGGCATTGCCCACGCCAGCTTTGGCGAGTTCTTCGGCGGTGGGAAGTTTGAACTGGGCCGCGGCGAGTACTGAAATCAATGCAGCCTGCGCCTGCTCCTGAGTTCCAAACAGGCGGGATTCAATCTGCTGTACGCGCTGCCCTACACTCGGGCGACGGACATCGGTCAGATGGGCGATGTACGCCTGGGCGTGATGATCGTAGGTCTGGCGCGACAGCATCAGCGTGATGGGCGAAGGCAGCCGGCGGTATCTGCTGATGCGAACCAGCAGCCATTGATCGCGCAGGCCCAGATTCAGTTCTTTGGACAGCTTGCGGAAGATGGCATGGGTAGAGGGCTCCTTAGGTCTGTCCTTGAGCCACTGCCTGACCCACAGCGTGGCAAGGACCACCAGCACCCCCAGAAGCAGGAATCCAAGCGTACGAACGGGGAAGACCTGATTGGTCCCCTCCCAGCCCTTGAAGACTTCCTGAGCGCGCCGGCCCCAGGCGGGCATCTCGGCCGGGTCGGTCTGGGCCAGCAGGAACGTCATCTGAAAAAGTGTATCGATCATGGGCGACTCCTCGTAGCGCCCGTAGTCGTGGCCGGCTCAGGGCTCACAGGCGAAGCAGCTGCGGGTGATGCAGCATCAGCAGAGGTTTCTGCCACCCCAGGCGATGCGACGAGAGGAGGATCCACCGACACAGGCGCGCCGGCCTTCATGGCTTCGATGAGCCGCTGAACCACTTCGCGGGCCTGATGGCGCACGTGATTGTCGCGGTCATCCAGCGACATCTCCGCCACCTGTCTAGCGAGTGTGATCAGCCCCAGATGATCCACCAGCCACAGCGCACTGGTGCGATGCGCCGGCGTGGGATGCGCGAGCATGGCCACCAGCGAGCTCATGGCTTCCCCGGCCCGCAGATCAAGCAGCGCGTTGATAGCACTGGCGCGCGGGCGAGGCTCATCTTCCTCGGCCATCTCGATGAGTTTTTCGATGTGCTCAGTCGACTGCGTCTGCTGCAGCGCTTCCACCGCATTGGCCCGCACGCGGCTGTCGCCATGATCCAGCGAAGTCTGCAGCGCCTGAATGGACTGCGTCGTCGGCGTCGTACCCAGCGCACGCACCGCAGCGGAGACCACCACTTCATCATCACACTTGCTCAGGGCGATCAGTGCCTGCTCGAAAGCATGGCCCTGATTGAGGGCGGTGATGATGGATAGTGCTCTGAGCTGGGTCGGCCTGTCGAGATACGACAGCTTTTCGCCCACGTGCTTGTGGAACTGCGGATCGATCTTGATCAGCGCTTTGCCAGCCGCCAGCTGCTGCTGCGGGCCCAGGCGAGGCCAGGCGTTCCACAGACGATCAAAGCCGACGGTCGACAGGTAATGCGTCGCCAGCTTCTGAATTTCAGGCTGGCCTGTATTGACGAGCTTGAGCAGCAGCTGCGCCAAGTCTTTCCATTTCGAGCGGATCAGATGGCGCAGCGCAATGCGGGCGATATTCGGGTCGCTGTCGCTGGTGAAGCCGCAGATGGCCGCGTGCGCCCCCCAGATGTCGGCCTGCGGATCGCGGGCGATCACCAGCAGCTGGCGCAGGGCTGCCAGTCGGGTGGCAGGATCTTCGCTGCGATTAAGCATCGACAGACGCACCACGCGTTCGCTGGGCTCCAGAGGCAGCGCCATCACCCATCGGCCTAGCTGGCGCGACTGGTGCGAAGGCATCTGCTGAATCTGCTGCGGCGCAGGCCAGAAGCGGTCCGGATCAGATAGACGCAGGATGTTGCGCTGCATCGTCTGGATGAGCAGCATGTGGGCTGATTCAAGCACCTCGCCCAGCTTGTTGGCCTGCACGCTGGCCTGAATGCCCGCCAGCGACGCATTCATGAGCGTAGGCAGTCGGCCCAGGACCAGCAGCAGTCGGCGGACTGCAGGCTCGGCCGGCCTTTCGAGCAGGCGACGCATCGGCTCAATCACCGGGTGATGCCAGTCGCCGAAGTTCCGCATGCACCCGGGCATGGGGCGGGGAAAGAGGGTCGCCATCGCCAGCAGCACCGACTGCTGGTAATGGGCACCATAAGCCCCCACTGCGGAGTCGACCGCTTTGAGCAGAAATGTGGCAGTCTCTGCGTCAACCTTGGGTTCGGTGTCCAGACGGGTGTCGGTGGCGATCCAGCGGGCCATGTAAAGCAGGCAGGCCCCCGCGGCGGAGCGCAGCGGCATCGGTCCATGGATCAGTCTTTCCGTGGCCAGGTACGCCAGTCGAGGTCGGCGGGAGCGGGCGATAATCTCAATGGCATTGCCCATCGCCTGGACATCGGGGCCGGAGGAGGCCTCACGGATGGGCCTGTAAAGTTCCGGAGCCTTGGCGACGACCAGGGTCTGAACATCAGGCGGCAGGCGGTGGAAGAACTGGATCAGCCCGACGCAGCCTTCGGGATTGGCCCGTTCCAGGAGCATCAAGGCGATGACCCGGGCGGCCTGTGGGTCGGCGGTAGGCAATGCCCACGCCAGAGCCATGTCCACGCCAGGGTCGTGTTCAGAGCGCAGCCGTTTGTAGATGAGCTCGATTGGCTTCATGTTTATAAAAAAAATGTCCGGTTCTCACGAACCAGACCCCTGCTCGTCCGTATAACGCTTATCGGCAGTACAACCGTCTCACCTTCACCGGGGGGAATCAAAAAACCTGACTTAATCACGTGTTTTTTACTTCACTTTGACCGATTAAACCTGTATACTATTGCCTTCTTACCTGCCGCTTCCGGGCCGAATTCGTCACCTAAAATGCCAAATTTTTCACGAGGAGCGCTATGAGCATTAGCCATAAGTCATCTAATACCCAGCTTTTCCGACTGATGATGTACCGTCGGGCATTGCATCCTGAGCTTTTCGACCTGCAGGGTCGTCGCTTTGACCGCCATGGCGAATACGAAGTCGAGTCCTGGATTGTCCCCTTCGGCCACGTGGTCCGTTTCCAGATCGATGGCCAGTGTCTGACGGAAACCGTCATTGAAAACGGCGATCACCTGCCCGAAACCGGCCTGATCCACGCTCTG
>Ga0207868_1000298_pt1 | contig 59731 bp, 55 predicted proteins | sample Passage237B_FD_187370 | JGI IMG/M metagenome (GOLD analysis project Ga0207868, IMG submission 187370) | Cellulose adapted compost microbial communities from Newby Island Compost Facility, Milpitas, CA, USA - Passage2 37B (SPAdes) (version 3) ... | reverse complement strand
CCTGACGGTGCGCAGCGCCTATGACGCGGCGGCGCAAAAATTCTCTCTCACCCTGCGGCAGGATATTCCCGATACGCCCGGCCAGACGAACAAAAAGCCGATGCATATTCCCGTCAAGACCGGCCTGCTCGGCCGTGACGGCAAGGATATTCTGCCCGAAGGCTCCCGCGTGCTGCACCTGACGGAAAAAGAACAGACTTTTACCTTTGACAATATCGCGGAAAAACCCGTGCCCTCCGTGCTGCGCGGTTTCTCTGCCCCCGTCAAGGTGGACAGCGACCTCACGGACGATGACCTCCTGTTCCTCATGGCGCATGACAGCGACGGTTTCAACCGCTGGGATGCGGGCCAGACCTATTTGCAACGCCTGATCCTCGGCATCGCCGGCGGGGCGGAGAAAAAACTGAGCGGGGCCTGCCTGGATGCCTTCGGCGCGCTGGTGAACGATACGCAAACCGACCGCGCCCTGCTGGCCAAGGCGCTGTCCCTGCCTTCCGAAACCTATCTGGCGCAGCTGATGGATGTTGTCGATGTGGACGCGCTGCATGACGCCCGCCATTTCGTCGCGCAGGAAATCGGTCGCAGCTATCTTGCCCCCCTGACGGCGCTTTATCAGGCCAATGTGGACAACGGCCCCTATGCGCCCGATCCCGTATCGGTCGGCAAGCGCCGCCTGAAAACCGCCGCCCTGCGCCTGATACAGGCTGCGGACGAGGAAGCCGCCGTCAAACTGGCCGCCAAACAATATGAAGAAGCGACCAATATGACCGACAAGACCACCGCGCTTGCCGTGCTGACCGATACCCGCACGCCGGAGCGCGAAAAGGCCTTCAGGGACTTCTACAACACCTGGAAGCACGAACCGCTGGTGCTGGACAAATGGTTCAGCCTGCAGGCCGTGGCCGACCGCGACGATGCGGTGGAGGATGTCATGGCACTCACCAGCCACCCCGATTTTACGTACAAAAACCCCAACCGCCTGCGCGCGCTGATGGGCAGCTTCTCCTTCGCCAACCAGAAATGGTTCCACCGCAAGGACGGCGCCGGCTATCGCCTGCTGGCCGATACGGTGATCAAGGTCAATGCCCTGAATCCCTCCACGGCCGCCCGCCTGCTGACCCCCATGCGCCAGTGGCAACGTTATGACAGCTCACGCAAGGTCTTGATGGAACAGGAACTAAAGCGCATACTGGCAGAGAAGGACATTTCCAACGATGTCTACGAGATCGTTTCCAAAAGCCTGAGCTGAGGTAGGCATGACTGATACGACACAACAACAGTGCCGCGTTTGCCACAAACCTTTTAACGCCTATCCGCTTGGCGAGAAAAACGGTTACGCGCTGGAAGCCTGCCGCGCCTGCGGCTCCGTGTTGGTCAATCCGGAAGTCACGGATGCCCAGCGGGAGGAGTTTTTCGGCATCGTGGAGCCAAAAATCACCCACGTTCCCAATCACAGGACGGAAATCGAGCGACTGAAGAAAATGATCCTCAAGATCGAACCGCAGCCGCAGGGGAAAACCTTTCTGGATGTCGGCAGCCAGTACGGCTATGCCGTCACCGCCGCCAAGGAACTGGGCATGAAGGCCCACGGCATCGAAAAACACGACCATTTCATCGAATTTCTGCACGAGAAATATGAAAACGGGAAGGAGACCTTCCAGCATATCCGCCTGCAGGATTATGCCGCAACCAACCCGCCCAAATACGATTTCATCTATTCCACCGAAAACTTCGGCATGGAAACCCAGCCGGAAAGCTTCGCGCAGGCCATTGCCGACCTTCTGGCCCCGAACGGCAAGGTTTACATTCACGAACCCGATGGCAACCATTTCAACCTGCCGCGCCAGTTTGTGAACTGGGAAATCGCCTATCCGCCGATCAACTTTGTGTATTATTCCAAAAGAGGCATGGCGGCCCTGCTGGCGCGCCACGGTCTTGCCATCCGGCACAAATATTTCACATGGCTTCCCTTCATGCGGCTTTACGTGACCAAAAAGTAATCACGTGATGTCCACAATACGCCGGCCGGATTTTTCCTTCGAAGACCAGCACAGCGGCATCGTCTGCGGCATAGACGAAGTCGGGCGCGGCCCTTTGGCCGGCCCCGTGGTGGCTGCCGCCGTTATCTGGCGGCGCTACGGGCTATGCCCTGATCTTTGCGCCGCCATCCATGACAGCAAAAAGCTGAGCGCAAAGAAAAGAGAGTATCTTTACAATAAGATATTCGATTTTGCGGATGTATCACTTGCGGAATGCAGCGTGCGTGAAATCGACGAGATCAACATCCTGCAAGCCACGTTGCGCGCCATGCAAAAGGCCTGCAGCAACCTTAATACCCCGCCCGATGTCGCGCTGGTGGACGGCAACAAGGCACCGAAACTGCCTTGCAAAACGCTGACGATCGTCAAAGGCGACAGCAAATCGCTGTCCATCGCCGCCGCGTCGATCGTCGCCAAGCATTACCGCGATACCCTGATGCAAAAATACGCCGAAGAGTTTCCACATTACGGTTGGGAACGCAATGCCGGTTACGGCACGCGCGAACATCTGGAAGCCATTGAAAAACATGGCATTACCCCCCTGCATCGCCTGTCTTTCGCACCTATATCTCAACAATCAGTTAAAGAAAAAGTTATATAAAACTGATTTTGTTGACTCTTTTTTGAAAATTTCAGTTGACGCCGACTCCGCTTTGAATCATGATTCTAAGCAGAGGAGTTTAGAAACGCCATGAAAACAATCATCAAAACATCTGATAAATCGAAGAAAAATTCTCTTCCGCGCAACCAGATCCTGCAAGGCGACTGCATCGAGATCATGAAGTCCCTGCCCGCACGTTCCGTGGACCTGATTTTCGCAGATCCGCCCTATAACCTGCAACTCGGCGGCGATCTCACCCGCCCCGACAACAGCAAAGTCAACGGCGTGGAGGATGATTGGGACAAGTTCTCCAGCTTTGCGGAATACGACAAATTCTCCCGCGCATGGCTTTTGGAAGCCCGCCGCCTGCTGAAAGACGATGGCGCGATCTGGGTGATCGGCAGTTATCATAATATCTTCCGCTTGGGGGCGGAGCTGCAGAACCTCGGCTTCTGGATCCTGAACGACATCATCTGGCGCAAAACGAACCCGATGCCCAACTTCCGCGGCCGTCGCTTCACCAATGCGCACGAAACCATGATCTGGGCCTCCAAATCCGAAAATTCCAAATACCGCTTCAACTACGACGCCATGAAGGCACTGAACGAAGACCTGCAAATGCGCAGCGACTGGACCATCCCCCTTTGCACGGGCGGCGAGCGGCTGAAAAACACCGACGGCAAAAAGGCGCACCCGACCCAAAAACCGGAAGCGCTGCTGCATCGCGTGATTATGTCTTCCACCGAAATGGGCGACGTCATCCTCGACCCCTTCTTCGGCACGGGGACGACAGGCGCGGTCGCCAAGAAACTGGGCCGCGACTTCATTGGTATCGAACGCGAAACGGATTACATCCGGCACGCGCAGGAACGCATCAAGGCGATCAAGGCCGGCGACGACGAAAGCCTGCTGAAGCCGATCGAAAAGCGCGCCGAGCCGCGCATCCCCTTCGGTCAGGTCATCGAGCAGGGCCTCCTCCAGCCCGGCACGGTGCTCTTCGACCATACGCGCCGCTATTCCGCCCGCGTACGCGCCGACGGCAATCTGGTGGCCCGCAACCATACGGGCGACCATAAAGGTTCCATCCACAAAGTCGGCGCCGCGCTGCAAGGCCTGCCCTCCTGCAACGGCTGGACCTTCTGGCACTTCGAAAACAAAGGCAAGGCATGGCCGATCGACGTGCTGCGCCAGGAAATCCGCGCCCAGATGCGCGACTAGGATACCGCAACCCCAATGCGGTTCATAAGGGGGCGCCCTTTTCAAAACACGCTTTTCTAGACTACTCCAAAACTCCAAAACAAAAACAGGCGGGACCCCAAACTCGCCTGTTTTACTTTTCTGCGCATGGATCGCGCTTAATCTTACTTGACCTCCACCGTCGCAAAGGGCTGCGTCAAATCGCGATCGAGGAAAATATCAATCCCCGTCAGCTCGCCGCGCAGGCGGACGACGGATTTGATGCCAAACGTCCGCAGGGGAATGGGTACAACGGAAACAACGCGCATGCGGAAACGCACATAAAGCCGGCGATCCTTGTTCTCCATACGCACCATGCGTTCCAGCAGGCGCTTGGCTTCTTCCATCGGCATTTTCAGGCGATCGAAGGTCAGCGGCTGGTTCAGTTCAAAAACATAGCGATCGGGCATCAGCATGGATTTTTCCTTGCCGCCGCAGATCTTGCGGGCTTCCGCACCTTCTTTGGTGATGGCGCTCATTTCATACAGCTGCAAGGACCCCACGTTGACCAAAGCACTGTTTTTGACGAAGGGGAAATCCTGCGTATCGAAGTTATAACGCCCGAGATAAATCACGCCGCTGATCTGGTAAAGGTTGCGGTAATATTCTTTTTTGCTCTGGATTTTTTGCGTCAGCAGCTTGCGGAATTGCAACCACTCGAAATCGTCCTGATACTTTTCCTTGTACACGGAGCAATAGTTCATGCGCGCATATTCATCGAGGATTTTGTTATCCTCGATGCTGACGCCGTCCATCAAGATCAGCGTTTGCGTCAGATCGCGAAAGGTCGCCTCCGCATAGGCTTCACCGCCGCCGTATTTGGATGCCATGGCGCTGCCCGGCAGGCCCAGCAGTAATGCGACGCAGAACAATTTTGTGAAAAAACGTGCCATATTCCGTGATAACCCCTTCTCTGACAATCATAAACGGCTTGGGTTAATAAATTATAACGGCAGGCGGCACCCCTGTCACGCCGCTTTGGCGGCGGCGGTTTACTGGCAAAGCTTCCACGCCTTGGTCATCAGGGTCGGCAGGGCGAAATCATCCCGCGTATCGGGCTTTATCCAGCGGCTTTGCGGCAGGGTCGCCGCGGCGGTTTCCGGCACCGTCCCTTCCCATATCTCCAGTTCCAGATCGAAATGGGTGAAACTGTGGCGCACCGAAACCTTTTTGTTCGCCGCCTTGTGCAGCCCCGGCGGCGGCGGCAGGGTCGCGGCGGCGCGGCGGCTGTCCACCCAATCGGTCGTCGGCAATTGGTACATGCCCTGATACAGCCCCTTTTCAAGCCGTTTCTGGATCAGCACCTCGCCCTTTTTGTTGCGGATAAAGAAAACCTTGCCATAGCGGCGCGGCTTTTCCTTTTTGGGCAGCTTGCGCGGCAGTTCCTCTGCATTGCCTGCCCTTCGCGCAACGCACAGGTTTTGCCACGGACAAAGCCCGCATTTGGGTTTCCGCGGCGTGCAGACCGTGGCGCCCAGCTCCATAAAGGCCTGCGTGAAATCCCCCGGCCTGTCATTCCCGGCCGCCAGTTGCGCCGCGCCCGCCCTGATCGCGGGTTTGGACAGCGGCAAAGGCTCTTCAATCCCCAGAAAACGGCTCACCACACGCTCGACGTTGCCATCCACGGCGACGGCAGGCTTGTCAAAGGCGATAGAGGCAATCGCTGCCGCCGTATAGGGGCCGATGCCCGGCAGACCCAGCAGCGCCGCCTCGTCATCGGGGAAAGCGCCGCCGAAATCCGCTGCCACAACCTGCGCACATTTGTGCAGGTTGCGCGCGCGGGCGTAATAGCCGAGCCCCGCCCAGGCGGCCAGCACCGCGTCCTGCGGCGCGGCTGCCAGATCCGTCACGCGCGGCCATTTGCCGATGAATTTCATGAAATACGGCCCCACGGTCGCCACCGTTGTCTGCTGGAGCATGATCTCCGACAGCCAGACGTGGTAAGGGTTCGGCCGCTTGCCCCTGGCCGCCCTCCACGGCATGACGCGCCGGTGACGGTCGAACCAGCCGAGCAGATCGGCCTGCAGCTTTTTGACCGCGGATTTTTTGAGACTGGACATGGTCTTTTAAATAGCCATACTCAGGAACCATGACAACGGAGAAAACGCCGCAAACCGCGCCCGACGCGGAAAAACAGCCTGCCGCCGCCGGCCGGCGCGCCGACCCGCGTCAGGGGCCGAACCGCCCGCGCCCCGTGTCCGATCTGGTGCCGCAGCTGACACAGAATATTTTCGGTAAAACCAATATGCTGTTCGGCAAAATGCTGGCCGAATGGGCGCACATCGCGGGCGAAGAGATTGCCGCCCAGACAACCCCGCTGGAGCTGAAATTCAGCCGTTCCGGCACCGGCAAGACCAGAGACGGCAAAACCGCTCCCAAAGCCGACAAAACCCCGCCCAAGGCCACGCTGCACCTTGCCGTGCAGCCCGCCTTCGCGCTGGAACTGAGTTATCAGAAAAACCTGCTGATCGAGCGGCTGAACATGTTTTTCGGCTACGGGGCGATCAAGGATATCAAGCTGATCCAGAATTCAGAGATTATGAATAATAAAATCATCAAAAAAGCCAAAATCCGCCCCCTAACCTTGCAGGAACAGCAAAAGATCGAGGGACTGGTCGAGGATATTCAAGAAAATGATTTACAAACAGCCCTAAAAAATTTAGGAAAAGCAATCGTGTCGCGGCAGGACAAGGGCTCCTGATCCCTCGCGCGCATGAAGGTTATGGCACATACAACAGAATTCTTAAGGTGAATGCATGAAAGTCGCAGCGAATACCCTCCGCAAAGGCATGGTCGTGGAGTACAACGAAAAACTCTGGGTCGTTCTGAGCAACGATATCCGCACGCCCGGCAAAGGCGCTTCGGTTGCCCAGGTCGTTATGCGCGACATCATGTCCGGCACGAAAACGGATGTTCGCTTCGCCACGCAGGATATGGTCGAGCGCGCGCGCGTCGAGGAAATGGAATACCAGTTCCTTTTCGCCAACGAAGACGAATACACCTTCATGAACAACGAAAACTACGAACAGATCGTGGTCAGCAAGGATCTGATCGGCGAACCCGCCATCTTCCTGCAGGACGGCATGATCGTGACGGCGCAAATGCACGAAGGCCGCGCCCTTTCCATCACCCTGCCGGAAACGGTCACGATGCAGATTGTCGAAGCCGACCCCGTGGTCAAAGGCCAGACGGCATCTTCTTCCTACAAACCCGCCATCCTGGAAAACGGCGCGCGCGTCATGGTGCCGCCGCATATTGAATCCGGCACCCGCATTGTCGTTCGGACGGAAGATGCCAGCTACATCGAACGCGCCAAAGACTGATAGCGTAGCGGCCGCGCGATGAAATACGACATGCAGGACGGTTTCCATGTTTCCGCGGCAGAAGCGGATGCATGGAAACGTTTCCTCGCCCAGCCGGCGGAAAGCGATATGATGGCGGATACCGCCGCGATTGAAAACGCACGGAAACAAAACCGCAACAGGCTTTTCGGCTCGCTGTTCCGCCTGCCCGAAAAACCGATGAGATAAACACATAAGGATACTTGAAAATGGCCGTCGTTCGCCGTTCCGCACATATGAATGTCATGGTCGATGCCGCCGAAAAAGCGGGGCGTTCCCTCATTCGCGATTTCGGCGAGATTGAAAACCTGCAGGTATCCAAAAAAGGTCCCGGCAATTTCGTCACCGCCGCCGACCACAAATCCGAAAAACTGATCCGCGAGCTTTTGACCAAGGCCCGCCCGAAATACGGTTTCCTGATGGAAGAAGCCGGCGAAATCAAGGGCGAGGATGCGGGCAACCGCTGGATCGTCGATCCGCTCGACGGCACCATGAACTTCCTGCACGGCATTCCGCACTGGTCGGTATCCATCGCGCTGGAAATGGACGGCGAGCTGATCGCGGGCGTGATTTACGACCCCGTGAAGGATGAAATGTTCTGGGCGGAAAAAGGCCTTGGCGCCTATATGAACAACCGCCGCATCACCGTGGCGGGCCGCCAGTCCCTACCTGATACGGCCGTGGCCATCCAGACGCAATCCCACAGCTCCGTCGAGGGCATGCAGGAACTTTTGCAAAGCGGCATGCTGGTGCGCTCCATGGGCAGCACCTGCCTTGATCTCAGCTATGTCGCCTGCGGCCGTCTGGATGCGATGTATAAAGCCAAAATCTCCGGCGGTCTTTGGGATGTCGCGGCGGGCGTGGTGCTGGTGCGCGAAGCACGCGGCATTGTCACCGACCGCGACCACGGCAAGAACTTCGGCATCGGCGGCAGCATCGTCGCCGCCAACGCGCCGCTGCATGCCGAATTGATGAAACGCGTCAAACCTGCCGCGCCGAAACCGGCGCAGAAAGCCTCCTCCGCTTCCTGAGGCCCGGAGCATCCGTCCATGAAACGCACAGCCTATATCTTCACCCTGACATATACGGCTGTATCGCTTTGCCTGTCTTCTGCTGCGGAGGCGCAGCTTTATTTGCAGCATTACCGCTCCGACAAGCCGGGCGTGGAACTGGACATGGATGTCCTGAACGACCTGCAACCGCGCGATACCGGCAAAGCCGCGCCCGCCCTGCAACCGCCGCAGGAAAGGATCGACGCGCCGCCCGCCGCACCCGTGCCGAAGGTGGAAACCGCGCCCCCTATCGACACTGCCCCGCGCGCGCCGCACCAGCCGCTTTTCGCAGCGCCCATTCCGATCCCTGCGCCGCAGCCCCAACAGCCGCCCGCCCCCAAAGCCGCGCCCGACATGGCAGCACCGCAACAACCTGCCGTGCGCCGTCCTTACAATCCCTATCTGACCGCGCCCGCCGTGCCTGCACCGCAACCTGTACCGTCGCGTCTGCCGCCGCAGATGATGCCGCCCGTGATGGAAGAGGCGGAGGAAACGGTCGCCGTGCCGAGCTTGCCGCACCGCAAGCCTGTCACCGCGCCGCCTGTTGCAATGCCGCCCGTTGCGGCACCACCCGTGACCGCTGCGCCGGCGCCCGCCGTGCCTGTGCCGCAGAAACCCGTTTTGTCCTATCCGCCCGCCGCTGTTGAAAAAGCGCCCGTGCCGCGTTTTGACCGTCCCGTTCTGCCGCAGGACAGCACGCTGACCGTGCCGCAGCGCACCGCGCCCCCCGCTGCCTCTGACCCGGAAACCGCTGTCCTGAAACCGCTGCCCAAGCCGCCGATTGAAACGCTGCCGGAGGAAATCATTTCCGAAGAAGAAATCGCCGGCATGGCGGCAGAAGAACAGCCTGAAAAGGCGCTGAGCGCAGAAGAGCGCGCCGCCGGCATCGACAACACCGGGCGCACCGTCCCCCTGCCGCCGCGCAAGCCGGTGGAAACGATTGCAGAAGATACGCCCGTTGCCCCCGCCGCGCCGGAAAACACGCAAAACATCGCCCTGCCCGCGCCGAAGCCTTTCAAGCGCCCGTCACTTATCGTGACGGATCAACAACCGCCCGCGCAGGCACAACGCGCCGTTTTGAAGCAGGCGGAAGTCACCATGCCCGTCACCACCACGGAATATGCGCAGATTGCGGAGAATATGGAGACCGTGCCCGTCGAAGTCGCCATGGCGCCTCCCAAGCCCGTTTATGCGCCGAAGGCCGCTGCCGCCGCGGATGTGACGCTGGAATTCGACCGCACGTCCGAAAGCCTCAGCCCCGCCGCGCGGGCCGCGCTGCAAAAAGTGATCGCGCAGATGAATGCCGATGAAAATGCCAAGTTGCAGGTTCGCGCCTTTGCCACGGGCGAAGACGGCAGCAAATCCGCCGCGCGCAGCAAATCGCTGACCCGCGCAACGGAGGTGCGTTCCTTCCTGATGGATAACGGCATCAAGCCGACGCGCATCATCGTCCGCGCCATGGGTCAGGAAACCGACCGCAAGCCGCTGGACCGTATTGACCTGATCTTCCTGAAATAAGCCCCCGCGCCTAGCCCGCCGCGCGTAAATCCTGCAAACCGGCCAGATGCGTATAAAGCTGGTCGCGCCCGAAAAGATGATGGTGCGATCCTTCCGCCACAATCCGTCCCTGATCCAGCACGAAAATGCGGTCCGCATCCTGCACCGTGGACAGGCGGTGCGCGATGACAATCGTCGTGCGCCCCTTCATCAATTCGCGCAAGGCCGCATGCACGGCCTGTTCGTTGGAGGAATCGAGCGCGGAGGTGGCTTCATCCAGCAACAGGATGGCCGGGTCCTTCAGCAAGGCGCGCGCAATGGCGATACGCTGGCGCTGCCCGCCCGACAAACGGTTGCCGCGTTCCCCCACCAGCGTGTCATAGCCCTGCGGCAGTTCGGCGATAAAACCGTGTGCCTGCGCCTGTTCCGCCGCATACATGACTTCGGCATCGGAAGCATCGGGCCTGCCCATGCGGATGTTTTCGGCAACAGACATGGAGAAAATCGCAGGATCCTGCGCGACAACGCTGAGGCTGCGGCGCACATCGCGCGGATCGACATCGCGGATATCCACGCCGTCAATGGCGATGGAGCCCGATTGCGGATCGTAAAAACGCTGCAACAGCTGGAAGATGGTCGTCTTGCCCGCGCCGCTCGGCCCCACCAGCGCGACAACCTCGCCCGCCCGCAGCGTAAAAGAGACATTGGACAGCGCCAGACGATCGGGCCGTGTGGGATAGCTGAAGGAAACGTTGTCAAACGTCACATAGCCGGAGGGATGTTCCGGCAGGCTCATCCCGTGCGCGACGGGCGCGATGGAAGGCCGCGTGTTCAACAACTGCAAAATGCGGTCGGCAGCGCCGCTGGCGCGGCTGAAATCGCTCATCGCCTCGCTGATCGCCATGACGGCACCCGCGACCATCGCGGCATAGAAAATAAAGGCCGACAAATCCCCCGCCGACAATGCGCCGCGCAATACCTGATGCCCGCCCGACCAGAGCACCAGGCCGATGGCGCCGAAAACAATCGCGATGACAAAGGCGATCAAAAAGGCGCGCGCGTGGATGTATTTGACGGCGGTATTGAACACATCCTCCGCCAGCCCGTCAAAATGCCGCGCCGCGACGGTTTCATAACCGAAAGACTGGATGGTCTGCATGCCCTGCAAGGTTTCCTGCGTATAGGCCCCCATATCGCCCACGCGGGTTTGCGTATCGCGCGATTTGCTGCGCACGCGGCGGCCGAAATAAATCATCGGCCCCACCACCAGCGGCACGGCCAGCATGACAATGCCCGTCATCGACGGGCTGACGAAACAGAGCATGACAATCCCGCCCGCCAGCATCAGAAAATGGCGCAGCGCCGAGGGCAGATTGCTGGTCACCACCAGTTGCAGCACCGTCGTATCCGCATTGATGCGGGAAACATGGTCGCCCGTTTTTTCCTGTTCGAAAAACGCGGGATCCAGCGACAGCAAATGGCGGTAGATTTGGCGGCGCAGGTCGGTGGTGACCCGTTCCGCCACCATGTTCACCAGACGGAAACGCGCATAGCTGGCCCCCGCCATCACCAGAATCACGACCAGCAGCAAGGTCAGGGCATAGTCCAGAAACTCGCCCGTTTTATCCTCGAATCCCTGATCGACGATATTCTTCAGCCCCCAGCCCATGGCGAGCATCATGCCCGATGACGCGGCCAGCGCCACCAGCCCGCCCAGCAAATAGCGTTTATAGGGCTGCAAAAGCGGCCAGAGCAGCTGCAAGGGCTTGTCGATCCCCCTCGCCTGTCCGGTCTGCTCTGTTGCCGGCGGGCTTGCCGCCGCGTCTTTTCCACCCTGTGTCATTGGCTGTCTGCGCCCTGTCTTTTGCGTCTGTTTTTCTTTTTTATGTAAATATTTCAGGCATTTAATGGCTGATAGACAAAGAGAATGGTCAAATATGCCGCAAAGTCAATAAATTGCTTGCATAATACGCGGATTACCTGTAAAAAACGGCCTCTGATAAGGAATTTTGAGGAGCTATAAGCCATGAAGGCAGACATTCACCCGGATTACCACGAGATCAAAGTCGTCATGACCGACGGCACGGAATACACCACCCGTAGCTGCTGGGGCAAAGAAGGCGACGTTATGCGTCTGGATATCGATCCGCTGAGCCATCCCGCCTGGACCGGTGGTGCCGCGAAGATTCAAGAAAAAGGCCGTCTGGCGAAATTCAGCAACAAATACGCTGGCCTCGGTCTTGCTTCCGTGGAGTCGGAAGGGAAATAATTCCCGCCGCCTGCGAGAGGAATCAGTTCGACAAAAAACCGTCTGTGCGCCTGCGCCGGACGGTTTTTTGCGTTTGAATTTTTTTGATTTTTTGGCCCCCTCTTGACGCAAAAAATCCGGTTTTTATATGATTGTAGAAGGAAGAGCAAAGAGCGCTCATGGTGAGGCTCGCATCATCGCCCTTCCCGCCGCAGGCTCCATAAGGGAGATGCGGTCAGATACCTGAAACCTGATATTGCTCAAGGAGGATATCATGAATACGTTCGATTTTTCCCCTCTTTTCCGTTCCACCATCGGCTTTGACCGTTTGTCCCGCATGCTTGAAACCAGCATGCTGAACGAACAGGACAGTGCCTATCCGCCCTATAACATCGTGAAAATCAGCGACGACCAGTATCGCATCACGATGGCGGTCGCCGGCTTTGCCGAGGACGAGCTGGACATTACCTCCAAGGAAAACCAGCTGATCGTACAGGGCCGCGCGAAAGATCGTGGCGGAGAAGAAAACGTCACCTATCTGCACCGCGGCATTGCCGCCCGCGCGTTCGAACGCCGGTTCCAGCTGGCGGACCACATCAAGGTCACCTCGGCGTCGCTGGAAAACGGCTTGCTGACGGTTTCCCTCGTCCGCGAGATTCCGGAGGAAATGAAACCGCGCAAGATCCAGATCCTGTCCGGCAACGACAAGCTGCTGGAGCATGACGGTGACGTCAAAAAAGGCTCTGGCAAAAAATCTGCCACAGCCTGATGGATCCATCTTTAGCCCTGATGCGTATAAGGGATGCATACCCTCCTAAGCGGTAATGCCCTTATCGCTTCGCTCAAAAAACACCCGGGCGCCGCTCCCCCGATCAGCGCCCGGGTGTTCCTTGTTGATGGCTGTCGCCGGATTACGGCGTTTGCAGTTCGGAATCAGCCTCTTCTTCCATCGGTACGCCCTCGTCTTCCACGGGGGCGATTTCCGCATCTTCATCTTCTTCCGGTGCGGCTTCCGGCATGGCTTCCATGGCGGCGCCTTCATCAACGCTTTCCGGCTGGACGGCTTCGGGCTGTGCGTCCTGCGCCGTATCCGCGCCCGTCAGGTTGGACGGCGGCTGCGCCGGTTGCGGCGGCAGACCTTCGCTTTCCAGCTGTTCCTGAACGGAGATCGCCTGTTTCATATTCGCTTCGATATTCTCCGTCGTTTTGTTCATCACCGTGAACGCGTAAGCCAGCAGCGCGATAATGACCACTGCCCCAAAAATCTTGCCCATCATGCCCGTTTTTTCCTTTCTGTCAGGGTTTTTACTGTTGTAGCAATTAATTCATCCAAAGTCTCTACCTGTATCACGCCATAGCGTCGGCAGACGATATCCACATTGCCCTTGCGCCAGAAACCGGCGGGGCAGCAGACGATCATTTTTTCCGGGTTTTTCGCCGCATGGATGCCCATTTCCAGAAGCGTGATCGGCGATTTGGTATTCGGCGCGAAATACATCAGCACCACATCGGCGGCGTCCAGCGCATCCAGCTCCCATTCCACCTGCTCGCGGAAGACCGGATTGTCGATGGATTGCTCCCACGACGCATCCCATGCCGCGCGGCGCGGGTTCAGCACCAGCACGTCCAGAGAAGACAGCGCGGCGGAAACCTCCGCCTGCCAGTCCACAGCCACGCCCATTTCGATGCTGCCGGCCAGAAAAACCGACGGCAGACGCAGATGCGATTGGTAATTCTCCGGCGCCTTGATTTCGATCATGGGCAATCCTTACGCCGCCTTGGGCGGTTTGGGCGCGGGTTTGCGGTCCTTGCGGCGCACATAGACGACCTTGTCCACTTCGGCCACGACATTGCCCTGTTCGTCCTTCACTTCCACCTTGAAGCGCGGCTCGGTTTTGTAATTATTGTCCGCCGCTTCCTTGATCTCCGCCAGTTGCTCCTTGGAGATATTGAAATGCGCGGTCAGCTTGCCCTTGCCCGGCTGCCTGAATTTGATATCGGCGGATTTGTCCCAGACGATGTAATCCTTGCCGAGGTTTTTCATGAGAATCATCATGTAAAACGGATCGGTCATGGCATAGATGGAACCGCCGAACTGCGTGCCGACGTAATTGCGGTTCAGCTTGGTCAGCTTCATTTCCACCGTGATGTCGTTAAAACTGTCGGAGATTTTTTTTACACGGATCCCCGCGCCGAGAAACGGCGGCCAGAAATTCATCAAACGGCGAAAATTGTTCGGCTTCATGTGCTTACGCGGCCTCGATCTGTTTCAGCGCCTGCGTCAGCTTGGCGATGACGTTTTCCGCTTCCGCTTTCAGGCTGCGCTGTTCTTCCACGACTTCTTCCGGCGCTTTGGCAAGGAAGCCCTGATTGTTCAGCATTTTTTCGATTTTCTCGATCTGCTGGCGCTCTTTTTCGATCGCTTTTTGCAAACGGGCGCGTTCCTGCTGCAAATCGACCACATCGGCGATGGGCAGAATAACCGTCGCCTCGTCCACCACCAGTTGCAAGGAGCCTTTCGGCGCTTCCGCATCGGTCGTTTCGGCTTTGGACAGGCGCGCAAGGCGCTTGATAATGTCGTTATAGGCGACAAGCCGTTCCCTGGTTTTCGCGTTGGCGCCCTTGAGCAGCATGTCGATCTGCGCCGCCGCCGGTACGTTCATATCGGCGCGGACGGAGCGGATTTCCGAGATCAGCTTCACCACCCAGTTCACTTCCGCCTGCGCGGCTTCGTCAATCACGCTGTCATCGAAGCTGGGCCAGAGGCGGGATTGCAGCCAGTCTTCCTTCGACAGTTCGCCGCCGCCCATCAGATGGGCGTGCAGTTCCTCGGTAATAAACGGCATGATGGGGTTCAGCAGCGTGAGCAGCTGGTCGAGCACCCAGCCCGTCGTATCCTTTGTTTCCTGCTTCACGGCCTCGTCCGCGCCGTTCAGCAACGGCTTGGTGAATTCGATATACCAGTCGCAGAACGTGCCCCATGCAAAATGGTACAACGTCATGGCGGCATCGTTATAGCGATAGGCCTTCAGGCTGGCGGCCACGTCGCGGCTGGTTTCGGCCAGTTCGGAAATGATCCAGCGGTTCAGCGTGTGTTTCGCGGCGGCGGGATCGTAATCCAGCTTCAGCGCGCAGCCGTTCATTTCGCAAAAGCGCGAGGCGTTCCACAGCTTGGTCGCAAAATTGCGATAGCCCTCCACGCGGCTGGCGGAGAGTTTTACATCACGCCCCTGCGCCGAAAGCGCCGTCAGCGTCAGGCGCAGCGCATCCGCGCCGTATTCGTCGATGATGTCCAGCGGGTCGATGACGTTGCCCTTGGTTTTGGACATTTTCTGCCCTTTTTCATCGCGCACCATGGCGTGCATGTAAACCTTGCGGAACGGCACGTCGCCCATGAAGTGGATGCCCATCATCATCATGCGGGCAACCCAGAAGAATACGATGTCAAAACCGGTAATCAGCGTTTCGGCGGGATAATAGCGCGACAGTTCCGGCGTTTTTTCCGGCCAGCCGAGCGTGGAGAACGGCCAGAGCGCGGAGGAGAACCACGTATCCAGCACGTCGGGATCGCGTTCCAGCTTCACATCGGGGCCGAATTTTTCACGCGCCTCGGCATAGGCCTCCTCTTCCGTTTCGGCAACGAAAACGGAATTTTCCGGCCCGTACCAGGCGGGGATTTGGTGTCCCCACCACAATTGGCGCGAAATGCACCACGGCTGGATGTTGTACATCCAGTCAAAATAGGTTTTTTCCCATGTCTTGGGCACGATCTGCGTGCGGCCTTCCTCCACCGCCTTGATGGCGGGCTGCGCCAGCGTTTTGGCATCGCAATACCACTGGTCGGTCAGCAAAGGCTCCAGAATGACGGATTTGGATTTTTCGTCGTGCGGCACGGCATGCACCTGCGGCTCGACCTTTTCCAGCAATTCGAGCGCCTCCATTTCCGCAAGGATTTTTTTCCGCGCCTCGAAACGGTCAAGGCCGCGGTATTCTTCGGGCGCGTTGTCATTGATTTTCGCATCCTTGTCGAGGACGGAGATCATCGGCAGGTTGTGGCGCTTGCCGACCTCGAAGTCGTTGAAGTCATGCGCGGGCGTGATTTTAACGGCACCGGAGCCTTTTTCGGGATTCGCGTATTCATCCGCGATAATCGGAATGGGGCGTCCGACAATGGGCAGAATGACGAATTTGCCGACAAGGTCTTTATAGCGTTCATCATCGGGATGCACGGCAACGGCCGTATCGCCCAGCATGGTTTCGGGACGCGTGGTCGCGATGGTGATGAAACGTTCCGTATCGCCCTCGATGGGATATTTGAAATACCAGAGGTTGCCCTTGATCTCGATCTGCTCGACCTCCAGATCGGAAACGGCGGTATGCAATTTCGGGTCCCAGTTCACAAGGCGCTTGTCCTTGTAGATCAGGCCTTCCTTGTAGAGCTGGACGAAAACTTTGTTGACGGCTTTGTTCAGCCCTTCGTCCATCGTAAAGCGCTCGCGCCCCCAATCGGGCGTTGCGCCCAGACGGCGCAGCTGTTTGGTGATGGTGGAGCCGGATTCCTCCTTCCACGCCCAGACGCGTTCCAGAAACTTTTCACGCCCCATTTCCTGACGGCTTTTGCCTTCTTTTTGCAGCAGGCGTTCCACCACCATCTGTGTCGCGATGCCCGCATGGTCGGTGCCGGGCTGCCAGAGCACGTCGCGGCCCTGCATGCGCTCGAAACGGGTCAGGATGTCCTGCAAGGTCATGGTCAGGGCATGGCCCATATGCAGGCTGCCCGTCACGTTCGGCGGCGGCATGGGGATGCAATAGGGCTGCTTGTTGCTGTTCACATCGGCGGCAAAAACCCCCGCTTTTTCCCAGCGGTCATAGTGTTTTTTCTCGACGTCTTTGCTTTCAAAGGTTTTTTCCAGCATTCAGGTGCCCTCTTGTATCCCGTTTTTGGTCAAAAATAGATGCATAATATAGCGGGAAAACCGTTGATTTGTGAAGGCTTTTTGACCAAAATAACAGCCGGTTTTTAAGCTTTTTACCTACCTTTAAGGAAATCGGAAAATGTCCAAAACACAGTCCGTCGCGGCTGAACAAATGCCCGAAATGCGTATCGAAACCGACTCCATGGGCGAAGTCGAGGTTCCCGCCGATAAATACTGGGGGGCGCAAACGCAGCGTTCTTTTGAAAACTTCAAAATCGGCACCGAAAAGATGCCCCTGCCGCTGATCCGCGCGCTGGGCGTCCAGAAAAAGGCCGCCGCCCTTGCGAATATGGAATTAGGCGTTTTGGACAAGCAGCTTGCCGGCGCCATTGTACAGGCGGCCGAGGAAGTCATGGACGGCGTGCTGAACGACCATTTCCCGCTGGCGGTCTGGCAAACGGGCTCCGGCACGCAGACCAACATGAACATCAACGAAGTGGTGGCCAACCGCGCCATTGAAATTCTGGGCGGCGAAATCGGCTCCAAAAAGCCGGTGCATCCGAACGACCATGTCAACATGGGCCAGTCGTCCAACGATACCTTCCCCACCGTCATGCATATTGCGGCGGTAGAGCAAATCCACCATGAACTGATCCCCGCGCTGGAGCATCTGCATGCCGCGCTGGACGCCAAGGCGCAGCAGTTCAAGAACATCATCAAAATCGGCCGCACGCACCTGCAGGATGCGACGCCCGTGACGCTCGGGCAGGAATTCTCCGGCTATGCCACGCAGGTGAAATACGGTATCGAGCGCGTGAAGGCGACCCTGCCCCGCCTGTCGCAGCTGGCGCAAGGCGGCACGGCCGTCGGCACCGGCATCAACTGCAAAAAAGGCTTTGCCGAACTGTTTGCCGAAAAGGTTTCCGCCATTACCGACATCGCCTTTACGACGGCGGAAAACAAATTCGAGGCACTGGCCGCGCATGATGCCGTGGTCGAGGCGTCCGGCGCGATCAATACCGTCGCCTGCTCGCTCATGAAAATCGCGAACGATATCCGCCTGCTCGGCTCCGGCCCGCGTTGCGGCATCGGGGAAATTTCCCTGCCGGAGAACGAACCCGGATCGTCCATCATGCCCGGCAAGGTCAACCCGACCCAGTCCGAAGCCATGACCATGGTCTGCGCGCAGGTCATGGGCAACCACACGACCATCTCCATCGCCGGTTCCAACGGCCATTTCGAGCTGAACGTGTTCAAGCCCGTGATGATCTACAACTTGCTGCAATCCATCCGCCTGATCGCGGATGCCAGCCGCAGCTTCACCGACAATTGCGTCGTCGGGATCGAGGCGAACGAAGCCCGCATCAGCAAGCTTTTGAACGAAAGCCTGATGCTGGTGACGGCCCTCAACCCCGTTATCGGTTACGATAACGCGGCCAAGATTGCAAAACACGCGCACAAGGAAGGCCTGACGCTGAAAGAGGCGGCCGCCGCGCTGCAATTGCTGTCGATGGAAGATTTCGACAAGGCCGTGAAGCCCGAAACCATGATTGCCCCGCGCGATTAAGCCGGGGCATCATCCCACCTGTGAAAAACGACATAAGAGGATAAAGAATTGGCACCGCATCGTTTATCGCAAAAACATTCCATTACCGTCGCGGGTCACCGCACCAGCATTACGCTGGAAGAAGCCTTTTGGGATTCCCTGAAACATATCGCGGAAGAACAAGGCATGTCCGTCAACGCCCTGATCGCAGGCATTGATGCCGACCACCCCGACAACCTTTCCAGTGCGCTCCGCGTGTTTATTCTGGAACATTACAAGAAAAAAGCGGAAGGCGGCGCGTAAAGCACCGCCTTTTTTCTTGCGCGTTTCTTTTTCCGTTCCCCGTGCAGGCTTTATTCAGGCGGCAGGATATCTTCTTCCGCAGCCTCTCCTTCTACAGTCTCTCCGGGCGGCGTATCGTTCAGCCGGTCCAATATGCCCTGCAGCGCATCGCGCGTATCCGCATCCGTTTCCGGCACTTCCTCCTGCGGCAGTTCCGGCGGCGGCAATCTTTCCACCTCCACGCTGTCATCCGCGGGCGGCAGGATGTCGTCTTCATCAACCGGCGGCATGTTGTCCAGCGGTTCGGCCTCTACATCCGTTGCGGGAACATCCGGCATGGCGTGCAGCTCTTCCGTGATGACGGGCATATCCTCCACCACCGGCGGCGGGGCGATGCGCTGTTCGATCCATGCACGGATGCCTGCCGTATCGAAGGCATAATCCGGCGCGCCCTCCGCCGCGCCCTTGCGCCTGATGGAAAGGCTCCCGACATCGGGCAGGTTTTTCAAAACCGTCTCCGCCGTCACGTCATAGCTTTCCGCCGCAAGATCGAAACTGCCGCGCACCTGCATATCCGCATCGGCATTGCCGAGCGTCAGGTTGACGATTTCCACCTTGTTATCGGCAATTTTCAATTCCATTGCCACATCGGAAAAACTTGCGCTGCCGTTGTCGCGCATCACCTTGTGCAGGCGCACGGCAAGGTCGGGCGGCATGGATTCCTGCGTGCGGATAAAACGCGCAAGCGCGGCAGGATCGAAAGCATCCAGCGTCAGGCTGTCAATCGTCAGGGAGAGCGTGCCCTTGGCCTCCCTCAACCCCTTCGTACCGCCGATGCCTTCCAGATCAAAGGCGATATCGCCGCGCCCGACGGCAAGGCCTTTCAACCCCGTCATGCCCAGCAAGGGGCCAAGATCGGCATCTTTGACCGTCCCCGTCGCGCGGCCCTGCCATTTTTTATCCGCGCGGCTGGCGGTTGCGGAAACATCCAGCTGCCCGCCCCACAAAAGCCCCGTCAGCTTGCGCGCCTCGAAGCTTGCGGGTTTCAGCACAAAATCGCCCGAAGCCTTATCGACCGCCATGTCGCGCCAGCGCAGTTTTTTCGCCCGCAAGGACATCTCCGTATCCGCCTGCACGACCGGCGCATCGGCAAACCAGGGGTCAAGATCCACGGTATCCGCCGCCACCTCCGCCGCAGAGCTGCCGTCGGCGGCAAGGCGGATATCCACCTCCGTCCTGCGTTTGCCGTTTTCGACAAGGCCTTTGATATGCCCGCCGTTCACCACGCCGTTAAACGTCAGCGCGCCTGCAGGCAGCAGCAAACGGTCATGCGGCAGGCCGAAGGTGCGGAACAAGATATTTTGCGGCAGATGCATGTTCTTCACATCGCTTTTCCACGCCGCATTGTCACCGCTCCGCGGTTTGACGGCGGTCAGCGTTTCTATCGATCCGCCCTGATAATTGCCGACGGCGGTCAGCGTTTCGGCCACCTGATCCTGTTTCCATGTACCCATCAGGTCAAAAAGCCGCGCGTTCTGCATGGGTGACGGCATCGGCGCGCCGAGCATTTCCGCCCAGCCTGCCGCATCGGCCGTTGTCAAACGGTAGGTGAAATCAAAATCCCCCTGCCCGACCGGCCAAGCCGTCAGGCGTCCCTTCAGCTCAAAAGACTGTTCCTGTTCCGCGCCCGACATACCCTCGAGAGCATTGATGGTCAGCCCCTGCCCGTCGCCCGCGGCGCGCAGTTTGATGTTTTCCAAAACCGTTTTGTCAAAAACGATCTGATCGGCGGAAAGCTCGATATCCGCCGTTTGTTTCAACAGCGCCTGCATGAAGGCCGCGCGCACGGCGGGCGGAAAAGCCGACAGCGTCAGCTTCGACACCGTAAGGCGCGCCTCCACCATATCCTGCCGCAGGTTCAAAACGCCGCTAACGGCATGATCCGCCCCGCTGCTCGCCGTAAAGTTATAAAGGCTGATGCGTCCCTTGCGCTGGTCGAGGTTGCCTTTCAGCACCAGCGGCAGGTTCAGCGATTTATCCGCCAGCGCCGACAACAGCGGCGCACTTCCCGTCGGCACATGCGCGAAGGCGGCGGCAATATCGGGCGCATTCAGTACGATATTCCATGTCGCCATTTCCTGTTTCGGCGTCACCGTGCCGGAGAATTGCACGCCGCCCTTCGCATGCAGGTCAAGGCGGGATTCTCCCACCAGCCATTCATCGTTTTGCGTTTTTACATCCAGCGTCAGCCCCGGAAAACGCGCGCCCTGCCATGTGACGTCGAAGAATTTCAGCTTCGCGTCGATATCATACCCCGCCGGTACGGGCATATAGCCGCCTGCCTTGTCGGAAAGCAGCAGCGTCGTGCCCGACAGATCCGCCGTCACGCGGGGTTTTTCCACGCCGCCCAGCACGGCGGAGACCGTGCCCTGCAATTTGCCTTTGCCGTTCCAGGCGCCTTCGGCAATGGTCAAATCCAGCTTCTGGTTTTTGAAAGACAGCGCCGCCTTGATATGCGCCGCCTGCTGCATGAATCCGGCGGTTTTGGCAAAATCGTCGCCCAGCAGACTGCCGATGCTGCCGCCGTCGATTTCGACATCGCCGTCCAGCACCAGCCCGCTTGTCAGCCCCAGCAGGCCGTCAAAACGAATTTGCGGCAAAACATCCACGGGCTGGAACAAAACCGTCAGGGGATAAAGCCCCGTATTGTTGCGGATGCCGGAGGTCAGCTCCAGATTCACCGGCGTATCGTGATAGCGCAAATCGCCCTTCACTACATAAGGTCCTTGCAGGCGGTCGGCCTTCAGCGAGAAATTCAGATGATCCAGCACGATATCTGCGCCGGAATCGTGGCGCAGATAGCGGATCTTGCCGTCCGTCACACTGACGTTTTGCAGCTCCACCGCCGTAAAGGCGCTGCCACCGTCCGCCTTTTTCACACCCCAGCTGATCTGCCCGTCCTCCAGCACCTCCAGCGTCAGTTCGGGCGCCGTCAGATGAAAGCTTTCCACCTCCAGACGGCCTTCCAGCAGCGGCTTCAGCCGCACCTTGCCTTCCATGCGTTTCAGGGTCAGCAAATGCGGGTTCTTCGCCCCCTTGACGGCGGCAATGCTGACATCCTGCATCAGGATTTGCGGATTGGGCAGAATGCGGAAACTGACATCGCCCGCGACCTCGATATCGCGGTCGAGCGCGTCTTCAAGGCGGGAGATCAGAATATCCTTGTGCTTGTTCCAGTCGATAAAGCCGGGCGCCACAACAGCCGCCGCAACCAGCAGCAGCGTCAGCAAAAACAGGACGGCAACGATGCGTTTCATCATGGCCTTTTCCTTTCACCTTTATGCGCTTTGTTGTTTCTGGCGCGCGATCACAGCCAGAACGGCCTCCGCCGCTTTTTCTCCCGGCGTTTGCGGATCGCCCAGCCCGATCTTGATCAGCGCCTGACGAAAATCCATCAGTTGCTGCGCGCGGGCGTCCTTGTCATCCATCAGCTTCAACAAGGCTTTGGACATCGGCTCCGGCTCGCATTCATCCAGCAGCAATTCCGGCACCACGGGACGGCGCAGCAGAATATTGATGAGGTTCACGTAAGGCGTTTTGATCAAATGCCTGGCCACCCATGCCGAAACGGGGTTGAGCTTGTAGGCGATGATATGCGGCGTATCCGCAACCGCCAGTTCCAGCGTGACGGTGCCGGAGGCCGCAAGCGCCGCCGTTCCCGCTGCGAAACTGTCGTATTTGTCGCGGTCATCCGTGACCACGATAGGGTTGATCCCCTTGCCGACAAAAAAGTTTTCGATATAGGGCTTCAGGTGCGGCAAGGTCGGAATAACGATCACGGCCTGATGGCGCCGGCGCAAGACGATATCCGCCGTTTCGGAGAATTTATCCAGCAAGCGCGACAATTCGCTCATGCGGCTGCCGGGCAGCAGGCAAAACACCGGCTGGTTCGGTTTCAGCCCGTATTTTTCACGGAAACGCCCGCCGTCGCCGCGGTTGGAAATCTGCTCTACAATCGGATGCCCGACAAAAGTCGCGCCAAGGCCGTGCTGTTCGAAATACGGCGGCTCGAACGGCAACAGGGTCAGGATATGGTCAAGGAATTTGGAGACTTTCTCCGCCCGCTTCGGCCGCCAGGCCCAGACGCTGGGCGCGACGTAATGCACGCAAGGAATGGATTTGTTTTTCGCCTTGATCTTTTTCGCCACGCGGAAGCAGAAATCGGGCGAGTCAATCGTCACCACCACATGCGGTTTGACGTTCAGCACGGCCTTTACCGTCTGGCGGATGCGGCCCATGATGTGAAACAGGCGCGGCAAAACCTCCGCCAGCCCCATCACGGAAAGTTCTTCCATGGGGAAGAGGCTGGCCAGCCCCTCCGCCTGCATATGTTTGCCGCCGACACCGTGGAAATGAATATCCGGCCGCACGGATTTCAGCCCGCGCATCAGGTTCGCGCCCAAAAGGTCGCCGGATGCCTCGCCCGCAATCAGGAAGATATGCAGGGGTTCGCGCACCTCCGCCTCCGGCGGCAGCAGGCTTGCGATATCATCCGCCATGTGTTGCGCCTCCATACTCATGGCTTGTTAAACCCCATGATGAAAAGCCCCAGTTTATCGGCTGCCTCGATCACCTCTTCGCGGTCGAGCAGATAGGAAGCGCCCGCCTGCACGGCAATGCCGGCAAGGCCCGACTGATAGGCCTTATGCACCGTGCGCAAACCGATGGCGGGAATATCCAGCCGCCGGTCCTGCTGCGGCTTGCAGGATTTGACCAGCACGCCGCCATGTCCCTTGCGCGCCAGATAACGGCAACGGTCGAGCAGCGCATCGGTGCCCTCCACCGCCTCAACACCAAGGGTAATACCCTGTTGCACCACGGCGGCCTGACCGATGTCCATTTCACCGATCGCCTGCGTCACCTTGATGCCGAAGGCAATATCGACCATGTTTTCCGCGGTCGGCTTGTGCTTGCCCAGCACGCCTTCGGGCGTGATGAGCGCAGGCTCGACCTCATGCGCGCCGATGACGACGAAATCGTCTTTTTCCAGCTCGTCCGCAACCGCGCGCAGCAGCGCATCATCGCCAAAGGCTTTTTTGCCAAGACGCATGAATACCTGAATGGTGCGCAGGTCGGGCTTCATTTCAAACAGGCCGGGGCGGCGCATGCCGCCTGCCATGACGACGGTATCCACGCCGTTGTCTTTCAGGATGCGGATGGCTTCGCTGGTCGCGCCCAGTTTTGTCCAGGCATGCGGGCTGTCCTTGACGGTGATCTCGTCCGTCTGGCCCTTGAAAGCCAGCACGAAATAAGGCTTGTGATCGCGCCGGCATGCCGCAATCAGCTTTTGGGGGAGCCCCCCGCCCCCTGCGATGATACCAAGGCGGGCCATAAGGGATTAACCGTTGGCGGCGGCGCGTTCCGCGGCATCGGCCGATTTGCGCGGCTGCAACAGCGAGCGGCCTTCCTTCGCACGGATAAAATCCACCATGCGCATGATGACCTGTTCGCTTTCGTAATCATTGGCCACGATGGACACACGCTCGGCCAGCGTACCCGCGCCGTCGAACAGCTGGCGGAAAGCCTTCATCAGCTTTTGCACTTCGGCCTTGCTGAAGCCGCGGCGTTCCAGCCCCACGTAGTTAAGCCCTGCCAGATGCGCGCGCTCCCCTTTGACAAGCCCGTAGGGGATCACATCGTATTCCACGCCGGACATGCCGCCGATCATGGCGAAAGGCCCGATGCGCACAAACTGGTGCACGGCGGCAAGGCCGCCGATAATGGCGAAATCGCCCACTTCCACATGGCCCGCCAGCGTGGCGTTATTCGCCAGAATAACGTTGTTGCCGACAATGCAGTCATGCGCCACGTGCGAGGCCATCATGAACAGGCAGTTGTCGCCGACGACGGTTTTCATCGTGCCGCCTTCGGTGCCGGGGTTCATGGTGACGTGTTCGCGGATCTTGTTGTTCTTGCCGATGATCAGCTCGGATTTTTCGCCCTTGTACTTCAGGTCCTGCGGCGCGGAGCCGAGGGAGGCAAAGGGATAAACCACCGTGCCCTCGCCGATAGTCGTATAACCATCCACCACCACATGGGCCTTCAGCTCGACCCCGTCCGCCAGTTTGACATGCGGGCCGACGATGCAATAAGGGCCGATCTTGACGTTGTCGCCGATGACGGCGCCGTCTTCAATCACTGCGGTTTTATGGATCTGTGCTGCCATGTTTCGTTCCTGCTTCGAAAAAGGGTCTTTTATAGGCTATTGATAGCAAAGCGCCTTGGGCAAACCAAATCACGCTATATGTCATTGTGTTTCAGGAAAGCCTTCAAAACAGGGCGTTTTTGCCAAAAAAGCGGCTTATTTATCCATAATCATAGCCGTCACAACCGCTTCGGAGCAAAGATCGCCGCCGACGCGTGCCTGACCGCTGAATTTCCACACATTGCGGCGGTTCTGGATGCGTTTGACCTCGATCATCAGCTGGTCGCCGGGGGTAACGGGCTTGCGGAATTTCGCCTCGTCAATCGCCATAAAATAAACCAGTTTGCCTTCCAGCTCCTTGCCCACGGAATGCACCACCAGCGCGGCGGCGGTTTGCGCCATGGCCTCGATGATCAGAACACCGGGCATGACGGGCGCACCGGGGAAATGCCCCTGGAAAAAGCTTTCGTTGATTGTCACGTTTTTCAGGGCGACGGCGCGCTCGTTCGGGTCAACTTCCAGCACGCGGTCGATCAGCAGCATCGGATAACGATGCGGGATCATTTCCATGATACGGGTGATGTCGAGCAAAGGTGCTGCGGCTGTCGTCATTTGTCGTCATTTCCTTTCTTGAGACTGATACGCTGCCAGACAGCCGTCTGACGCATAAACTGCCGGATCGGCACGGCGGGCGATCCCATCATTTCGCTGCCGGGCTCGATATCGCGCATCACGCCCGATTGCGCGGCGATTTTCGCGCCGGAGCCGATTTTCAAATGACCGGCAAGGCCTGCCTGCCCGCCCGTCATCACGAAATCGCCCAGCTGTGTGGAACCGGAAATACCCGTCTGGGATACGATCACGCATTGTTTGCCGATATGCACGTTATGCCCGATCTGCACCAGATTATCAATCCGCGTGCCGCGGCCGATGACGGTATCCGGCCCTGCGCCGCGGTCGATGGTCGTATTCGCGCCGATATCGACAAAATCTTCGATCACCACGCGTCCCAGTTGCGGCACGGTCACAAACCCTGCGGGATCGATGGCAAAGCCGAATCCCGGACTGCCGATCACGGCGCCCGGCTGGATATGCACCTGTTTGCCGATCAACGCGTGGGAGATATAAACCCGCGCATCAATGCGGCAGCCGTCGCCGATCTCGACACCGTCGCAGATAACGGCATGCGCGCCGATGACGCAGTCATTGCCGATTTTGACGTTTTTGCCGATGACCGCGCCGTGGTCGATATGACAGTTGCTGCCGATAACGGCTGTGGGATCAATCACCGCGCCCGGCGCCTGAAAAGCCGTTGCGGGCGGCTGCGGATAAAAGGCCTGCGCCGCCAGCGCATAGGCTTTATAGGGATTGGCCGTGACCAGACAGACCATGCCCGCCGGTGCCTGCGCCGCATGTTCGGGCCGCGCAAAACAGGCCCCCGCCTTCGCGTTTTTGAAAACATCCAGATACTTTTTGTTATCCAGAAAGCTGACATGATCCGCGCCCGCATCCTGCAGCGGCGCGAGATCTGCGGCGCTTTTACCGGCAGCGGCAGGGTCGGACAGTTCCGCCCCCGTCAGCTCCGCCAGACGGCCGAGCGTGAACGGGCCGGCATTTTTGAAAAAGCGCTGATCGGCCATCGGGTCACAAGCTCCGGATTATTTCTTCTTCGGGGGATTCCAGTCGATGGAAACGCTTTTGACTTTTTTGTTAAGGCGCGCCAGCGCGTCATTGGTAATGTCAAAGGTGCGTTCCGCCAGAATGACGGAATTGTCGGAGAAGACGATGTCCAGCTTGCGCTCCGCCGCGATTTCCGCGGTGACTTTCAGCGCTTCCTCGCGCAGTTTGCGGGTGCCGTCGTTCGCGCCCGCATCAAAGGTGCGGCGGCGTTGCTGCACCATTTTTTGCGCTTCGGCGTATTTCTTTTCAAAGGCATTGACCTTTTTCTCGAATTCTTCCTTGCTCAGCTTGCCTTTTTCCTGCGCGATTTTGTCGCGTTCGGTAATCAGCGATTTTTCTTCCTTGGCAATTTCCGCTTCGAAGGCCTTGTATTTTTCGTTCAGCGCCTTGTTGATGCCCTTGCCCGCTTCGCTGTCGGTGATCAGGCGGTCAAGATCCACGATACCGAAGCGCAGGGTCTTTTCCGCCGCCGCATCCGCCGCGGTTGCGGCAAAGGCCGGCGTTGCAGCAAAGGCCGCAAAGGCTGCCACGGCAGCGACGACATGAAGTGCATATTTTTTCATCACAAATCCTCTTTTCTATACGTCTGCGACCAAGGCCCTGTCGGCCCGGCCTGTGTTAAAACCTTGTCCCGAAACTGAAGCGGAAAAATTCCTCTTCGTCCTCGTCCTCTTTCAACAACGGCACGGAGAAATCCAGACGGACGGGCCCCATCGGGGAGCGCCATGAAATACCAAGCCCCGCGGAAACGCGCAATGCGTCGGAATCAAACACGGTCGGGCCGGTATCGTCCACTTCCGTCAGGACACCGAAATCGCTAAAGGCCCGCAGGCGGACGCCGAGATCTTCCGGCAGGCCGGACGGAAACTCCAGTTCAACGGAGCCGCGGGCGAATTGGTTCCCGCCCAGCGCGTCTTTTGTCGCCGTATCACGCGGGCCGATGCCGGCTTCGCGGAAACCGCGCAGGGTGGAACCGCCGATGTAGAAACGCTCGTTGATCCGCAGATCCTCGCCCTTGAGGCTGAAAATATACCCGGCCTCGCCCAGCAGGCTGAAAATCCATTTATCGCGGATCGGGAAATAGAAAGAACCGCCCGCGCGGGTACGCAGGTAATTCGCATCGCCGCCCAGCCCTGCGATTTCGTTTTCAAGGCGCAGCAACATGCCCTCCGTCGGGTCGCGGCGGTTGTCTGTGGTATCATAGGTCAGGCGATGGCTGAGCGCAGAAGTGACCCATTTGCCTTCCTGACGGCGGATATAGACGGAGGCCGTGGCCGGTACGTTTTCGATTTCCGTTTTGTCCAGACGGTAGGTCAGGTCATGGCGCAGGTCACGCGAGAGCGGATAGCCCATCCGCAACCCGCCGCCCGTTCTGCGGCTGTCAAAGGAGCTTTGGTCCTGAAAGTCGGTCATGATATGGAACAGATCGACACCCGCGCTGATATTGCGTCTCAGGAAATACGGCTCGGTAAAGCTGAAATCCAGCTGGGAACGGCGCGCCGCCAGCGCAAGGCCGAGCGTCAGATCCTGCCCTTTGCCAAGGAAGTTGCGCTCCCGCACGCGGAACTCGCCCAAAGGACCGTCCAGCGTGGAGAAACCGCCGCCGACCGAAAGCTCGCCCGTGGATTTTTCCTCCACATTGATATTGATATCCGTTTTGTCCGGCGTGGCGCCGCGCACGGTTTTCACCTCGGCTTTTTCAAAGAAGGCCAGATTGCGGATGTTCTGCTCCGAACGGCGCAGCTTGGCCACGTTGAAGGGGTCGCCTTCCACCAGCGTCATTTCGCGGCGGATCACCTCGTCCATCGTGCGGGCGTTGCCGCTGATGTTGATATTCCCGATAAAGACCTTGCGGCCTTCGTTGACGGTAAAGGTAATGTCGATCACGCCCGTATCGCGATGGCGGTCCACCGTGGGCACGACATCGACAAAAGCATACTGGCGGTTGCCCAGCTCGTCCGTCAGGGCATTGACGGTATTTTCCACCTCGCTCGCCTTGTACCAGCTGTCCTTTTCAATGGTCACGATCTTGCGCAACGTGGCGGCATCAAGTTCGGGAATGTTGCTGACCACCTCGATCTTGCCGACCTTGTAACGCTGGCCTTCCGTCATCGTAAAGGTCACGTAGAAATGGCGGCGGTCGGGTGACAGCTCGGCAATCGCGCTTTCCACCTGAAAATCGGCATAGCCGTGTTCCAGATAGAATTTCCGCAACAATTCGCGGTCATAGGCCATACGGTCGGGGTCGTATTTATCCGCGCCGGACCAGATGCGCCACCAGCGGTCCTCGCGGCTGTTGATCACGCGCTGCAGATCGCCGTCGTCAAAACGCTGGTTGCCCAGAAACACGATGCGCGAAATGCGCGTGGCGGGGCCTTCGCTGATTTCGAATACAAGGTTGACGCGGTTCTGATCCAGCTTGATGATTTTCGGCTCGATGCTGGCGGAGAAACGGCCGCTGAGACGGTAAAGCTCCTGCAAACGCTCCACATCGGCCTGCACTTTCGTGCGCGTGACCACGGTGCGCGGGCGCAGGTGGATTTCCGACATCAGGTTGTCGGTTTTGAGCTTTTCGTTCCCTTCGAAACGGATTTCGTTGATGATCGGATTTTCGACCACGACGATTACAAGATCGCGCCCTTCCTGATACAGCGCCACATCGGCGAACAGGCCGGTGGCGAAAAGCATTTTCAGCGCGCGGTTCAGCGCCTCCGGCTCAAAACGGTCGCCTGCCTGAATGTTGATATAGGAAAGAACAGTGGCCGGCTCGATACGCTGCGTGCCTTCGACGCGCACGGCCTCGATCAGCGCCGCTTCCGCCGCTGCGGCCGTTTTGACCGGCATGGACAGCATAACCGGCAGGCACAATGCCCCTGCGATCAGGGCAATGCCGAGCCTTTGCAATAAAGCGGAAGTCAGTTTCATGGATCCGGTCTTGTGCGCTTCGTGACGTTTTTTGTTTTTGTTAAGAAATCAGGCTCTTAACGTAGTCCACGAATTTGAGTTGCACAAGATCATTCCACGTCGCAAAAAACATAATACCGACCAAAAAGACCAAACCGATGCGCAGGGCGTATTCCTGCACCTGCTCGCCCAGCGGTTTGCCGCGCAGCTTTTCCATAGCGTACATAGCAAGGTGGCCGCCGTCGAGAATCGGGATCGGCAGAAGGTTGATCAGGCCAAGGTTGACCGACAAGAGCGCGGCAAAGGTAATGAAGGCGATCAGCCCCTGCTGGGCAAAATCACCGGCATAGGCGCCGATACGCAGGATGCCGCCCAGTTCATCGGTACTGCGGATGCCAAGGATCATCTGCGACAGCGCCTCCAGCGTGTCAATGGTGATGTAATAGGCATCCTTGACCGCCGCGCCGAAAGCGGACGGCAGGCTGTGTTCGCGGATCTCCTGCCCTTCGTTGGGCAGGCTGACCACGCCGATACGGCCCGTTTCATGGCGAAAGCCGAAACGGTCGGTTTCCACCACCAGCCGCGGGGTGAGCTTCAGCACCTCGGTTTCCGTCGCCCATGCCAGCTCCCCCGCTTCGGCCGTGCCCGGCAGGGCGCGGCGCAGGGTCAGGGTGACTTCCTGGTCGAGGTTCAAGGCGGCGTTTTTCCGCAAGTCGGCAAAGCTGCCGATCTCGCGGTCATTCACCTTGACGATCATATCGCCGGGACGGATGCCCGCATCAAAGGCGGCGGAATCCTCCACCACGCCCGCCGCCACCGGCGGCATATAGGGCTGGCCTTGCGTGACATAAAGCCCCGTCAGCAGGATGATGGCAAAAATATAGTTGACCGCAGGCCCGGCAAACACAATCGCCGCGCGGCGGCCGACGGGCTGGGTGTAAAAGGCGACTTTCTTTTCTTCTTCGGTAAAGGGGCGGATTTTTTCCCCTTTTTCATTTTCCACGCCGTCTTCATGGCGGGCGCTGGCGGGATCGCTGTCACCGAACATCTGCACATAGCCGCCCAGCGGGATGAGGCTGAATTTCCAGCGGCAGCCTTTTTTATCCGTCCAGCCGAAAATCTCGCGCCCGAAACCGATGGAGAAGCTGTCCACCTTCACGCCGCACATGCGGGCAACAATGTAATGCCCCCATTCATGCACAAAGACCAGAACGCTGAGCACCAGAATAAACGGCCCGCCGTAGTCCATAAAAAACTGGACCGGCGTATTCAGCAATTCCTGAAACATTTCCATGATCTATACCCTCTTTCCCCTGCGCTGCCGGCATGCGGATGGCCTGTGCCGTGACTGTTTGGGCCGTATCTGTTTATTGTAACGCCTTGACAATCCCTTGAGCAAGATGCCGCGTTTCGGCATCGAGCGCCAGAATGTCTTCCAACCCTGATATGCGCCCAACGGCTTGTTTTTGCAAGGCTTCGGCGCTGATATTTTCGATGCGGTCAAAACGCAGCCGCCCCGTCAGAAAGGCTTCCACGGCGACTTCGTTCGCGGCGTTCAGCACGGTCGGATAGCCCGTCCCCGCCCGATAGGCCTGCCGCGCCAGTGTTAGCGCAGTAAATCTATTAATATCAATAGGCTCGAACGATAAATTCATGTTTTTTGTTAGGTCAAGCGTCTGCCCTGTCGTCCGCAACCGTTTCGGCCAGCCCAGCGTATGGGCAATGGGGGTGCGCATATCGGGCGCGCCCATTTGCGCCAGAATACTTCCGTCCACATATTCAACCATAGAATGAACCGTGGATTGCGGATGGATCAGCACATCCACATATTCATCTTTTAGATTAAAAAGATAGGATGCCTCTATGACTTCCAGGGATTTATTCATCATCGTCGCGCTATCGACAGAAATTTTGGCCCCCATCGACCAGTTCGGATGCCGCACGGCCTCTGCCGGCGTCACGCTCGCCAGCGCCGCGCGGCTACGACGCAGAAACGGCCCGCCCGAAGCCGTCAGGATAATCCGCGCAATACCGTCGCGCTGCTCGGCATCGAAAACCTGAAAAACCGCATTATGCTCGCTATCGACCGGCAGCAGCGTCGCGCCCGATCTGGCGACGGCGGCGAGCATGAAATCCCCCGCCGAAACAATGGATTCCTTGTTGGCGAGGGCAACGGTCGTCCCCTGCTCGATCGCCTTCAGCGTGGGCAGCATGCCCGCCGTGCCGACGATGGCCGCCATGATCCAGTCCGCAGGGCGCGCGGCGGCTTCCGCCACGGCCTCCGCACCTGCGGCGGCCTCGATCCCCGTGCCCGCCAGCGCGGCTTTCAGCTCGCCATAAAGCGTTTCATCCCCGATGACGGCCAGCGATGCCCCCAGTTGCCGCGCCTGTTCGGCCAGCAGGGGCACGTTTTTATGCGCCGTCAAGGCCTCCACCGCGTAATCGGCGCGGTGATGGGCCAGCAGATCGACCGTGCTTTTGCCGATGGATCCCGTCGACCCCAAAACGGTGACACGCCGCGGCGCTGCTTGCGGCCGGATTTTCGGAGCGGTTTCCGTCATATCAGCCCGCCAGTATCTTGAGAGAGCCGAAAACCAGCGCGACCAGCAGCAAGGCATCGATACGGTCAAGAATGCCGCCATGTCCGGGGATCAGCGCGCCCGTATCCTTGATCCCGAAATGGCGTTTGAAAATGGAAATGAACAAATCACCCATTTGGCCGAACATCGCCAGCACAAAACCCATGACAAAATAGCCGACCGGCCCCATGCCGCCGATGGTGCCGCCCGCAACATCCAGCTGCGCCGTCAGCCATGCGCTGGCCATGCCCGCCGCGACAAGCCCCGCCCCGACGCTGCTGCCGAAAAAGCCGGACCATGTTTTCTTGGGACTGATAACGGGCGCGAGCTTCGGCCCGCCGAACGTGCGGCCCGTAAAATAGGCGGCAATATCGCTGGCCCAGACGATAAACAGCAAGGTGCAGAAATGGTAAAGCCCGTGTTCCGTCCCGCGCAACCAGACCATGATGCTGACGGCAAAGGAAATATAAATCACGCCGAAAATCGTGAGCTTGGGCGACGGGCCGTTTTGCGAAAAGTTATAGGCGAAAAGCAAAAAGCACAGTGCCAGCAAAAACCAGAAAGAGATCAGCGGGCTGTACATCATGCCGCTGACCATCACGGGCAGCGCCGCCGCGCCTGCGGCCACGTAAACGATCCCTTTCGGCGCGTTGTCCTTGCCCGTCAGCACCATGCGCGCCCATTCAAAACCGCCAATGGCGGCGGCCGCGCCCATCATCCATGTAAAGGGCTCCCCGCCCCACCAGATCAGCAACAGCACCACGGGCGCGAACATCAGGGCGCCTTTTGCGCGTTCCTTCAAACCGCCGGCGGGCGGTTTCACATCGGGGGATTTTTCTTCCGTTTTATTCGGGGGGCTGGCCTCGGTCACGATGCACGTCCTATCTGCCGGAAAACCGGCCTGCTGGCTGTTATTACTTGCCTGTGGTCGCTGCCGCCTGCAATGCGGGCAGGCCGCCGAAGCGGCGCTCGCGCCCCGCAAAAAAGGCGATGGCTTCTTCCATATCTTTTTTACAAAAATCCGGCCAGAGCGTCGGCGTGAAATACATTTCCGCATAGGCCAGCTGCCAGAGCAGGAAATTGCTGACGCGGTTCTCGCCGCTGGTGCGGATCATCAGGTCGGGATCGGGAATATCCGCCGTCATCAGCCGCGCGGCAAAGGCGGCTTCATCCACCGCATCGGCGGCGATATTGCCCGCCGCCACATCCGCGGCCAGTTTTTTTGCGGCAAAAACGATATCCTGCCGCCCGCCGTAGCTAAGCGCGATGATGACGGTCAGGCCCTGATTGTTTTTGGTCACCTCTTCCGCCTGCGCGATCAGATCCACAATATCCTGCGGCAAACGGTTGCGGTCGCCGATGACCTTCAGGCAGGCCTCGTTTTTATGCAGTTCGTTCGTTTCCCTTTTCAGGTAATAGCGCAAAAGGTTCATCAACCCGTCCACTTCCGCCGCGGGACGGCGCCAGTTTTCGGACGAAAAGCCGAACAGGGTGATGTATTGGATGCCGAGATCGCGCGCGGCCTCGACGGCACGCTGCGCCGCCTCCGCCCCTTTTTTATGCCCCTCGATGCGCGACATGCCGCGTGCCGCCGCCCAGCGCCCGTTACCGTCCATGATGATCGCCACATGACGCGGCATGTCCGTGCGGGGCAAGCTGGAAGATGTGGAAGGTTGCGACATGAACCGTCTTTCCAACGGAGGGTTAGACTTGCTTGATTTCCTGTTCCTTGTGGCTCAGACTTTCGTCGATCTTCTTGATCCACTCATCCGTCAGCTTCTGGATGCGTTCCTCGTTTTTCTTTTTCTCGTCTTCGGAGGCGGATTTCTTGGCGGCATCCATGGCTTCGCGGCGGATGTTGCGCACGGCGACGCGTGCCTGCTCCGCGTATTTGGCGGCGACTTTGGTCAGCTCCACGCGGCGCTCTTCCGTCAGACCCGGCAGCGGTACGCGGATCAGCGTGCCCGACGGCTGCGGGTTCAGGCCCAGCGATGCGTTGGCGATGGCTTTTTCAACGGCCTTGGTATTGTTCGCGTCCCAGACCTGCACGGTCAGCAGGCGCGGTTCGGCCACGGCAACGGTCGCCACCTGATTGATCGGCATTTTGGCGCCGTAAACCTCGACCACCACGTTCTCCAGAAGGTTGGTGGAGGCGCGGCCCGTGCGCAGGCCCGAAAATTCCTTGGCGAGCATGTCAAAGGCGCCCTGCATGCGGCGTTCGAAATCGCTGAGATCCAGGTTATCCATGTTTTGCTTCCTTCTCCGTAACAATGGTGAATTCGCCGCGGCCCTGCATCAGTTCGGCAAAGGCGCCCGGGCGTTTGATCGAGAATACGATCACGGGAATGTTGTTTTCCCGCGCAAGGGAAATGGCGGATGCATCCATCACGCCGAGATCGTTCGAGAGTACTTCAAGATAGGTGAGCTTGTCCAATTTCTTGGCATCCGGCACCTTCACGGGGTCGGCGGTATAAACGCCGTCCACCTTTGTGCCTTTCAGAAGCGCATCGCAGCCCATTTCGGAAGCGCGCAGCGCCGCGGCCGTATCGGTTGTAAAAAACGGGTTGCCCGTACCGGCCGCGAAAATGACCACGCGGTCCTTTTCCATGTGGCGGATCGCCTTGCGGCGGATATAGGGTTCGCAAACGCTGGACATGGGAATGGCCGATTGCACGCGGGTGGTCACGCCCGCCTGCTCCAGCGCGTTTTGCAAGGCAAGAGAGTTGATGACCGTGGCCAGCATGCCCATGTAGTCTGCCGTGGAGCGGTCCATGCCCACGGCCGCGCCGGAAACGCCGCGGAAAATATTGCCGCCGCCGACAACCACGCAAACCTGGATGCCGAGATCGGTTACTTCCTTAATGTCTTTGGCAATGCGGGCGACCATGTCGGGTTCGATGCCGTATTCTCCTCCCCCCATCAAAGCTTCGCCGGAGATTTTGAGAAGAACACGCTTGAACCGCGGTGTGGACATGATGAAACCCCTAAAGTTGTATCGCTGTCTGTTTGTTTTTTCAGTACCAGGCCTTTTTCGGACATGCGCCCCTGCCGCGGTAAAGCGGCCGGGGCGCGCATGCACGAAACTTGCAGATTAGCCGGTCGCCATTTTGGCAACTTCTGCTGCGAAGTCGTCTTCTTTTTTCTCGACGCCTTCACCCAGTTCGAAGCGGACATAGCCCGTCAGTTTCACGGGTGCGCCGACATCCTTGGCAGCGGCTTCCAGCACGGCGGAGATTTTGCTCTCGCCGTCGATGATGAAGGTCTGCTGCAGCAGGACGGTTTGCTCGTAGAACTTGCGCATGGAGCCTTCGACCATTTTTTCGATGATCTCGGCAGGCTTGCCGCTTTCTTTCGCTTTTTCAACGTAAACGGCACGCTCGCGCGCCACCAGATCGGGGTTCATGCTTTCCACGTCCAGTGCTTCCGGACGGGCAGCCGCGATGTGCATCGCCAGCTGGCGGCCCAGCGCTTCCAGTTTTGCCGCATCGCCGGTGGATTCCAGCGCGACCAGCACGCCGATTTTGCCGCGGCCGGGTTGCAGCGCGTTGTGGACGTAGGAAGAAACCACGCCGTTGCTGACGGTCAGCAGTTGCGCGCGGCGCAGGGTCATGTTCTCGCCGATGTTCGCGATCAGCTCGGTCAGGTTCTCTTCTGCGGTTTTGCCGCCGAGATCGACTTTCTTCAGCGCCTCGACATCACCGATTTTTTGCGCCAGCGCGGCATCGGTCAGCTTGTTCAGGAAGGTTTGGAAGTGTTCGTTGCGGGCAACGAAATCGGTTTCGGCGTTCAGCTCGATGGCGATACCGAAATTGCCTTCGGCAGCAACACTGACAAGCCCTTCGGCAGCAGCGCGGCTGGATTTCTTCGCAGCGGAAGCCAGACCCTTCGCGCGCAGGAAGTCCATGGCGGCATCGATGTCGCCGTTGTTTTCTTCAAGCGCCTTTTTGCAATCCAGCATGCCTGCGCCGGATTTTTCGCGGAGTTCTTTTACCAGTGCGGCGGTAACGGTCATTTTGTGGTTTCCCTCTTGTTTTGTATGCCGCCCCCGGCGCGCGGGCCGGGGGTGCGGCATGGATGATGTTCATCGCCGGCAGGGCGCCGGCAATATCCGTCCTGTATTAGCCGGCAGCAGCTGCGGTTTTGACTTCAACGTCTTCCGCAACGGCGCCTTCAACTTCCGGATTTTCGGACGCGCCGAGATCGGCACCGGAAGCGGTGACTTCAGCCTGCAGACCGTCCAGAACGGTTTCCGCAAACAGATCGCAATACAGGTTGATGGCGCGGGTCGCGTCGTCGTTGCCGGGGATCAGGAAATCAACGCCGTCGGGATCGCAGTTGGTATCGACAACGCCGAAGACCGGAATGCCGAGACGTTTTGCTTCCAGAATGGCGTTCGCTTCCTTGGCGACGTCGATCACGATGATCGCATCGGGCAGGCCGCCCATGTCTTTAATCCCGCCGAGGGATTTTTCCAGCTTCTCCTGCTCGCGCACGAGGTTCAGCTGTTCTTTTTTCGTCAGCGCGTGCTTGACTTCGGGGTTTTGCAGCATCTCTTCCACTTCGCGCAGGCGCTTGATGGAGTTGGAGATGGTGTTCCAGTTGGTCAGCATGCCGCCGAGCCAGCGGTAGTTCACGTAGTACTGGCCGCAGCGTTTTGCGGTTTCAGCGATTTTCTCGGTCGCCTGACGCTTCGTGCCCACGAACAGGACGCGGCCGCCGTTGGCCACGATGTCGCGCAGATTTTTCAGCGCATGGTGCAGCATCGGCACGGTCAGTTCCAGGTTGATGATGTGAACATTGTTGCGGTCACCGAAGATGTAGGGTTTCATCTTGGGGTTCCAGCGGCGGGTGTGGTGACCAAAGTGTACGCCTGCTTCGAGCAGTTGGCGCATGGTGAAAGTCGGCATAGCCATATTCAAGGTTCCTTCTTTTTCGGTTTAACCTCTGTGCGTCCTGAGAAGTCCCCCTTGGGGAACACCGAAACGGAGCCGCCGGAAAGCGGTGCCGCCTGACGCACATGTGAAATACACACGAACCATTCGTGTGTCAGTGGTGCGGTTTTTACCGTTTACGGGGCTTTTTGGCAAGTAAAACATAGCCATAAACCGCGATTTTCGGTCGATTTTTATCCCCGGCGGGCTGAAAAAACCGGATTTCATAAGATTATTGACATAAAATTGCCAATCCGCTAGTCTTTCAGCCGGCAAAACCCCTTCCGGCTCCCCCGCGGAGCCGCGCCGGAAAAAAGGATACGTCCCCATGACCGCGCCGCAAAAACTGTCCGAAATGTCTTTCCGCACCCATGCGTTGCTGGCGGAAAACCCCGAAGACGATGACCGTCTGCACCACGTTTATTGGGTCTGCGCCCCTTCCGGCGACAAAGCCATGGCCGCCAAAGGGCTTTACGACATTACCCGCGTGGAGATCAGCAGCTGCGAAATTTTCTGCGGTCAGGGAATTGACCTGGTGCTGGAGGAAGCGCTTGCCAAGCTGGAAGAGCTGGAAAAAGCCCTGCGCGCCAAGGGCGGCCAGCCGCTGGACGAGAAAAACGATGCCTATCATTTTCAAAAAATGGGCAAGACCTATGCCACCGCCCATCATTTCAGCCGGTACGAGGAACTCCGCGCAGAAGAAATCGCGCAAATTTCCGCAGACAGCACAAGGCTTGAAAACGGCATCAAAACGATGAAAAGAATCCGTTTCAAGAACGCGAACGGCGATAGCCATACGGCGGAATAACCCGCGCCTCCGTCAGATTTCACGCACCGATGACACGCCCTGAATGGCGCGCAGGGATCTGGGCGTATCTTCCGCCACGGTAAAGCCGCCCGGCAATTCGATCACGGCCTCCCGCCCCTTGCCCGCATCGGCGACAAGATGCACCTTCACGCGCCCCTGCCCTGCGGTTTCCAGCACCGATTTGATGCGCGGCACGGCTTCGGCCGTATCGACCGTCACGATCAATTGCCGCGTCACGCTTTGCACGGCGGCGGTCAGCGGCTCGATGGATTGCGCAAGGAAGCGCAGCTCGTCCTCGTTCTTGCGGTCCACATCGACGGTCAGCAGGATGGGCGTGCCGGCCTCCAGCAAATCGCGGCTGCTGCCGAGCAATTCGGAAAAGACCATCATTTCAAAAACGCCGTAGGGATCGGAAACCTGCACGAAGGCGAAACGGTTGCCCTTTTGCGAGGTGCGTTCCTGCTTGCGCACGACAATCCCCGCCATACGCAGGCGGTTGGTCGGGCTGTCGTTGAGAGCGACGGCCACCTTGGTCGAAGGCACCACGCGCAGGCGTTCCAGCTGCGTTGTCATGTTATCCAGCGGGTGCGCGGAAAGGTAAAAGCCGACGGCATCGAATTCATGGCGCAGGCGTTCCAGCGGCTCCCATTTCTCGGCCTTGGGCAATTCCGGCTCCGGCAGGCTGCTTTCCGCGCCGCCGCCGAAAAGGCTTTCCTGCCCGCTTTCCTTTTCCTGCGCATGCGCGGCGGCATAGCGCAGCAAAATCTCCACGCCGCCCAGCACGACGGCGCGGTTTTCCTCCATCGCGTCAAAGGCTCCGGCGGCGGCCAGCGATTCCATCTGGCGTTTGTTGATGACCTTGCTGTCCAGACGGCGGGCAAAATCGTAAAGGTCTTTATAGGGGCCGTTTTCATCCCGTTCGGCCACGACGCGTTTCATCGCGTCCTCCCCCACGCCCTTCAGCGCGGCCAGCGCATAGCGGATGGCCTTGGTGCCGTCGGGCATGATCTCGACCGAGAAACGCGGAATGGATTTGTTGATGTCCGGCGGCAAAAGCGGAATGCCCATGCGCACCAGTTCCTGCCGCAGCATGGCGAGCTTGTCGGTATTGCCCATATCCTGCGTCATGGTCGCGGCCATGAATTCCACAGGATAATGCGCCTTCAGCCATGCCGTCTGGAACGCGATATGGGCATAAACGGCGGAGTGCGCCTTGTTGAAACCGTAATCCGCGAATTTGGCGATCTGGTCAAAGATGGAGCTGGCAAGCTCCGCCGGAATCTGGTTGTGCTCCCAGCACCCCTTGACGAAAACCTCGCGCTGCGCGTCCATTTCCGCCTTGATCTTTTTCCCCATGGCGCGACGCAACAGGTCTGCGCCGCCGAGCGAATAGCCCGCCAGAATCTGCGCCGCCGACATGACCTGCTCCTGATAGATCATGACGCCGTAGGTATCTTTCAGCACAGGTTCCAGCAGGCTGTGCATATATTCGATTTCCGTCGTGCCTTTGAGGTTCGAGATATACATCGGGATGTTCTGCATCGGCCCCGGACGGAACAGGGCCACGATAGCGATGATCTCCTCGAAGTTCTTGACGTTCATCTGCCGGCAAAGATCGCGCATGCCCGCACTTTCAAGCTGGAAGACGGCGGAACAATCCCCGCGGGCGAGCAGGTTATAGGTATCCTTGTCATCCAGCGGGAATTTGAGCGGATCCAGCTCCACGCCTTCCGTTTCGCGGATCAGACGGATGGCGTCCTTGATGACCGTCAGGGTTTTCAGGCCCAGAAAGTCGAATTTGACGAGACCCGCTTTTTCAACATCCTTCATGTTGAACTGCGAGACAGGCATGTCGGAGCCGGGATCGCGGTAAAGCGGCACCAGTTCATCCAGCGGCCTGTCGCCGATCACCACGCCTGCCGCATGGGTGGAGGCATGGCGGTACAGCCCCTCCAGCTTCAGCGCGATGTCGATGAGCTTGCCCACCTGTTCGTCGCTGTCGCGCGCCTCGCGCAGCATGGGTTCGGTTTCAAGCGCCTCGCTGAGGCTGATCGGATTGGCCGGATTTTGCGGCACCAGCTTGGCGATTTTATCCACCTGCCCGTAAGGCATTTGCAGCACGCGCCCCACGTCGCGCACCACGGCGCGCGCCTGCAATTTACCGAAGGTAATGATCTGCGCCACGCTGTCGCGGCCGTATTTGTTGCGCACGTACTGGATGACTTCGTCGCGGCGTTCCTGACAAAAATCCACGTCGAAGTCGGGCATGGATACGCGTTCCGGGTTCAGGAAGCGCTCGAACAGGAGGCTCATGGCAATGGGGTCCAGGTCGGTAATCTTGGTTGCCCAGGCCACGACGGAGCCCGCGCCCGAACCGCGTCCCGGCCCGACGGGAATGTCGTGGTCCTTCGCCCATTGGATAAAGTCCGAGACGATCAGGAAGTAGCCGGCGTAATCCATTTTCAAAAGGACGCCCAGCTCGTATTCCATGCGGTCGAAATAGACCTTTTTCACCTCGTCGCGCTTCGCCTGATCCCAGTCTTTCTGGTACACGTAGTTTTCAAGGCGCCATTCAAGCCCCTTGATCGTACGCTCCCGCAGGGTCTCCGCCTCGCTCTTGCCGTCGCCTGTATCGTAGCGCGGCAGAATGGGGCTTTCCTCCTTCAGCATAAAGGCGCAGCGGCGCGCGATATGCACGGTATTCTCGATCGCTTCGGGCAGGTCCTTGAACAGCTCCGCCATTTGCGCGCCGGATTTGAAGTAATGCTCCGGCGTTACGCGGCGGCGGTTGGTGTCCTGCACGTAAGAGCTTTCGGCAATGCAGAGCAGCGCGTCATGCGCCTCGTACATATCCGGTTCGGCGTAATAGCAGTTGTTCGTCGCGACGATGGGAATGTTGTGCTGATAGGCGAAATCAAGCAGCGTATCCTCGATCGCCACCTCCTCCGGCATGCCGTGGCGTTCCAGCTCCACATAAAGCCTGTCGCCGAAGACGCGGTGCAGGTCGAGCAGCAGGGCTTCGGCCTCTTTCGCCTGATTTTCAAATATCATGCGGCCGACGCTGCCCTTGGCCCCGCCCGTCAGGCAGATCAGCCCTTCGTGATGCTTTTTCAGGTCATCCCAGCTGATGGCAGGTTTTTCCGCATGTTCCAGCGGCGTCTGGTACGCCTTGCTGCTCAGCTTCATCAGGTTCATATAGCCCTGTTTGTTTTGCACCAGCAGCACGATCTGGTCGGGCATTTCGCATTTGCGGTTTTTCTGTCCAACCTGTTCCGGCTTCTCGATCCACATCTGGCAGCCGATGATGGGCTGGATGCCCGATTTCGACGCCGTCAGGGAGAATTCCACCGCGCCGAAAAGGTTGCCCGTATCCGTCACCGCCACGGCGGGCATGCCCAGCGCCTTGGTCAGGGGGATCAGGTCTTTGATGCGAATGGCCCCCTCGGCCAGCGAATAGGCCGAATGGGTACGCAGATGCACAAAGGACGTGGTCGCCGGCGCGGATTTTTGATCAGCTTGAGCCATAGTCTTTTTTCACACTAAGGGCATTGAAATTCAACAGTTTTTTCCCAAAACCCCGTCCTTGACATAATGCCACGATTTCACTACTATACGACGCATAAAAATCAGCGAGTTAACCGGACATGATGCGCAAAAAATCCAGCGAAGAAATGTGGGACGGCTATGATCCCGCCCCCGCCAAGCCGCGGGAAGATGCCAAACCGCAGCCCGTGGCGGCGGAAAAGCCTGCCGTCCCCCCTGCGCCCGCGCCTGAGGAAAAACCCGCCGCGCCCGAAAAACCCGCCCCCGCCCTGCAAAAACTGGACAGCCGCCATATTGCGGAGGTGTTCAGCCAGCTGGCCGAAACCGCGCGCGAAACCCAGAAACCATTCCGCCAGACGCTGGCCTCCCTGAACGGCCTGATCGCCAAATGCCACGAAGCGGGCATGCACCAGATCGGCATCGAACATGCGGGCTTTGACACGCTGCGCGCCTATAATTTTGAAAAACCGCGCGGCGCGTCTGGCGCGCAAGTGACCTTCGCCCTGCTCGGCATCGATGACGCGCGTTTCCTTATCCGCGTGCATCCCGACAACATCATCGATTGCTATGCATCGAACATCAACAAGCCGCAACCGGAGCGTCAGGCGCTCGACGACGATTCCTTCTGGTACGAGCACCGCGCCACGGGCAAAGCCTCCAGCCAGAGCGAGCCGAAGTTCTTTCAATACAACCTTGCCGACCAGCAAGATTGCCTTGCTTTCCTGCAAACCGTGATCCAGACCGCCGCCGTGACGGGCGCCGCGATGGAATTGCGCGAATACGACCTTGCCGCCCGCAGCAACAAAGCCATGGGCAAGCCGCAAAAACAGCTGAAGCCGTAAGGGGAAAAGATGTCCGGCACCCGCCCCCAGAAGACATACGGCAGCTTCAAGCTGAGCAATCTTTTCCGTCAGGCCGTGGCAGAGGAAGCGCGCGAGCTGGAAGATACCGGCACCGCCGCCGTTCTGCGCCACCTGAGTCTTGCCGTGCAGGAATTGCAACAGGCGGGCATTGACGTGCGCATGGATCTCCGCGCCGGTGATTATTCCGCCGCGTATGACATGGTTTTCGGCACGGCGAAGAAAAATGCGACGGCCGCGGTTTACGGCTTTTTGCACATCGGGCCGATGACGCGCCTTTTCGCCATTGCCGGTAAAATGGACGAGGAAAACGTCGCCAAGCTGTTTATTTCCGAACACAACGTGAGCGAGGCTTCCGGCCGCGCCGAATGGGAAGATGCGCAAAAAGTGCCCGCCGTGGTGCTGCATTTTGACGAAGACACGGATGCCCTGCTGGACTTCCAGAAATACATTGTCCATCAGGCTGCGGTTTATGCCGCCGCGATGCAAAACGATCCGGCGGGAGTTTTCAACAATCCCGTCCCCACACCCGAAAAACTCGACAAACGCCCGACCCTCGGCGCCGGCCTGCGCCCCAAAACGCAGCCGCGCTAAGCCGCAATCACACCGTCTTTCAACTGTAGCACGCGGTCCATCTTGGCCGCGAGTTCGTGGTTATGCGTCACGATCAGCGCGCCGATATGCTGGCTGCGGATGGTTTGCACCAGCACCTTGAACACATCTTCCGACGTATGGGGGTCAAGGTTCCCCGTCGGCTCGTCCGCCAGCAGCAGGGACGGTTTGTTCACCAACCCGCGCGCAATCGCCACGCGCTGCTGTTCCCCGCCCGACAATTGGGAGGGATAATGCTTTGCCCGTCCGCCAAGGCCGACAAGTTCCAGCAGCGCCATCGCGCGCTGTTTTGCGGCAAGGCGGTCCACTCCCGCCACGTACTGCGGCAGTAAAAGATTTTCAAGCGCCGTAAAATCGGGCAGCAGGTGGTGGAACTGGTACACAAAGCCGATATCCGTGCGGCGCAGCGCCGTGCGCGCCTGGTCGGAGGCATCGGTCACGGCCTTGCCGCCGATGGTGACGCGCCCCGATGTCGGTTTTTCCAAAAGCCCCGCAATTTGCAGCAAGGTCGTTTTGCCGCAACCGCTGGGGCCGAGCAGCGCGACGATTTCCCCGCGGGCAATGGCGACATTCACGCCGCGCAGGATATGCAACGTCTCCCCGCCCTGTTTGAAGGTGCGGGTAATGTTTTCAAGCATCAGAACGGTATCGTTACTCACGGCGCAGGCCCTCCACAGGGTCAAGGCGCGCGGCGCGCCATGCAGGATAAATCGTCGCGGCAAAGGACAGGCCCAAAGCCATCAGAACCGTCATCAAAACGTCATGCGCATCCAGACGCGACGGCAATTGGGAGAGGAAATAAATCTCTGCCGCAAAAAGCTCCGTATGCGTCAGGTTTTGCAGCCATTGGCGAATGGCCTCGATATTCGCGGCAAAGGCCACGCCCAGCACCGCCCCGCCGATGGTGCCGGCCACGCCGATGGTCGCGCCGGTATAGAAGAAAATGCGGATGATCATGCCGCGCGTCGCGCCCATGGTGCGCAAAATAGCGATATCCCGCCCTTTGTCCTTCACCAGCATGATCAGGCTGGAAATGATGTTGAAGGCCGCGACAAGAATGATCAGCGTCAGGATCAGGAACATCACGTTCCGTTCCACCTGCAGGGCGTTATAAAAGCTGGCATTGGTATCCTGCCAGTCCGATACCGCATATTCGCCCGCCAGTTCGTTTTCCATCGATGTGCGCTGCACATTGACCTTGGCGGGGTCTTCCGTCACGACCTCGATCGCGCCGACGCCGCCCTCGCCCACGTCAAAAAACAGCTGTGCCATATCCAGCGACATGAACACAAAGCTGCTGTTGTATTCATACATGCCGACATCAAAAACCGAACCGACAATAAAGGCGCGGGAAATGGGCATGGAGCCGAAGGGCGTTGTGCGGCTGCGCGCGGAGATGATGAAGATTTTCGACCCCGGCGACAGGCGGAAACGCTCCGCCATGGCGGAACCGATGGCCACATAATCGCCGCCGAAGGCCTGATCGCCCGGCAGGCTGCTGACAATCGAGGTGGACAGAATGGGGCGTTTGGCAAAATCCTCCGGCCGCAGGCCCCGCACGACCACGCCGCTGGCCGCCTCGCCGATCTTGAGCATGCCCTGCCCCTCGATCGATGGCGTTACCTGCACCACGCCGGGGATATGCGCGAGGCGATCCATCAGGGGTTCGTAATTCGTAATGGGGCCGATGCGGCTATACACCGTGATGTGCCCGTTGAGGCCCAGAATGCGGCCGATCAGCTCCGCGCGGAAACCGTTCATGACCGACATGACGATAATCAGGGTCGCCACGCCCAGCATGATGCCGAGGAAGGAAAACCCCGCGATAACGGAAATAAACCCTTCCTTGCGTTTGGAGCGCAAATACCGCCCCGCGACCATGCGTTCAAATGCGAATGACATTTATGCCCTTTTCTCCGCCGCTACGGTGATCTCCATACGGCAATGCGGAATATTCTGTTCCAAAAACATATCGCCGGTCGCTGCCCAGCCGTTCCGGCGGTAAAAATCGGCCGCCGTGCCGCGCGCGTGGCAATAAAGCCGCGTTGCGCCCCAGTCGCGCAGCACGTCATAGGCCGCATGCAGCATGCGGCGCCCGATGCCGCGCCCCTGTACCGTTTCGCAAACGGCAACCTGCCGCATCTTGACGCTGCCATCGTCCTTTTTTTGCAAGATCAGGCAGCCCATGATCCGGTCACCGTCAAAAGCGCCCAGCAGGTAATCGTCCCGATCCATCCGCTTTTCCGCTTCCGTCAGCGTCAGGCCAAGGGGCTTGCGCAAAATACGTTCGCGCAAATCCAGCATGGCGGCATATTCCGTCGTATCGATGATGATCTGGCGGCATTCCATGGATCAATAGGCTTTCGCGACGACAACCTTTTGCCCTTCGTCCTCGAATGGCAGGCAGCGCGGGGTGATGGCGAATTCCTTTTGCAGCGCTTCGAACGCGGCGGAGCCTTTGATAAGGCTGTAATCGAGCTTCAGCCCGCCCGTTTTTTCCGCGGCGAAGAAATCGCGCACATCGGAGAGGGAGCTTGCCTCATGCACCATACCCTTCAAACGCTTGCGGGCGTTTTCCAGCATGTCTTTTTGCATGGTTTCCAGCGTTTCCTGCACGGCCTTGACCACCGCATCGGCGGAGATCGTGACCTTGCCGTCCTTGCCGATATCGCGGCGGGTCATGGTCAGCTTGCCTTCGGCCATTTCGCGCGCGCCGATTTCGATGCGCAGCGGCACGCCTTTCTTGATGGCGTTCCACATTTTATCGGCGCTGCGCGCCTCGCTGCGGTCCAGATGGACGGAAACACCGGCGGCTTGCAGTTCTTTTTTGACCTTGTCGCAGAAGGCCAGCACCGCCGCATCTTCCGCCGCATCCTTCAGGAACGGCAGGATAACGACCTGATACGGCGCGACCTTCGGCGGCATGATCATGCCGTCGTCATCGCCATGCACCATGATGGCGCCGCCGATGGTGCGGGTTGTAAAGCCCCAGGATGTCGTCCAGGCCAGCTTTTGCGTGCCGTCCTTGTCCAGATATTTGATGTCGCAGGATTTGGCGAAAGTCTGGCCAAGGTTATGCGAGGTGCAGCCCTGCAACGCCTTGCCGTCCTGCATGAAGGTTTCCAGCGTATAGGTCTCGATTGCGCCGGGGAAGCGTTCTTCCGGCGTTTTCACGCCCGGAATGGTCGGGATGGCGAGATATTCCTCGTACATCTTGTTGTAAACTTCCAGCATGCGGCGCGCATCGGCATCGGCTTCCTCTGCCGTGGCGAAGGCGTTATGCCCTTCCTGCCACAAAAATTCCGCCGTGCGCAGGAAGATGCGCGGACGCATTTCCCAGCGCATGATGTTGCACCACTGGTTCAGCTTCAGCGGCAGATCCCGGTAGGATTGCACCCAGTTTTTCATGCTCTCGCCGATGATCGTTTCCGACGTGGGGCGGATGATCATGGGTTCGGTCAGCACGGATTCCGGATCCGGCCCCAGCTGCCCTGTTTTTTCATCAACGGACAGGCGGTGATGCGTCACGATGGCGCATTCCTTGGCAAAGCCTTCCACATGGTCGGCTTCCTTGGCGATATAGCTCATGGGGATCAGCAGCGGGAAATAGGCGTTTTGCACATCTTCCAGCTTGATCAGCGCATCCAGATGCTTCTGGATGTTTTCCCACATGGCAAAGCCGTAGGGTTTGATGATCATGCAGCCGCGCACGGGCGCGTTCTCGGCCATATCCGCCGCCTTGATGACCTGCTGGTACCATTCGGGGAAATTTTCCTGCCGCGTGGGGGTAATCGCCGTTTTGCTGTTTTTGACGTTTTGTTTTTGTGCCGCTTCAGCCATTGTTCTGCCTTTGAAAATAAAGAAATTGCCGTGCCTTGAAGGTCACCGATTATAAATAATATCCGGCCGTTTTTGAAGGCTTGGTTTTTTGCCGTTTTTCGCCTTTTTATCAAGCTGTTCCCGGCACAGGGCGATCAGCGCGGCTTCCGCCTCCCCCGCGACGGGCGCGCCGTTGAAGGTCATGCGGCCATCGGGCGCGACGGTTACCTCGCCGATGGCCGCCTGCGCTTCCGTCCCTGCGGGCACGGGAATGCCCGCATATTGGGCGACATCGACCGTGATGTGAAACGTAACCGTTTCCGGCGGGCGGATCGGCGCGGCATTCAGGTCCGCCTCCACCACGGGTCTGCCGTGCACATCGACGCCGGGCTGATAGGCCGCATCCGCCGCCGGTTCATGGCGTACCAGCGCGCGGCAGGCCGCATGGTCGATAACGACGGTATCGGGCGCGCCTGCCCCGGCAAAACCTGCCGGCAGCAGCACAACGGCCAAAGCCGCAAGTAACTGTTTTTTCATCATAACAACCCCGTGCCGTCAAACCAGACGCGCCATTGGATGATATCGAGCTTTACCAGCAACCAGATCATTGCAACAATGATGCCGGAAACAATCGTCGTCCAGACCAGCTTTTTTTTCAGCATCGGCGCCTTGGGCGCGCCGGAGGCATAGCCCTTGCCGTCTTCCTCGTTGCGCTCCACGCCGACGGGCAGCATCATGAACAGCACCACCCACCAGACCAGCAAATAGATGAAGAAAACATACAGCGGGTCCATGGCCGTTACACCCTGACAAGATGCACGCGGGTTTGCGGCTTACGGTCGAAACGTTCGGCAAAGAACTTGCGTGCGGTGATACGCACGGTTTCGGACAGGATATCGTCATGCATGCGGTCGGCCTTGGGCATATTGCGCAGTTTTTCCTCTATCTCCGCCGTCACATCCTCGATATATCCCGCGTCCAACTCGCTGTTTTCATCCAGCAGGCCCAGCGCGGTGATTTTCGGCGGCGACAGCAGCTTGCCGTCCGCATCCACCACCACGGTCACGACAAGGCTGCCGTTCCACATGATGCGCTTGCGCGCCAGAATGGCTTCGTGGTTGGTGGCGACAATACGCTTGCCCTCGATCGCCAATACGCCGCTATGCACGGCACCGATTTCGCGCACGTCCTGTTGCGTGATTTCGATGACCTTGCCGTTTTCAGGCACAATCGCGTTTTCCACACCGCATTCACGCGCCAGCAGGCCGTGTTTTTCCATTTGCATGCGCTCCCCGTGGACGGGAATGGCAAAGCGCGGGCGCACCCATGCGTAAAGGCTTTTCAGCTCGTCGCGGTACGGATGGCCGGAAACATGGATGGGCGCATCGCGCTCCGTCACAATATCGACGCCCATGGCATAAAGACGGTTTTTGATGCGGTCGATGGCCTTTTCATTGCCCGGAATGGTGCGGGAGGAGAAAATCACCACATCCCCCGGCGCCAGACGCACATGTTTGTGATCGTCATTGGCAATACGCGCCAGCGCCGCGCGCGGTTCGCCCTGCGAGCCGGTGCAGATGAACACCAGATTTTCGGACGGCACGCCGCTTGCCACATCCCCGTCCAGAAACGGCGGCACGCCCTTCAGATAGCCGCAGGCACGCGCCGCGTCATCCACCTGCCAGAGCGAACGCCCGACAAGGCAGACCTGACGGTTGTTTTTCTGCGCTGCCTCGTAAATGCTTTTGACGCGGGCAACGTTGGTGGAAAAACAGCTGACAACAATCGCGCCGTCAAATTCGCTGAACAGATCCGCCAGATGCGCGCGCACTTCTTTTTCCGATCCCGAATGCCCCGGCACGGTCGCATTGGTGGAATCCCCCACCAGCGCCAGCACGCCCTTGTCGCCCAGCTTGCGCAAGGCGGCTTCATCCGTCACATGGCCGACAACCGGTTCGGGATCGAGCTTCCAGTCGCCCGTATGCAAAATGGTGCCGACATCGCCCACCGTCACCGCCAGCGCGTAAGCCTCGGGGATCGAATGCGCGACGGGAATAAAATCGATTTTGAAAACCCCCAGTTGCAGGGTTTTTGCCGGATCGACCACATGCAGTTTTGCCTGCTGGCCCCAGCTTTGTTCGGTCAGGTCCTGCCCGATGCGTTCCGCCGTAAAGGCCGTGGCGTAAAGCGGCGTTTTGATGCGCGGCCATAAATGTTCGATCGCGCCGATATGGTCTTCATGCCCGTGCGTGAAAACAAGGCCGAGCAGTTTTTCGCCCAGACTGGCGGCAAAGGCGGGATCGGGCAGCAAAATATCCACCCCCGGCATCGTATCGTCGGCAAAGCCCATGCCGCAATCAACCATGATCCATTGATCCCGATGGCCGTAGAGCGCCATATTCGCGCCGAAAAACCCGCAGCCCCCCAGCGGCACGAAATACACCGCATCGGGCTTCATTTTGAAATTGGCATCAAGCAGTTCTGTCATAGTCCGAATACCTCTCCGGAGGCGATATGCCTCTCCTGCCCGTCGGGCAGCTGAACGTGTAATGCGCCGGCATCATCAATGCCCAGAAATGTGGCGCGGAATGTTTCGTGCGGCAGGCGCACGTTGATCTCTTGCGCTTTATGCGCGGCGCGGGCAAGCCAGGCATCGCGGATGGGGGCAAACCCTTCTTCCCGCCATACGCGGTACAGCGCCATGATTTCCGCCCGTATCATCTGCGCCATGTCCGGCGGCGCGATATGGCCGCCAAGGCTTCCCAGTGATATAGCATTTTCCGGCGCATGGGCAATGTTCAGCCCCAGCCCCATGACCAGCCATTCAACGCATGCGCCGCCCGATGCTTCCGTTTCCAGCAAAATGCCGGCGGCTTTTTTGCCGTTCAGCAGCAGATCGTTCGGCCATTTGAGGGTGATTTTGACACCCGCAGGCAAAAGATTTTCCACCGCGTGCGCCAACGCGACCGCCGCGAGGAAGGAAAGCTGCCCGCTTTCCGTCGGGGCGGTTTTGGGCCGCAGGATCAGCGACATGTAAAGATTACCGGGCGCCGACAGCCAGCGGTTGCCCTGCCGCCCCCTGCCCGCTGTCTGGCGGGCGGCGGTGACGATGGTGCCTTCGGGCGCGCCTTGTCTTGCGCGGTCCTTGGCTTCGTCGTTGGTGGAGCCAACGGCATCAAGCTGGATAATGTCTGCCGTTTCCCACATACGCGTCAGGGGAACAGCATCTTGGCGCCGGCCTCCGCCGATGTCAGCAAGGGGCCCGGCACGGCGATGAACAGGATCACGGCCAGCGTGGAGACGATCAGCGCCGCATTCAAACGGCCGTCATCCACCATATCCAGCCCTTCCTCCACCGGCGCATCGAAATACATGATTTTAATGATACGCAGGTAATAGAAGGCCGAAATGACAGAGGTCAGAACGCCGATCACGGCCAGCGCATAAAGCTCCGCATCAATCGCGGACTGGAAGATGAACAGCTTGCCGAAGAAGCCCGCCAGCGGCGGAATACCCGCCATGGAGAACATCATCGCCGCCATGGCGAGCGCGATCATCGGCTGGCGGCCCGCAAGCCCGGCAAGGTTGTGGATGCTTTCAACCATGCGTTCCTTTTGCTTCATCATCAGAACGATGGCAAAGGTGCCGATGCTGGTGACCATATAAATGGCGGCATAGATCATCACCGCCTTCACCCCCGTTACATTCGCGGAAGCAAGACCGATCAGCGCATAGCCCATATGACCGATGGAACTATAGGCCAGCATGCGCTTGATATTCGTCTGCGCAATGGCTGCAACGGAGCCCAGCACCATGGAAGCGATGGAAAGCAGCACGACAACCTGTTGCCACTGGTCGGCCAGACCGGCAAAAGGCCCCATAAAAACGCGCAAGAGCAAGGCCAGCGCCGCGAGTTTCGGCACAATGGCAAAAAAGGCCGTCACGGATGTCGGCGCGCCTTCGTAAACGTCCGGCGTCCACATATGGAACGGCACGGCGGCGATCTTGAAGGCAAGGCCGGAGAGCAGCAGGACCATCCCCGTAATCACGCCGAGCGACAGCACTTCCGTATTTTGCAGCGCCACCGCCATGGTGTCGAAATTGGTCGTGCCTGTATAGCCGTAGATCAACGATGCGCCGTAGAGCAGCATGCCCGAGGACAGCGCCCCCAGCACGAAATATTTCAGCCCCGCCTCCGTCGAACGCAGGTTGTCGCGGCGCATGGCGGCAAGGACATAGAGCGGCAAGCTTTGCAGTTCAAGCGCCATATAAAGAGAGATCAAATCATTCGCCGAGACCATCAGCATCATGCCGACGGTGGAGAACATGATCAGGATCGGATATTCGAAACGCGACATGCGTTGCAGTTCGACATAGCGGCCGGACATGAAAATCGCGGCGGCAGAACCCGCGACAATCAGCAGCTTCATGAAAACGGCGAAGTTGTCTGTCATATACATGCCGTTAAAGGCGGAAAGCGTCTGGCCTGCAAATTTGCCCAGCACCACCCCCACCGCGATCAGCGCAAAAAGGCTGAAGTTGGATACGCTGGTATGGTCTTCGTCATTGCGCGACACGCCCAGCAGCAAGAGCAGCAGGGTCACGAAAACCAGAAAAATCTCCGGAAACGCGGGGACAAGCTCCGGCGGCATGAAGTATTTCATTATTCAGCTCCCTTTTCCGGCGCGGCTTTTTCCGTTTCCACGGGCGCGGCGGCATCGTCTTTATTGGTTTTGTTGTCCAGCTTGCGGGCGCCTTCCTGCGCCTTCAGCATCGCATCCTTGCCCGCCTTGTTCACGGCGGCAGAAATGGCGGCATCGGCAGCGGCGGCGCGCTCAACCTCCCAGGCATCCACGCGGGCATGGTAATGCTCCAGCACGCGCGCGATGGATGGCGACATGGGTTTCAGCACGCTGGAGGGATAAATCCCCATCCACAGCACCAGCGCGATCAGCGGCACGAAAATCGCCACTTCACGCAGGTTCAGGTCTTTCATCGCCTTCACATCGGGCTTGGTCAGCGCGCCAAAAACAACGCGGCGATAAAGGTACAGCATATAGGCCGCGCCCAGAATAACCCCCGTGGCGGCCAGGAAGGTAATGGTCGTATCCACCTGCCATGCCCCGGCCAGCACCAAAAACTCGCCGACGAAGCCGCTGGTCCCCGGCAGGCCGACGGAAGCCATGGTAAACAGCATGAAAAAGGCCGCGTATTTCGGCATGTTTTTGACAAGCCCGCCGTAGCGGTTGATTTCCCGCGTGTGCAGGCGGTCATAAACGACGCCGACGCAAAGGAACAGCGCGCCGGAAACGATCCCGTGGGACAGCATCTGGAACATCGCACCATCCACCGCCTGTTGGTTCGCGGCAAAAATACCCAGTGTCACAAACCCCATATGCGCGACGGAGGAATAGGCGATCAGCTTCTTCATATCCTCCTGCGCCAGCGCGACGAGCGAGGTATAGATGACCGCAATGACGCTGAGCCAGAAAACCAGCGGCGCGAAATAGGCCGAAGCCTCCGGCATGATCGGCAAAGACAGCCGCAGGAAGCCGTAGCCGCCCATTTTCAGCAAGACGCCCGCCAGAATGACGGAGCCGGCCGTCGGCGCTTCCACGTGCGCATCGGGCAACCACGTATGCACCGGCCACATCGGCACCTTGACGGCAAAGGAAGCAAAGAACGCCAGCCAGAGCCATTTTTGAATGTCAAAAGCGACCATTTCATTGGACAGCGTCGCAATATCCGTCGTGCCGAACTGGTTATACAGCGCCAGAATGGCCAGCAGCATCAGCACGGAACCAAGCAACGTATAAAGGAAGAATTTGAACGAGGCATAAACACGGCGCGCCCCGCCCCAAACACCGATGATGATGAACATCGGGATCAGGACACCTTCGAAGAAGATGTAGAACAGCACCAGATCCAGCGCGCAGAACATCCCGATCATCATGGTTTCGAGGATCAGGAAGGCGATCATATATTCCTTCACGCGCTTGGTGACGGACTCCCAGCTCGCCAGAATGCACACCGGCGTCAGGAAGGCGGACAACAGCACGAAAAAGACGGAAATACCGTCCACGCCCATTTTGTAGAAGACGTTGAAGTCCTCCAGCCATGCCTTTTTCTCGACAAACTGGAAATCCGCTGAGTTTTTATCAAAGGCCGCGTACATATAAAGAGACAGCACAAAGGTAAAGACCGTTGTCAGCAGCGCCGTCGCACGGGCGTTGCGCGCAACCGTTTCCTCGTCCCCGCGCACGCAGAGGATGAACAACACCCCCACCAGCGGCAGGAAAGTCATCAGGGAAAGAATGGGGAAATCAATCATTGTTATTATTCCTTACCCGTAAACCTTGAGGATATAGAGCGTCACAACCACCACGATGCCGATCAGCATGGCAAAGGCGTAGTGATAGACATAGCCCGTTTGCAGCCTGCTGCCGCGCACGGCCGTGTCGCTGACGACGGCGGCCACGCCATCGGGGCCGAGACCGTCGATCACCGCGCCGTCCCCGCCCTTCCACAGCTTTTTGCCGAGGGCCAGCGCCGGACGCACGCCGATTTTGGTATAAAGCTCGTCAAAATACCATTTGTTGTACAGCAGCGCATGTAGACGGCCGAAGGTACCCGCCATCGTCGCCGGCCAGTGACGTGCCCAGAGATAGAACACCGCCGCCAGCAGGATACCCGCCACGCCGGCCGCCGTCGGCAGCAGCTTCACCCATGTATCGACATGGTGCGCATGCAAAATCACGTCATCCAGCACCAGCAGGCTGTCGCCGAAGAAGCGCAGGCGCTCGTCCCCGACAAAGAAGTCATAGAACAGCCAGCCCGAAAGAACCGCGCCGAAAGACAGGAACAGCAGCGGCCCCGTCATGATCGGCGGGGATTCGTGGATGTGGTCCATGACTTTTTCCGATGCGCGCGGCTTGCCGTGGAAGGTCATGAACAGCAAGCGCCAGGAATAGAAAGCCGTCATAAAGGCCGCGGCAATCCCCATCCAGTACGCGAAATGGCCAACGCTGCTATGCGCGGCATAGGCCGCTTCCAGCACGATATCCTTGGAGAAATAGCCCGCGAAGAACGGCACGCCCGCCAGCGCGAGGTTACCGATCCACATCATGACATAGGTAAACTTGATGTGTTTGGCGATACCGCCCATCTGGCGCATGTCCTGCTCGTCCGACATGGCATGGATCACCGACCCTGCGCCAAGGAAGAGCAGCGCCTTGAAGAAAGCGTGCGTGAACAGGTGGAACATCGCCGCGCCATAGGCCGAAACGCCGAGGGCGAAGAACATATAGCCCAGCTGGCTCATCGTCGAATAGGCAATCACGCGTTTGATATCGAATTGCGTCAGCGCAATCGTCGCCGCGATAAAGGCCGTCAAAGCCCCGACAACGGTGATGAACATACGCACATCCGGCGTGTATTCGTACAGGGGCGACAGGCGCGCGACAAGGAACACCCCTGCCGTCACCATCGTCGCCGCGTGGATGAGCGCGGAAACGGGTGTCGGGCCCTCCATCGCATCGGGCAGCCATGTATGCAGGCCCAGTTGCGCGGATTTACCCATCGCACCGATGAACAGCAGGAATCCGATCAGGTTCAGCGCCGATACGTCATAGCCGAGGAAGTTGAGATACGTATCCTGATGCGCCGAAACCTCGCGGAATACGGCATCGAATTCCAGCGTGCCGAAGACGAAAAACACGGCAAAAATACCCAGCACAAGACCGAAATCGCCGATGCGGTTCATGACGAAAGCCTTGATGGCCGCCGCATTCGCGCTGTCCTTCTGGTTCCAGAAACCGATCAGCAGATAGGAAGCCAAACCGACCCCTTCCCAACCGAAGAACAGTTGTACGAAGTTGGTGGCGGTCACCAGCATCAGCATCGCAAAGGTAAACAGGCTGAGATAGGCCATAAACCGCGCCTGCGACGGATCATGATGCATATAGCCGACGGAATAGATATGCACCGCCGTCGACACAAAGGTAATCACCACCGCCATGATGCAGGACAGCTGGTCAAACCGCAGCGCCCAGTTGACGTGCAGGTCGCCCGACGCGATCCAGGTGAAAAGCTGGACATCGCGCGGCGCGGCGCCGAAGTTGACCTCCGCGAACAGCATGGCGCTGGCGACACTCGCCGCGAGCATCAGCGCGCAGGTGATGAACTGTGCCCCTTTATCGCCGATCTGCTTGCCGAACAAACCGGCGACCAGCGCGCCGGCCAGCGGCGATAGGACTGCAATATATTCCATGACAAGACCCCTTTGGGATTAGCCTTTAAGCGCAGAAATATCCTCGACCGCGATCGAGGCTTTGTTGCGGAAGAAAACGACCAGAATAGCCAGACCGATGGCCGCTTCTGCCGCCGCCACCGTCAGGATGAACATCGAGAAAACCTGCCCCGTCAGATCCTGCAGATAGGCGGAAAAGGTCACCAGATTGACCGTTACCGACAGAAGGATCAGTTCAATCGACATCAGGATGATGATCACGTTGCGGCGGTTCAGGAAAATGCCGAAAACCCCCAGCGTGAACAAAATGGCCGACAGGACCAGAAAATGAGAAATACCGATTTCCAGCATGATTTAGGATACTCCCGAACCGGTTGTGATTTTTTCGACCTTCAGCACGTCCTTGGGATCGCGGCTGATCTGCGCCTCGATATTCTGGCGGCGCACGCCGGGGCGGCTGCGCAGCGTCAGTACGATCGCGCCGATCATGGCGACCAGCAGGACAAGCCCCGCCAGCTGGAACAGGAAGACGTATTCCGTGTACAGCACCATGCCCAGCGCATGCGTGTTGCTGATGCCCGATTCCGGCACCGGCACGGGCTGGCCCACGCGGGCGACCGCGCCGGGATCACTGCGCCACGACAGGTACATCCAGACGAATTCCGCCAGCAAAACGCCGCCGACCGCCGCGCCCACGGGTGCGTGCTGCATCATGCCGCGGCGCAGTTCGGCGAAATTGATGTCCAGCATCATCACGACGAAAAGGAACAGCACGGCCACCGCCCCCACATAGACGATCACCAAAATCATGGCGATGAACTCCGCGCCCAGCATGACGAACAGACCGGCCGCGTTGAAAAACGCCAAAATCAGGAACAGAACCGAATGCACAGGGTTCCGCGCGGAGATCACCATCACGGCGCTCAGCACCAGAACGCTGGCAAAGGCATAAAAGAAAATTGCGTCAACCATGTTTTACTCTACCTGTCCTTTCGCCATGCCGGTCCTGTTCCGGCATCCGAAAACGCGTCTGCGCGTCATATGATAAAAATATGCCGCGTTCTCCGTTTTCCGGATCCCCGCCACCATGCGTGCGGGGATGACATGTGTGTTTTTAATGTTTTTCATTGTCACATATCATCTATAGGGCGCATCGGCTTCGATATTGGCGGCAAGCTGTGCCTCCCACCGGTCGCCGTTATCCAGCAGTTTTTGTTTGTTGTAGTACAGCTCCTCGCGCGTTTCGGTCGCAAATTCGAAGTTCGGACCTTCGACAATCGCATCCACCGGGCAAGCCTCCTGGCACAACCCGCAATAAATGCATTTGGTCATGTCGATGTCATAGCGCGTGGTGCGGCGGCTGCCGTCGTCGCGCGGTTCGGCCTCGATGGTGATGGCCTGCGCGGGGCAGATCGCCTCGCACAGCTTGCAGGCAATGCAGCGCTCTTCCCCGTTGGGATAGCGGCGCAGCGCATGTTCGCCGCGGAAACGCGGGCTGATCGGCCCTTTTTCGAAAGGATAGTTGATCGTCACCTTCGGCTTGAACATATATTTCAATGTCAGGGCGAAACCTTTGACGAGCTCGGCGAGCAGGAAGCTGCGCGCGGTTTTATCAAGGAAAGAAGCCATCTTATTCTACCTCCGTTGCGGGGGTCTCGGTCACGGTATCGGCGGCGGGCGCAGCAGCTTCCGGCGCGATGATTTCCACCGGCACGGTCGGCGTCATGCCCGGCAGCGCGTCGTTATACAGCAGCGCGCCCGATACCACCACGACCCAGAGCAGCGTAAAGGGCAGGAAAACCTTCCAGCCCAGACGCATCAGCTGGTCATAGCGGTAACGCGGCAGCGTCGCCCGCGCCCACAGGAAGACGAAAAGCACGAAGCACACCTTGGCGACAAACCAGATAAAGCCCGGCACAACGGCCAGCGCCTCGATGCCGAAGGGAGGCAGCCAGCCGCCCATGAACAGCACGGTCGTCATCGCGCTCATCAAAATCATGTTCATGTATTCGCCAAGGAAGAACAGGGCGAAGGTCATGGAGGAATATTCGACGTTATATCCGCCCACCAGTTCCGACTCTCCTTCAGGCAGGTCGAAAGGCGCACGGTTGGTTTCGGCCAGCGCCGAAATAACGAAAACGACGAACATGGGGAAGAGCAGCAGATCCACCCAGAACGGACGCTCCACCGTGACAATCTCCGTCAGGTTCAGCGAGCCGGTGGCCAGCAGCACGCAGACCAGCACAAGGCCGATGGAAACCTCGTAAGATACCATCTGCGCGGCGGAACGCAGGCCGCCGAGGAAGGCATAGCGGGAGTTGGACGCCCAGCCCGCCATCAAAATGCCGTATACGCCGAGGGAGGAGACAGCAAAAAGATACAACACGCCGACGTTGATATTCGCCAGCACCCAGTCCGCGTTGACCGGAATGACCGCCCAGGCGATGAGGCTGAGCATAAAGGTCAGCATCGGCGCCATGACGAAGATCACGCGGTTCGCGCCGCTGGGGATGATCGTTTCCTTGCCCAGCAGTTTCAGGCCGTCGGCCAGCGGTTGCAACAGGCCGAAAGGCCCCACCATCATCGGCCCCTGCCGCAACTGCATGGCGGCCAGCACCTTGCGCTCCGCATAGGTCAGATAGGCCATGCAGATGATCAGCGGCACGATGATCAGGAGAATATGCCCGACGATCTGGACAACCGGCAGGATATAGCTGATGAAAAATTCGGAAGCTAGAAACTCAGTCATTTACGTACCTGTCTTCGCTTTCTGACCGTTGTTCAGGAAAGCCGCCGTGCATTCCGCCATGGTTTTGGAGGCGCGCGTCACGCTGTCGGTCTGGTAGAAGTTTTGAACGGCGGTTTCAAACGGCGCCTTTTCCACGGCCCCTTCCGCACCGAAGTTTTCCCATGCGGCTTTCAGCGGCGCATCCGTCGTGCCAAAGGCCGGATTGATTGCCGCCATGCGGGCACGCACGCCCGGCAGATCGTCATAGGGCAGCGTTTTGTTCAGCACTTCGGAAAGCGCGCGGATAATCTTCCAGTCCTCCCGCGCCTCGCCGGGCGGGAAAACGGCCTGACGCGCCGTTTGCACGCGGCCTTCGGTATTAACGTAGGTCGCGTTTTTCTCGGTATAGGCGGCGCCCGGCAAAATCACATCGGCACGTGCCGCCGCGCGGTCGCCGTGGTGGCCTTGATAGATCACAAAGGTATCGCGGCCGATTTTTTCAACGGGGAAGTTATCGGCATCCAGCAAATACAGCACCGGCGCAGACAAGGCCTTTTCAAGATTGCCGCCCGTAAAGCCGAGCATGAGGCCGTTCACAACGCCCGTTGCGGTATGCAGGACGTTAAAGCCGTTCCAGTCCTCGCGCACCATGCCAAAAGTTTCGGCCAGCTTGCGCGCCAGCGCCTGTACGGCCTTGCCGTCCTTGCGGCGCAGCGCGCCCGCGCCCAGAATGATCATCGGGTTCTTGGCGTTTTTCAGCACATCGGCAAAACCGCCCTTGCCCGCTGCCAGTTCGGCCAGCGTTTCCGCCCCCGCGCCCAGATACTGGACGGGGTAGTTAAGCTTCGCCTGCTCGCCGATCAGGCCGATCTTGATGCGGTTGGCCAGCCACGTTTTGCGGATGCGGGCATTGACCAGCGCCGCTTCCGTCCGCGGGTTGGTGCCGACCAGCAAGATGGCATCCGCCTGCTCGATACCGGCAATGGTCGTATTGAACAGCCAGCCCGCAGGCGCGGCGATATCGTAATCCGCGCCGTCCAGACGGCATTCCAGATTGTTCGCGCCCAACGCCGTCATCAGATCTTTCAGCGCGGCGATGGATTCACAATCCGCCGTATCCCCTGCCAGCGCGGCGATCTTGCCGCCGTGCAAACCGGCCACGCGGTCGGCAATGGCGTTAAAGGCATCGTGCCAGCTGGCGGGCGCAAGCTTGCCGTTCACGCGCACATAGGGCGTATCCAGACGGTTGTTGCGCAGGCCGTCCCAGGAGAAACGCACCTTGTCGGAAATCCATTCCTCGTTCACATCCTCGTGCAGGCGCGGCTGGATGCGCATGACGGCGCCGCCGCGCGTATCGATGCGGATGTTGGAGCCGACGGCATCGAATACATCGATGCTGTCCACCTTGCGCAGCTCCCACGGACGCGCCGTGAAGGCATAGGGCTTGGAGGTCAGCGCGCCGACGGGGCAAACGTCGATGAGGTTGCCGGACATTTCGGAGGTCACCATCTGCGATACATAGGTGCCGATCTCCAGATGCTCGCCGCGGTTCAGCACGCCCAGTTCATCCACGCCCGCGATTTCGTCGCCGAAGCGCACGCAGCGTGTGCAGTGGATGCAGCGCGTCATCACGGTCTTGATCAGGGGGCCAAGTTCCTTGTCCTTCACCGCGCGCTTTTCCTCGCGGTAGCGGGAACGGTCGAAACCGTAGGCCACGGCCTGATCCTGCAAATCGCATTCCCCGCCCTGATCGCAGATCGGGCAGTCCAGCGGGTGGTTGACCAGCAGCATTTCCATCACGCCCTTGCGCGCCTTTTGCACCATGGGGGTATTGGTGAAAACCTTCATATCCTCGCCGCAGGGCATCGCGCAGGAGGCCACGGGCTTCGGTGCCTTTTCCACCTCGACAAGACACATGCGGCAGTTGGCCGGCACGGACAGTTTGTCGTGATAGCAAAAACGCGGGATTTCAATCCCCAGCTGCTCCGCCGCCTGAAGGATCGATGTCCCCGGCTCGACCGTAACTTCCATGCCGTCGATTGTAAGTTTAGGCATT
>Ga0207868_1000297_pt1 | contig 59985 bp, 55 predicted proteins | sample Passage237B_FD_187370 | JGI IMG/M metagenome (GOLD analysis project Ga0207868, IMG submission 187370) | Cellulose adapted compost microbial communities from Newby Island Compost Facility, Milpitas, CA, USA - Passage2 37B (SPAdes) (version 3) ... | reverse complement strand
CACCTTGAGCATCATCGAAAAGAACGGGGCATGACCCACCAGATAGTCGACCGGCTCATGACGGGCGGCGCGTTCAACCAGCTCGCGGAAGGCAGCCCGCTCCAGTTCCGTGGCCGGGCGGTCAGGGTCCATGTAGAGCTTAAGACGGGGCGTGCCCAGCACATGCGACAGCAGCATCTCGGCCGAGAGGCGCGGGCTGTCCACTCCCTTGCGGGCCAGGTAAGGCGTGGTCCACTCCAGCAGCTTGCGGGAGGTCCACTTTTCAGGTCTGGATGCGGGCGAGTTCATCGGGCAGGAATTGTACCCCGGAACCTTTTCAAGGGAATAATGAACTCTCACAAACCTCAGGTGACGCTTCGCCCGGAGCTGCCCGGATTCTCTATCGTTCACGACTTTTTGATAAACTGTCTTTTATGACGCAACGCGTAGTTATTACTGGTATCGGATGGGTTACGCCGCTGGGCTATGACATTCCCACGGTCTGGTCGAGCATTCTCGCCGGCCGCACCGCCGCCCGCCCCACCACCCGATTCGACGCTTCAACCTTCCCCACGCAGTTCTCCGCGCAGGTGGCCAGCGATTACGACTATCGCCAGTATGTCACCCGCGCCGCCCTGCATGAAGGCATCGGTCTGAACACGGCCTTTGCACTGGGCGCTGCTGCTCAGGCCTGGCGCTCGGCCGGCCTGGATGATGCCACGATCGACCGCGAACGTCTGGGCATCTACCTGGGCTCGGGCGAAGGCTCGCTGGACTTCGATAACTACGTGGCATCGAACATCGCCGGCTGGGACAAGGACACCCGTTCCATCAACGCCCCGGCCTGGGCCAGAGCCGCGCTGGAACGCATGACCGCCCTTCGCGAAATTGAGCAGGAGCCCAACATGCCCCTGTCTCACCTGGCAATGGAATTCGACGTTCAAGGCCCGGCTTATAACTGCCTGACGGCCTGCGCCGCTTCCAACCAGGCCATCGGCGAAGCCAGTGAAATCCTGCGTCGCAATGATGCCGATGTCATGATCGTCGGCGGCTCGCACACCATGATCCACCCCTTCGGCGTGACCGGGTTCAACCGTCTGACGGCCCTTTCGCGCCGCAACGACAGCCCGGCCACGGCGTCACGCCCCTTCAACCGTTCGCGTGACGGCTTTGTCATGGGCGAAGGCGCGGGCATGCTCATCATCGAAACCCTTGAACACGCTCAGAAGCGTGGCGCGAAGCCGCTGGCTGAAATCGTCGGCTACGGCTCCACCGCTGACGCGTATCGCATCACCGATATTCAGCCTGAAGGCCAGGGCGCAGCCAAAGCCATGCGTCACGCCCTGGCGCAGGCCCGTGAACTGGCCGGCGTTGAACTCAATGATGTCGACTACATCTCGGCTCACGGAACGGGAACGAAGGAAAACGACTCCATCGAAACCCTGGCCGTGAAGTCGGTGTTCGGCGAGCAGGCCAGGAACATTCCCATGTCGTCGGTCAAGAGCATGCTTGGCCACCTGATCGCTGCCGCTGGCGCGGTGGAACTGATCACCGGCGTGCTGGCGATCCGCGACAACATGCTGCCTCCGACGATGAACCTCGACGAGCCCGACCCCGAGTGTGACTTGGACTACGTGCCCAATGCCGCCCGTCAGGCCCAGGTGGATGTGGTGCTGTCCAACAACTTCGGCTTCGGCGGTCAGAACGACGCCATCGTCATCAAGCGATTCTGAATGTCGGAAGAGTGAAGCCCACCCCTGTAGTCCCAACAATCTGATTCATCCAAAGCCCAGGCATTGCATGCCTGGGCTTTTTCTATCCAGACTATTCCCAACAAAAAACATCGCGCTGTCGCGCGATGTTCTGTAATGATTTTGAAAACGTGATGCTTACCTGCGGATGGAGCGGTAGCGTTTACTGCCCCAACCCCCGCCGCCGATCATGCCAAGGTCAACCAGCACCGCCAGGACCACAATGACCAGATAGAACCCGCTGACATTGCCCCCGGTCTGGTTCACCGCAAAGGCATAGGCCAGGGTGGTCAGAGGCAGGAAGAAGAACCCCAGGATCGGCCAGATCATGTTGTCATACGCACGGCTGAGGTAGTCTGAAAAGATCGCTACCAGCAGCAGCACGATGCGCGGGGTCAGCAGTGCAAAACATCCAAGTAAGCATCCCATGCTTTCATTATGTCACCGGACATAGAAACTTCCAGTGAATTCTTTTTCATGCACAACCTCTGCGCATGAAAAAAACGGCGTGATGCTTCCCCTCTGGAACATCACGCCGTCATGGGTCGTAGATCGAACGTCAGCGTTCGATACACAGATCAGTCATACGTCGGGGCCACGGTGGTGGGCTTGATTTCCGAAAGCTGCAGCGTGGTTTCGATGCGGAAGTTGGATTCCGTCGAGCAGCGTTCGGCGAAGAAGAGCACCAGTTCGTAAGTTTCGCCTTCCTTCAGGCCGAGGGACGTTTTCTTCTGGTCGAGATTGATGCTGCCCTGAAGCTGTTCATGCACACCGCCCAGGTCGACGGCCAGCTTGCCATTGATGAACACCCACACGTCGTCGTCGCCGGTGAATTCGAACACCAGGTCGCTGCTGCGTTCACTGCGAGGCGTGAAGGTGAACTTCGTCCTCAGTTCGTAGGTGAAGTGATAGTTACGCTTGCTGGAGTTGTTGTTGCTGTCGTAGATGTATTTCTTGGTGCCCAGCTTGTCGTTGGCACCGCCGGTGGGGCCCCAGCCCTCATTGTCGATGGGGAAGAAGTAGTTGGGCCTTTCGCGCTTGAAGCCATAGACGCCAGGCTTGCCCGCGACAGGCGTGAGCGTGATGGCGTATTCAATACGCTTGTTCACGCCAGGAACATCGCGGAACCACTGTGAGAAGGATTCATGCGAGGTAATGGCACGCGAGCCGCCCGTGGTCGTGAAGCTCTTGACCAGCGGCTTGCCATCTTCATCAAGGGTGTCCTTGACCAGCCCCTTGCTGGAGGTGCTGGGGTAGGCTTCAAAGTCAGGGTGCGACATTTTGAAGTCACGGATAACACCGGTGAGCACGATCTTGTCCGGAGCATCGGCCGCAATGGCAGGAACCGCCATGGCGGCGCACAGAGCGGACGACAGCAGCCAACGAACTTTGCCCTTCATGTGCAGGCCTTTCCTTACGAGTGAAACTCTGATGCGACCGCTTCGGCGAGCCGAGCCTTACGCAGGCCCTGATCCACGTTGCAAACCGATTCGGTGGGGAAATAGAACATTTGTTCACCAGAGCAGCCAAGCCTGACAAATGTGAAATGTGAAAATAGGCTTTCACTACCTGCTACAGACACTACAGCCCGCATCAGCTGCAGCCATAACCCCGCAGATGGGCCTGCAGAGCCCTCAGGGACATGACTGATCCACATTTACGACACAATAAGGCATAAAAAAACACCGCTCCGAAGAGCGGTGTCTCTGATTGATGATCAATCGGGAAGTGAAATCAGGCCTTGATTTCAACTTCCTTGTTGGCAGCGGCGGACTTGTAGATGCCATCGAGGATCGACTGAACATACAGGCCGCTTTCGCCGGTGGCGTGGAGGACCTTGCGTTCCTTGATGGCCGTGGCGAAGGCGTTGGTCTGGCCGTCCCAGGCATCCACGATCTTGAGGTTGGGCTTAACGTCGACGTTGAAGCCATCTTCTTCCGTGGCCAGGGTCAGTTCCTTACCGCCGAGGTTGAAGGAGATGCCGCCCTTGTCGCCGAAGATGCCCATGACGTCCTTGACGCTGTCGGCCGGGAAGTTGCCAGCCCAGGTCACGTTCACTTCGAGGGTGATGTTCGGAGCCAGGCGGACCAGCGCGTGGGCCGAGTCTTCGACGTTGAACTTGCCATCGTAGCGCGGCGGGCCGGCCCACATGCCTTCGAAGAGGTACTTCTTCATATCCTTACCGAAGTTGTCATAGATCATGCCGCTGGCGCGCAGGGCCTTGGGCTGACCGACGAGGAAGGTGATCAGGTCGATCACGTGCACGCCCAGGTCGATCATCGGGCCACCACCGGACAGTTCCTTGGTGGTGAACCAGCCGCCCAGACCGGGGATACCACGGCGGCGGTAGCAGTTGGCCTTGAGGTGATACACATTGCCCACGCGGCCGGCGTCGATGAGCTTCTTGGCAGCCAAGCCGACAGTGGAGTAGCGATGCACAAAGCCGATCTGCAGCAGGCGCTTGGCCTTCTTGGCAGCGGCGATCATGGCCTTGGCTTCAGTAACGTTCATGGCCATGGGCTTTTCAACCAGCACGTCCTTGCCAGCCTGCAGAGCAGCGATGGCCAGCGGCTTGTGGAACTTGTTGGGCACACCAACGACCACGCCCTGGACGTCCTTGTTGTTGTAAACGTCAGCAGGCGAGCCGGCGATGGTGGCGGTCAGGTTCTTGGACTTGACCAACTTCTGGGCAGCCTGTTCGTTCACGTCGCCCACGGCCACCACGTCGTAGCCGTTGCGCCGAAATGCGTCGAGGTGGACGCCACCGATACCACCCGCGCCAATGATGCCAATCTTCACGCTCATGTTCCAACGCTCCACTAGTGAAAAAGGTTTATTTAACACGTCACAGTTAGCGACTGCGACTGTGCAATATCATCATTCGGGAAGGTTCAATGTGCAAATCAGCGCAGCGCATGCAGCCCGTAAAGCTGTCTTTGTTCATTGCATAACGTCAGCGCCCGGGGCTCCTGACGCAGCAGCTTGATCACCTGGGTGGGAGTCAGGTCCAGCAGGCTGGCGGCTGTGGCCACATCCCATCGCTTAAGCCAGAGCAGGTCCAGCACTTCGGCCAGAATGGAGGGGAAATCGGCATGCTCCGGATTGAGCATCAGCCTGCCTTTAACGATCCGGGCTCGCAGCACATCACTGGGGCCCTGGACGAGGTTGTATTCCCCCCGCACCTCCAGCGCCAGATTCACCCGCAGGCGGAACAGGGCCACCCGCCCGTTATCCACCTGGCTGCGACGCTCAGACGCCGCCCCCATCACCCCCGTGGGCTTATGCGTGAGCGTGATGGCCGTCTCCACTTTATTACGGTGCTGCCCGCCCGGGCCCGATCCTTTGCTGCGCGTCGTCTGACAGGCCTTGAGCAGTTCCTCAGACGCCAGCGCCGCAGGATGGCTGTGAAGTCGTGGTGAAGCAGAAGATGAACCGGCTTGTGTCATGGCTCCCATTGTATGAGTGACCCAAGGAAATCGACACGAAACCTTTCAAGACCACGGACTTCTCTTTCACGACAGATCAACACTTCACGCCAGGATGGCCGATATATTCCCCATGACCGGATGGATTCAATCGCTCGATCAACGGATGAACGACCAGCCGATGCTGGCGCGCGCCCTGCCTTATCTGGTCTATGTGCTGCTGCTTTCCGGCGTGGCCGCTGCAGTCAGCTGGCAGGTGTGGACCTATCCGATTCTCTACTTCCTCCAATGCCTCCTCGTCGCCTGGCTGCTGTGGCGCTATCGCGGCCTGACGCCAGAGCTGACGATCTCCTTCCACTGGCTCGCGGTTCCAGTCGGCGTACTCGTCGCAGTGATATGGGTGGCGCTGGGCCGGATGATGATTCATCTGTGGCCTGACCAGTTCGCAGCCACCGAGCCTCACAACTTTGAAAAGATGACCCCACAGGTGAAGTGGATCTCGCTGTCCCTGCGTGTGCTGGGGATGTCGCTTCTCGTTCCACTGTTTGAAGAACTGTTTATCCGCTCGCTGCTGCTTCGTGCGCTGCATGATGCAAAGAAGACCGCAGCAGGCATTGTCCACATGGCGTGTGATCTGCCTGGCATTGGCGATCATCTCATGCAGACCCGTGTCGCAGCCTGGGCGGAGCAGTATGAGAATGTCTTCCATGATCAATTCCACAACACACCGCTGGGAAAACTGAGCCTCTTTGGTGTGATGGCTTCGACGATCCTTTTCACGCTCGGCCACGGCCTGCGCGACTGGCCCGGCGCGATTGTCTGTGGCGTGCTCTACTGCCTGCTGCTGGCGGCCACGCGTCACAAAGGCCTGGGCCCGGTGGTGTGGGCACATGGCATCACCAACTTCCTGCTGTTCATCTACTGCATGCACACGCAGGACTGGCAGTTCCTCTGATCCATTCTCGTTGATTCAGTCTGACGCCAGCAGATCGCGTGGCTCCATGCGCCACACCTGCCACAGCGCGGGAAGCGCGGAGAGAATCGCCGCGAAGATCACCACGACGCTGCCATAGAGCACCACATCCCAGGGCATGATGAGTCTGAAGTGAATGCCTAGCAGGGACTGATACAGATGCTGACTCACCAGCGTGGCAGTGGCACCCATGATCACGCCCAGCAGACAGCCATTGATCGCGATGACAATCGTCTGGCCGATGATCAGTCGCACCACTACCGTCTTCTTCGCGCCGATGGAGCGAAGCACACCAAACTCGAATCGCCTGGCGTGAATCCCTGCCAGGATCAGATTCCCCACGGCCAGACATGAAATCGCCAGCCCCACACCTGCCACCACGCTGGCCACGCTCATCAGATCGTTGGCAGCTTTGTTGGCCTGAGCACGGATTCGCCTCGCCGAACTGGCCAGCAATCCGGGCATCGCCCAGCGGATGCCGCCGATTGCTTTGGAATCGGAAACGTTTTTGTCGATGGAGATCAGAACCAGATTGGCGGAGTCCACCCCCCAGAAGTGGCGGGCATCTTCATTGGTTCCAATGACACTGCCCACGCTGGCAGCCGAAAAATTTCGGCCGATGCCATAGAACTGCGTGGCCACTTCAATGCCAGGCGAGCTGACAACCCCCACCACGCGGAAAGGCTGAGGACCATAGGCCGTGCGAAGCGTCAGATGCTGCCCCAGCCCGATGCGATGAAGCGTGACAAACTCACGGCTTACCAGCAGCGCCTGCCCCTGCTTGAGCTGCGCCAGGGATTCCTCCCTGCTGCCTTCCACCCACGTGAGATTCGACATCTCGGCGAAGCTTTCGATATCGCAGGCTACAAACAGCGTCTGCGTGGGTGACATCAGCCGATTCGCGCCGGTGCTCAGCCCGGAGGTTGGCACGGGGAAGGCCGTCACCTGGCTGATGTCCTTTACAAACGATAGCGTCCGCAGCTTGTGCAGATGTTCCTGCGGAATCGGCGTGGGGCTGTGGACGAACGCATCGGGGAAGCGGATCTGCTCGAACCAGCCGGTGACGAAACTCCGCCCGCCCATCCAGACATTGACCAGCAGCGCCAGCGACACCATGAGCGCCGAAGCAGTGATACCACTGCGGTAAGGCGTGGCCCACACGCCTTGCCCCAGCAGCGGGCCGGGCACGCGAAGCAGCCAGCCCACAGGTCGATGCACAATCGCGTTCACCACCAGCCCGACGGGAATGCTCAGGAAGATGAAGCCGATGAGGACCGCAGGCACGCCGATGATGATGAACAGCCAGAACAGATGGGCACTGTCCACCTGCATGCGGATCATCATCATGGAGGGAACGACCAACAGCAGCCCGAGGATGAAGCAGAGGACGATGCCTTTTGCTGTAGGCTTCCACGCCCGCGCGGCCATGCCTTCCACGGGGCTGACGCGCGCCGCGATGATCGCCGGGTAAAGCGCTGCAGCAGCGCCCGCCACGGTTGAAGCCAGCAGCGCCACCCCGCAGAGCGTCCAGGCGGGAACGAATCCGCCAGGCAGGAGATGCTGATAGTAGCGATAGACCAGCCACGCCAGCCCGAGCCCGACGGGGATACCCCCCAGCGTTCCGCTGACGGTGAGCATCACCCCGCTGACCAGCTGCGACAGCGCCACCTGTTTGCGTGTCGCGCCCACACTGCGGAGGATGGCCAGTTCATGCAGCCGCTGGGTGACAGCCGTGGTGAGACTGGCGGCGATGATGAACGATGCGGTGATGTACACCAGCATGATGATCATCGCCAGCATCATGCGGATGGCCTGGAAATTGCGCGACAGATTCGCGGTGCTGGCCACCCCCGCCTGCATCATGGCATGCTCAGGCAGTGTGCGTTCGTACTGATGTTGAATGGCATTGGCATCGCGCCCGGAGCGCAGGAGGATCTCCATTTCATCCACCTGTCCGGGCAGTCCAGCCAGCTGCTGCGCCTGGCTGAGCATGATCATGCCCAGTGGCTGCTGAACCACGCCCAGCAGCGGTCGATCAAGGATGCCTGTAATGATCAACTTCGTCGGCTCACCGAAATGGACGACTTCCAGCGTCGTGCCCACCTTCACGCCGAGCCTGTCGATGGATCGCTGGTCGAGCACAATCTCACCAGCCTGGCGGATCTGACGGCCTTCGGTCAGCCGGGGAGATCGCAGCTTCGCGTAGGCCTGTGGTTCAATGCCCAGCGCCTGAATCGTCAGCCGACGGTCGGTTTCAGGATCGCGCAGGGCCAGGTAGTGCTCCAGACTCGGCGACACCGTCGCCACTTCAGGCCAGTTTCGCGCATCATTAACGAGCGATTCACTGAGCCGCTGCTGAAAACGTCTGACGACGCGCAGCTCCCCGAGCCCGAACATGCTGCCAATCGACTGGCGATGGGTGTGGTCGACCGTATCCAGCAGCGAGGCCACCGCGATCATCAGGGTGACCGAGGCCAGAATCGCCCCCAGCAGCAGCGCAGTGCGCAGCGGCCTACCGGCCAAATTGTTGGTAGCGAGATGCCACGTCGCCCGCATCATGCACTTCCACGTTGAATCGGCCTCGGATCAGCCCATCACCGAGCACCACCACTTCCTGACAGCAGGCTGCGGCAGCCGCTTCGTGTGTGACCATCACCACGGTCTTATTCTGTTCCTTCGCCAGCTGAGAAAGCAGCGACCAGATCTGCTGACTGTTGGCAGAATCGAGACTGCCTGTGGGTTCATCCGCCATCAGCACCGGGGGGTCAAAGAGCAGCGCCCGCGCAATGGCCACACGCTGCTGCTCGCCGCCCGACAGCGCATCGGGACGATGGCTCGCCCGCTTCGATAAACCCAGAGCGCCGAGTGTTTCATCGACGCGTTTTTTGATCCACCGGCTGTTCTGACCATCCAGCACACCGGGCAGCGCCACGTTCTGCGCCGCGGTGAGCGTGGGAATGAGATTGAACTTCTGAAAGACTATACCCAGCCTGCGCCGGCGGAACTGGGTGAGCTGCGTATCGTTGGCTTTGGCCAGATCCATGCCATCGACAATCACCTGGCCGGTGTCAGGCTTGTCGAGCCCGGCCATCAGGTGCATGAGCGTGGTCTTGCCACTGCCTGACGGACCCATCAGGGCATAGAAGCCCGGCCCCTGGATGTGAAGATCAACCTCGCGCAGGGCATGGACCGTCTGTCCTCCCTGCCTGTATGCGCGGCTGACCTTCTGAAGCTGAATCATCCAGTCTCCCCTGATCAATCCGTGAATGGATCAATGGAACCTTTGCGTTCAGGTTCACCCGTTGGTGATGCGCACCAGCTCCTCCAGAGCCCTGCTGGCGGCGCCCGAGTCGATGGACTGCTGCGCCAGTTCCAGGCCCTGCTGAAGATTGTCCGCCAGATCCGCCACCATCAGCGCTGCAGCAGCGTTAATGCAGACGATGTCACGCGCCGGCCCATTTTCGCCAGCCAGCACACTGCGCAGCACGCGGGCGCTGCCTGCAGGATCGCCCACGCGCAGCATGGTCACATCAGGCTCACCCAGGCCCAGGCTGCGCGTTTCGATGGTGCTCGTGGTGATCTTTCCATCGCGCAGTTCGCTGATCTGCGTCTGGCCCGTGGTGGAGATTTCGTCGAGTTGCCCGAGGTTGCCCGTCGGCGTGGGGAACTGGCCGCAGACCACCATCGCACGCTCCGAGCCCAGTTGCTTGAGCACCTGCGCCAGCGGCTCAGTCCAGTCGGGCGAGAACACGCCCAGAAGCTGTCGCGTCGCACCGGCCGGGTTGGTCAGCGGGCCCAGCAGATTGAAGATGGTGCGGATGCCCAGCTCCTGTCGGATCGGGACCGCATATTTCATGGCCGGGTGATGCGCCGGGGCAAAGCAGAAGCAGATGCCTGCCTGCTCCAGACATGTTGAGAGCACATCCAGAGGGACTTCGAGCTTCACACCCAGCTCGGCGAGCACCTGGCTGGAACCTGAATTGCTGGTGACCGAGCGATTACCATGCTTGGCCACCGCCACGCCGCGCGAGCGCCCCGCGCCGGCGGCCACCAGGGCAGCACCCGTGGAGATGTTGAAGGTCACGGCGTGATCGCCGCCTGTCCCGCAGGTGTCGATTACCTTCAGGCCGGGCTTGACCGGAACGGGCGTGGCTTTGGATCGCATGACCTTGGCAGCCCCGGTGATTTCATTCACGTGCGGGCCGCGCTGCTGAATCATGCCCAGCAGGGCGCCGACCTGGGCCGGGCTGGCCTGACCGGTCATGATCAGTTCGAAGGCTTCGACCGTCTGCTCCACAGACAGCGGCTGGTTGCTCACCAGATGGTTCAGAAGATGTTTCATGAGGCGGATACTCGTCGCAATGCACTATTCAAGTCAGGGCAGTCTACAGGCAGTGGCTCAGGCCAGTTCGGTCAGCAGCCACAGGCCCGCAGCAGCCAGCCCCATGAAGATGATGATCTGCAGCGCCAGCATCGTGGCCTGGCGAGGCAGTTGGGAAAGGTCCTGAAGGCGGATGGTCTTGATCACCACTGCAATGGCCAGCACCAGCGGAGGCAGAAGCATCAGCCAGTAGGTGTCCAGTGGCAGCGGGTCAAGAAACGGGCGATATCCCAGTGTCAGAAACGAAACCATCCACAACCTTTCGTGAAGGTCAGACCAGAGCCACATCATAGAATAGATGGCAGTCTGCTGTCAGCGTTCATAAAGATCACCCGGCCTGCGGCTGGGCAGGCGTTTTCCGGCGGGCTTTGTCCCGGTCGTTTTCACGCAGACGCGGATCCTGATAAAGCACATCCAGAATCGCCAGCAGGTTCAGCAGACCGGCCACGGCAGTATAGAGCACCCCCTGCTCATTCACGCGCCCGAAGCTCGGCTCATAGGCGGGGTTCGATTCGGGAACCGTCGGCCCGGGCATCGGCTTGAGCTTGTGAATGATGGTCTGATCCATGATGACCGAGGGCGACATGAGCATCTGACCGACGAACCATGCGGGATGTTCCCGATGGTCAAATACACTGATCCCACCGATGATCATGCCCGAAAGCCAAAGCACACCGATGGTTACGCAAAGGATGGCACCTCGCTGACGCTGGCCGAGGATAAAATGCCCCAGTCCGGGCAGAATCCAGGCCGCCAGCGCCGCGCCCGGATGCCAGCAGGAGGGTTCAGGCGATGAAGATGAAGGGGTCACGCTCAAAACTCCTTACGGCTGCAGCATCAGACCAGGGCAGTCTCACCATCGTTTCAGGCGGCCTGAACTGACGATCGCACGGTTAGATCAGGAAACTTTTTTGTTAACTTATTCAGAGGCCGTTGACAAACCGGCTGTGACCGATAGTGTAACCGCCAGTGATCCGAGGACCAATGGCAGCCCAGGCGGCCAGCGGCCTTCCCCAGCTGTATCCGAAAATTCTCGTGGAGATAAAGCAATGACCGAACTGGCCACCCTTGAAGAGCTTATGGACGAGACGACGTCCGATATCCTGGGATTCACCACTCAGAATCCTGCCCCTCTGGTCATGATTGAAGACGATGACCTTGAGGACGACGACTTTCTGGACGATGAAGATGATGACGACTTCCTCGAGGACGACGATGACGACTTCCTCGATGATGACGAAGACGAGGACGATGACCTCGACGACGACGATGACGACGACTTCCTCGACGATGACGAGGATGATGACGAAGACTTCGACGACGACGATGACGACGACGATCTTTAATGTCCCCCTGCCCGGTGTCGCGCCGGCTCAGGCGGGCGACACGTGGTATGGCAGGAGGAGACATGACCAGCGAACAGAATCAGCCCGATCCTTCATGGACCACTCGCAGACAGGGGCCTGACCGCAGGCAGTCTGTAGTGGACATGCGAAACGACCCCACCGGCCTGGAAAGGCGCAGGGGTCCTGGCCGGCGACGGACCGACTTCGCCAAGTCGGCCGAAGAAGGCCAGATGAGTCCGGAACAGTTTCTGTTCATCATGGCCATCGACGCCTACAAGCGCGTCAACAACAAGCCCTTCCCTACATGGACCGAAGTGCTTGAAGTCATTCGCAAGCTGGGCTACCGCAAGACCTGCTCCATGGAACTGCAGCTGCCCAACTGCGAAGACTGGACTGAAGCCCCCGACGCCCCGGCCTTCGTTGCACGCAAGGACCAGCCCGAGACTCAGTCCGAATAACCGCAAGAACGCAAAAAGCCCAGGCACCCACGCCTGGGCTTTTTCTATGCGCATTACACGTCCCACCACTCCCACTTCAATGACTCCCCTACCTCCAGAGCCCAGGTATTGCATACCTGGACTCCGCCATGAGACCAGAACAATCCAACGCGCTTTCCGCGCTGGACATCCCTGCGGGGGATGACTTACACTGGGCAACCGCCCGCAACTGTCAGGAGAATTCCGTCATGAAGAAGATGATTCGATCCATCGCTCTGTGCATGGGAGTTTCCACCCTCGCCGCACTGGCAGGCGGTTGCGCCTCACAGGAAGATCCGGCGATGGGCCTGGTGGGTTCGGACAACCGCCGCCCCTACACGCCCAACTTTTTCGACTCCTACAACTCCGCCATCCAGTACTTTGAATCGTCCCGCACCACCATGGTCGAGGGCAATTCGTCTCTGATGGAAAACACCTTCACGCTTACGCCTGAGCAGCGCATGGCCATCGATCAGGTGCGCCAGCAGCGCGAACTGCAGCAGGAATTCAACTGGTAAGGTTGAAGGTTATCCGCCCCGGCGTGGACGACTCCGATCTGCTTTCCGACAAAACATCCATAAATAAAAACGGCCCCGGAGAGCATCCGGGGCCGTTGTGCATCATGTGGGTGCATGATCAGAATTCAAACTGGAACTGACCCACCAGAGCGAGCTGACCGCTGCGAGGCGAGGCGACCAGAGCGCCGCTGCCAGCGCTGTTGGCCGGGACCGGATCGAAGGCGTACAGAGCCTGGCCGGTGAACTTGGCGTTGTGCTTGGACAGGTAGTAGTTCGCACCGATGGTGGCGATGGACAGGGTGTCGAGCTTCGAGGGGTTACCCGTGTTGGTGGTGGAACCAGCGCGGTGGTAGACGCCGTCGAAGTCGATCCATTCATAGCGACCGAACACTTCGAGCTTGTCCGGGATCACATGGTAACCAGCCTGGACAACGATACCCAGCTGGTTGGCGTTGCGGTATTCAGCAACGGTGTTGCCGGGGCCGGTGTAGTTGCTGTGCAGGGTCTGGCCCTGGATGGCGGCGAAGAGGGTCAGGCCCTTGACTTCAGCCGAGATATCCGCGGTGTACTTGAAGACGTCGGGGTTGGTGGTGGCGCCTTCACCCTTTTCGTAGCCAGCACCCACACCGATCAGCAGACCGAAGTCATCCTTCGACCAGCTGGTGAAGTCGTTGAACTGGTTCCACTTGCCCTTGACCAGGAATTCCGCGCGGCCGACGAAAGCGAAGTCAGTGCGGTCAGCGTTGAATTCCGTGCTGCCGGCGTAGCTGCCATCGTGGAACGCGGCGCTCAGGCGGATCTTGTCGTTCAGGTCGTAGGACAGTTCTGCACCCTGGGTGTAGTCCACGGTGAAGAAGTCGGAGGTGAACGAACGTTCAGCGGCGAGCTGACGATAGCCGCTGACGTTTTCTTCACGCAGGAACTTGGGCTTGAAGTTACCAACGGTCAGGTTCAGGCCGTCAGCAATCTTGTAGCCGATGTAGGCGTGGTCGTAGGTGATGCCGTTGCTGCTGGGGCCACCAGTCAGACGGAGGCGGTAGGTCAGGTTCGGGGTGATGGCATTACCGCGGAAGTCCAGGCGGTAGTTACGCAGCGAGAAACCGTTGGTGGTTTCGTCACCGCCAGCAGGCGTGGGGCTCACGCCGATGGCGCCGCCGGTGTTCTTCGAGTCGCTGTAGACGTAGCGGATCTGACCCAGCACGTTGGTGCGGAGGGTGAACTTACCGTCTTCGGAGGCGATGAAGAAGCCGTTCTTGTAGCCGGCATTGGTGCCCGAGCCCTGGAAGCTGGCGCGGGTGTCGGCGTCGGCCAGGACGTCGCGCACCAGAGCCTTGACTTCTTCGGCGCGGCGTTCATTGAGCCAGCTTTCGGACTTCTGGCCACGCAGCGAGGCCAGTTCGGCATCCTGCGCCGCCAGGCGAGCTTCGAGAGCCGCCAGACGAGCGCTGGTGTCCTGAGTGTCGGCCTGCGCGGTCAGCGGCAGGCTCAGCAGTGCGCCGCCCAGCAGGGCAACGCTCAACTTGGATGAAATACCCATTTCGATCTTCCTTCTTTCTTTCAGACTTTTTCAGACCGCCGGACGTCCGAACGGTCATTACACGTAAAACTTCAGACAACGATCGCTACGCTCACAGGGTTAGCGAACCTGTACACTCCCTCCTGATTACGCAGCACCATGACATGGATGCCTGGTGTGCGGTCATACCTGTCACCTCCTTTCCAGCCTCATGGGAGATTGCAGACATTGGCTCATTCTCCGGAGTGACTGATAACTATCCCCTGTCCAACATGACAGGCGGGAATGACAACTGTGTTCTGCGGCCCCGGCGTCGGTTCAGCCCGGGATCAGATCACATAGTCTTCAACGAACAGTTTGGATTCCTTGACACCCAGGTAGACCACCTGGTCACGCTGCAGCTGAAGCTCGCGGAAGCGGTCGTGTGACAGCTCCACGTTGAGATTCTGGCCATCGTCGGTCTTCACTTCCACACGCACCACAGCACCGGCCGACTGAACACGGACGATCTTCGCGGGAAGCGTGATCTTGCCCGTGGCCACCGGCGACACATCCAGATCGTGCGGACGCACGAACAGTCGCGCGCCCTTGCCATCGACCAGGGCCTGACCGTTGCCATCGACCACCAGTGGGCCGAACACGGCTTTGCCCTGCTCGATGCGACCCTGGAAACGGTTCACCTGACCCAGGAAGTCGATCACGAATTCCGTCTTAGGCTGGTGGAACACTTCATCAGGCGTACCGACCTGTTCGATGCGGCCCTTGTTCATCACCACCACGCGGTCGGCCACTTCGAGGGCTTCGTCCTGGTCGTGGGTCACAAACACACTGGTCACGTGAATTTCATCATGCAGCTTGCGGATCCAGTCACGCAGCTCCTTACGCACCTTGGCGTCCAGAGCGCCGAAAGGCTCGTCGAGCAGCAGCACTTTGGGTTCCACCGCCAGGGCTCGCGCCAGAGCAACGCGCTGACGCTGACCGCCGGAGAGCTGACTGGGGTAACGATGCGCCAGGCCGTCGAGCTGAACGAGCTTGAGCAGCGCGTGCACGCGATCCTTGATCTCGCTCTTGCTGGGGCGAAGCTTGCGGGGACGCACTTCCAGACCGAAGGCCACGTTCTTGAAGACCGTCATGTGACGGAACAGAGCGTAGTGCTGGAACACGAAACCCACGCGGCGCTCACGCACATGCCTGTCGGCCACGTCTTCATCGTGGAAGCGGATGGCACCACTGCCAGGGTCGGCCTGTTCCAGACCGGCGATGATGCGAAGCAGCGTCGTCTTACCCGAACCCGAGGGGCCCAGCAGCGCCAGCAGTTCACCGGACTTCACGTGCAGGCTCACATTGTCCAGTGCACGGAAGTTGTTGAAGGTCTTGGTGATGTTCTGAACTTCGATACTCATGATCCAACACTTTCTTATTGAAACCAGTCCGGCGAGACTCAGTTCACACGCTCGGCCTGGGCCACCGCTACTCGGGTACGCCACTCCACCAGCGTCTTGAGCCCCAGGGTAATCAGCGCCAGCACTGCCAGCACCGAGGCTACCGCAAAGGCGGCTGCGAAGTTGTACTCGTTATAAAGAATCTCCACATGCAGAGGCATCGTATTGGTTTCGCCACGGATGTGACCCGAAACGATCGACACCGCGCCAAACTCGCCCATCGCACGGGCGTTACACAGAATCACCCCGTAAATCAGCGCCCACTTCACGTTGGGCAGCGTCACCCGGAAGAAGGTCTTGAAGCCCGAAGCCCCCAGGGTCATCGCGGCCTGTTCCTCTTCGGCCCCCTGTTCCTGCATCAGCGGAATCAGCTGACGGGCCACAAAGGGGAAGGTCACGAAAATCGTGGCAAGTACAATACCCGGAACCGCAAAAATGATCTTGATGTCATGCTTGGCCAGCCATTCACCCAGCCAGCCCTGCATGCCAAAAAGCAGCACGTAGATCAGGCCCGAGATCACCGGCGAAATCGCAAAAGGCAGATCCACCAGCGTCGTCAGCACGCTCTTGCCCCAGAATTCGAAGCGGGCAATGGCCCACGATGCCGCCAGCCCGAACACGATATTCAGCGGAACAGCGATGCCCGCGGCCAGCAGCGTGAGCTTGATGGCGGCCAGGGCGTCGGGCTCCTTCAGCGCTTCGAAGTAAACATCCACGCCCTTGCGGAATGCTTCGACGAAGATGGCCACCAGCGGGATGCCCAGGAACAGCGCCAGGAAGATCACCGAGATCGCGATGATCGCAATGCGCACGAACGCAGGTTCCTGCCTGACGGCATTGATGCCGCCCTCGTTCTTACCTGCTTTGAATGTCAGTCCACCAGCCATGGTTCCATCATCCCATCTGAATACGTTTGTTGCTCATGAGCCCTGCGCGATCAGGCCGCCCGGCGGGTACCCCAGCGCTGAAGCATGTTGATGATCAGCAGCAGGACAAAGGAGGCTGCCAGCGTCATCACCGCAATGGCGGTTGCACCGGCGTAGTCATAGTCTTCGAGTCGCTGAACAATCAGCAGCGGTGCAATCTCGGTACGCATCGGCATGTTGCCCGAGATAAAGACCACCGAGCCATACTCGCCCAGCGCCCTGGCGAAGGACAGAGCAAAACCCGTCAGCAGAGCAGGCAGCAGCAGAGGCAGGATCACGCGATAGAACGTCTGCCAGCGTGAAGCCCCCAGCGATGCCGAAGCTTCTTCGATTTCACCTTCCAGATCCTGCAGAGCAGGCTGAACCGTGCGAACCACAAAAGGCAGGCCGATGAAGGTCAAGGCCACCATCACGCCCAGTGGCGTGTAGGAAATCTTCACATTGATCTTGTCGAACCACTGCCCCACCCAGCCATTGGTGGAGTAGATCGTCGCCAGCGCGATGCCCGACACCGCGGTAGGCAGCGCGAATGGAAGGTCGACCACCGCGTCCAGAATACGACGACCCGGGAAACGGTAACGCGTCAGTGCCCAGGCCAGCAGGAAACCAAACACCAGATTGACCAGCGCCCCGCCGAAGGATGCCAGGAAGGTGAGCTTGTAAGCCGCGATCGCACGCTCGTTCCACGCCGCATCCCAGAAGTGGCCCCAGCCCTTGGAGAAGCTTCGCTGAAACAGAGCAGCCAGGGGCAGCAGCACAATCAGGCTCAGGTAGAACACCGTGAAGCCCAGGCTCAGTCCGAAGCCGGGCAGCACGCTGTGTTGTTTGAAACGGAAACGAGCCATACGACACATACTCCTGAAACAGCCTGACCCTGCGGGGTGTAAAGAGATTGCAGGTCCGTCAGAGCCCGGGGCGTCCGTTATATCCGAACTGGCGGGCTTTGACGGACCTGCAAGCCTTGCAGCTTGCAGATCTGGTGTGGATTCCGATTGAGAGAGGCGTGACTGAGTTCAGGCCTGACGAACCGGAGGGGGTGGCAGAATTACTTCTTGAGGTAGATCTGGTCGAAGGTGCCGCCTTCCTTGAAGTGAACTTCAGCAGCCTTGGCCCAGCCACCGAAGGCCTGGTCGATGGTGAAGAGTTCAATCTTGGGGAAGACGTCGGCGTACTTGGCCTTGGCCTTTTCCGAGGTCGGGCGGTAGAAGTTACGGCCGGCGATGTCCTGGCCTTCGTCGCTGTAGAGGTACTTGAGGTATTCGGTGGCCACTTCGCGGGTCTTACGCTTGTCAACCACCTTGTCCACGACAGTGACGGTCGGCTCAGCCAGGATGCTCAGCGAGGGCAGAACGATTTCGAACTTGTCCGTGCCAAATTCCTTGATGGCCAGGAAGGCTTCGTTTTCCCAGGAGATGAACACGTCACCCAGGCCACGCTGGACGAAGGTGGTGGTGCTGCCACGAGCGCCAGTGTCGAGCACCGGGACGTTCTTGTAGATCTTGGCGACGAAATCCTTGGCGGCTTCATCGCTGCCGTAGGTGCGCTTACCGTATTCCCACGCCGCCAGGTAGTTCCACTGAGCGCCACCGGAGGTCTTGGGATTGGGGGTGATCACCTGAACGCCGGGCCTGGCCAGGTCGTTCCAGTCCTTGATGCCCTTGGGGTTGCCCTTGCGGACCAGGAAGACGATGGTGCTGGTGTAGGGAGCCGAGTTCTCAGGCAGACGTTCCTGCCAGTTGGCGGGAATCAGGTTGCCATTCTTATGCAGAGCCGTCACGTCGTTGGCCAGAGCCAGGGTGACCACGTCAGCTTCCAGGCCGTCAATGACTGAGCGGGCCTGACGACCCGAGCCGCCATGCGACTGGCGGATGTTGACGGTCTGGCCGGTCTTTTCCTTCCAGTACTTGGCGAAGGCGGCGTTGTATTCCTTGTAGAGCTCACGGGTTGGGTCATAGGAGACGTTGAGCAGTTCCACGGTCTGGGCCTGAGCGATAGCCGGGGCCAGAAGACCAGCGGTCACTGCCGCCAGCGTCAGACTCTTCACGATTTTCTTGATTCCGAACATGGTTTCCTTCTCTTTCTTTATTTGATTGCGTTATTGGTTCTTCGCGATGCGTTCTTTTCAGAAAAGGCAGGCCCGAAACGTTGAGCCTGCCAGCTTTCAATCCCCTCGATGGTTCATGCGCTTTTCAGCGCCGGCAGTCGTCTTCAACAGCAACACCCCATACAGGTCATGTCAGACAAGGCGAGATGACGGATGGTGATCTCTGCGGCAGTCATGGTGTGGCTCCAAATGAATAACGACTAAGTTGGTAGGTAATTTAATCAGGGCCGGATTAATGTCAAGCGAAATGGTCGTCATTTCAGACATTATCCCCCGTAAATGCGTCATTTACGGCGGCTGTCAGGGAATCTGGTCTGGAAAAGCAGGCGCGTGAACGAAAGTGAATTCAGTGGGTGTCTGGAGTAGCAGACGGGGATTTACTCATAGAAGGGAAGGAAAGTGGAATCTGGAGGTCGATTTACCCAGCCGTGCAACGGCTGGGCTTTGGGGATGGGGTCCTTTCAATAAGTTCTCAGTCCCCTGTTATCAAAGCCCAGCCATTGCATGGCTGGGCTCTTCGCCCTCCCACCGCCCCCCCATATTTCCTTACAGCCCTCCCGCCTTCCTCCTCATGCTACAATAGCCCGTCTTATGGTTAACCGGCCTTACAACATCGCCATCGAAACCTCCGACGTGCAAGGCTGGCTCACGCTGGGCAAGGAACATGATCTGCTCGAAGCAGTCATGGTCGGCGGGCCAACGAAGATTCCCGGCCAGCCCCCGCGACGTGGCGGCGAGCTGATGCCTGCCATCGAAGCCCTGTGCCAGCGCCATAATGTTCAGCCTCGCCAGCTGGGCGAAGTGTATGTCTCCACCGGCCCGGGCTCCTTCACGGGCCTGCGCGTGGCGATCACCACCGCCAAGATGCTGGCGCGATTCCTGGATGTAAAAGTCGTCGGCGTGCCCACCATTGATGTCATCGCCCAGCAGGTTCCCCTGCAGACCAGCCTGCCTTCCAGACTGGCGATCGCGCTGAACATCAAAAGGCAGACGGCCTACGCCGCCACCTACACCCGCCAGGCTCACCACTGGCAGCCCGACGCTGAACCGGCCATCGTTCCACTGGAACAACTGCTGAGTCAGGGCGCCTCACAGCCGATGGCGCTGGTCGCCCCCGGCCTGCCGATGGACTACGCCCTGCCCGCATCCATCACCCGCCTGGCTGAGGACATCGCCCGTCCCCACAGCGACAGCGTGTGGCTGCTGGGCCAGCGGGCAGCGCATCTGGGCCAGTACACCGACCCGGCCACCCTCCTGCCCATCTACGCCCGCCCGCCTGAAGCCGTCGAACTGTGGAATCAGCGTCACGGCGAAGCGTAAAACACACCTCATCCCCTGTGCTCATGGACCCTGGCAGAAGCGCTGTCTTCTGACTTCTTCTGTTTTGACGATACAATCTACCGATGAACCAAGACTCTACTGTCAACGCGCGCATTCCCAAGGTCGCCATTGTCGGCCGACCCAACGTGGGCAAATCCAGCCTGCTGAACCTGCTGGCCGGTCGACTGGTCTCCATCGTCGACCCCACCGCAGGCGTCACGCGCGATCGCGTGTCAACCATCTGTGAACTGCCCCCCATCTACGCCGGCGAACCCACCCGATACATCGAAGTGATCGACACCGGCGGCTATGGCATCGAAGACTCGCAGAACCTCACCTCGCATGTCGAACAGCAGATCGCCCACGCCGTGGCCGAAGCCGATCTGATTCTCTTTGTCATCGACGTGCAGACGGGCATCCTCCCGCTGGACCAGCAGGTCGCTCGACTGCTGCGCCAGGGGCGAGGCGATCAGATCAAAGCAGCCAAGGCTCCGATCCTGCTGATTGCCAACAAGGTCGACGGCCCGCGTCTCGACGCCGAAGCGTTTGAAGCGGCTCGCCTGGGCTTTGGTGATCCCATCGCCGTCTCGGCCAGCACGCAGTATCACAAGCAGGATCTGATTGAAGCACTGCGCAACGCCATCGACTACGACGCCATCGGTGCCACCGAAGCCAAGCCCGATCCGGGCATCCTCATCGCCATGGTGGGTAAGCGCAACGCAGGCAAGTCGACGTTCGTCAACGCGCTGGCTGGCGAAGAACGCGTGATCGTCTCCGAACAGGAAGGCACGACGCGCGACTCCATCGACGTACGCTTCGAGATGGATGGCAAAATCTTCACCGCCATCGACACCGCCGGCGTGCGTAAGACCAAGAGCCTGCAGGACGACATTGAGTATTACAGCCATCACCGCTCGCTGCGCTCGGTCCGCCGGGCCGATGTGGTGGTGCTGTTCATCGACGCATTAGTCCCCGTGAGCCAGGTGGACAAGCAGCTTGGCCACGAGATCCTCAAGCACTACAAGCCCGTGGTGATTGTGATCAACAAGTGGGACCTGGCTGAGAAGCAGTACACCCAGGACGAGTACGTTGAGTACCTGGACAAATCACTGCAGGGCCTGAACTTTGCCCCGATCATTTTCGCCAGTGCCAAGAACAACGAAGGCATCCGTGAAGTGGTGGGCATGGCGCTGAATCTGCATCAGCAGGCCAGCCATCGCATGGGCACTGCAGAGATCAACCGCATCATGCAGGAGATTCTCACGAAGCACCAGCCTTCGTCGCCGCATGGCCACTCGCCCAGGATTTACTACGTTACGCAGCTGGCCACCAACCCGCCGACCATCGGCCTGTTCGTCAATGATCCGACGATGTTCGACACGACGTATCAGCGCTTCCTGATGAACCGCTTCCGCGAAACGCTGCCCTTCTCGGAAGTGCCCATCAAGCTCCTGATCCGCGGCCGCAAGACCGCTCCCGAAGATCAGGACTGAGCGACGCTAACTCCCCGATAAAACAACAAAGCCCAGCCATTGCATGGCTGGGCTTCTTTATGCGCGATAAATGCTCGTCTCAATCCTCTTCGCGATACTGGCTGGGAATGGCTCCCACCACACGATGGAACGTGCTGGTGAAATGTCCATGACTCGAGAAGCCTGACCGGATCGCCACCATGCCGATGGGCAGGCGCGTGGTGCGAAGCATCCACTTGGCGGCCTGCAGCTGCTTGCGCTGGAGGTACTGCTTGGGGCTGACCTTCACCAGCTTGCTGAACAGGCGATGAAAGTGGAACGGGCTGATGTGCACGGCCTGGGCGACCTGCGCCAGACTCGGGGCTTCCTGAAAGTGGTCGTGAATGTAACCCACGGCCTGCGCTACGCGATCATCTTCAAGCACGCCCACCAGAGGCAGTTCATCTGCCCCAAGCTCGCGCGTCTCGATGTACCAGCGCCTGCTCGAGGGATGATCGCTGGCTCCGGTCACATAGAAGCAGACCCATGTCGGCGTTCCGCCAACGTCAATCGCAAAGTCGTGGCCCGACTCGCTTTCAAGGCTGGGCCAGCGCTGCGAACTGATGCGGTGCATCTGATCGACCAGCTCTTCAAACACGCCTGGCCGATGGAGCATCCAGGCCTGGCCTGCGGGGTCGGCGTGAATCAGTCGGCTGTCGTGGCCGAGGATGAATCGACACATCCCCTTCTCACTGACCTGATTGAACGAGGTCTGCAGCTGCCTGAGGATAAGCCCGGCCAGATTCTTTTCCAGATCGGTGAAGGGGGCTGTATCGCGCGCCAGCAGCATCCACCACCAGCGGTCGGGCAGGGTCTCGGGGACCATGACCATCATCTGATACTGACGAACGGGCAGACTCAGATCCTGATGTGATTCCTGACGCGTCGCCGCAGCCACGCCGTTCTGGCGCGCTTCCCTGAACAAAGGATCGCTTGCGAAGCCGGTCTGACACCACTGATCAATGGACTTCCTGAGCCAGCCCTGCGAGACGAGAATTTCGTCGGGCATCGGCTGATCGGGGCGCAGCAGCCCCAGTGCCATGGAGCCGTATGCGATCTGCTTCTGCAGATGCGCAAAGAACGGCCGGGCATCCTGCCGCCAGGGCGCGAAAACGCCTGGAGTCGTTTCTGAAACATCCCACCAAAGCATAGAAAAACCTTCGGGCCTCGCCCAGCCCCACACTGCGTGTGTACGGGTGATTAGCGATCCTTCCGAACTCCCATTGGTGCTCTGAACCCCACGACTCGGCTCAGATGTTCCAAGGCCCCAACCGTTTAAGTGGCCACTAAGCCACTTCGGTCCCCGGCTGTTCCAGGCGCCAGGACATGGCGCCTCCTTCGCACTGGATATGAACGCTGAAGAATCGACGGCGGTATTTCCAGAACAACGGCCAGATCACCTCACGGTCAGTCCGTGGGATCGGCAGCTCTGAAATTCTTTCCGGCTCATGCCATTCAAGCCGGCCCTCCTCGAACTCCAGACGCTCAATCTGCACCGGGTGTGTTACCTCATAGAGAAACATCAACCAGTGCATTGCATCATCGTATCCCGATTCTGACACAATTCCTGTCAGATGAAGATTTTTCAGTGAAATTTCCAGCCCGGTTTCTTCCATCACTTCCCGGGCGGCGCAGGCGGTGGGACTCTCGCCAATACTCTGATCCAGCTTGCCCCCGATCGGTGAATACAAATCATGATTCGGCGGACGCTTGCGGTGAAGGAGAAGGACACGCCCCTGCGCATCAAATAGGTAGCAGAGCGTGGCAATCTTGTAGGGCAAAGGCTGAGACATGGAAAATCTGCTTCAAAAAGGCGATGAATGATGGGCCGCCCACAATCCTGGCTGCCTCATGACCACCAAGTCTAAGCGAATTTCCCGCTATCTGCCTGACAAACAAGAGTACCTTTTATATCCAGACTACGCCATTTAACTATCAGCATTTTCCGCAGGGATATCGCTCATTTTGCGCAATAAAACAAAATCGCAACTTGGAAAATTGCTGATTCATATTCATTTATCTTAGATGACTATCAATGCCAATCTATCAGGTGGTTGCTGCACCGGACCATCAGGCTGATCCTGCATAATCCTGCCCTGGCATTTACCCGTCGAATGATGATGGGATTACTTCAAAGGCTTACTGATAATGCGGCGGGACTGCGTGTCGTAGACGAACTGCCTGCGCTGGGCGGTGGCCTTGTTGTCGAGCACGGCGTTGCCGATGTGGATGATCACGCCGGTCTCCACCGCGTCATGCACTTCCACCACGCCTGAGGTGTCCTTGGCGGCGCTGGCCATCACACGTTCCCGGCGGGCATCGTAGCGGGACAGTTTCAGCTGCAGCACAAACTGAACCTGCTTGAGATTGCTCAGAGTCTGCAGCGAGGCTTTATCGAGCTTGAGCGGATCGGTCACCATCTTGTAGATGCGTTCGATCAGGGGTGTACACTGATCCAATGATGCCTTGAGGCCGCGGCGCTTGAGATCGATCTTGCTGAGCACCTTCATCGCTTTGGCCGAGAGACCGACGGACACTTCCGTCAGCAGCGACGAAGGCGTACCCAGAATGCGCACCGACACGCGCTGCCCTGCCAGGGCAAGCCCGCCGATGAGCTGGCCCTTGCCATGGGTCATCGCGATGACCTTCCCGGCCACCAGCGAACTGTGCATCGCGCCGTTTTCAATGTGAATGTCGCCCTGAGCGCGCAGTGTCGCGTTCTCGACGAACTTGGTGGAGATATCACCCTCGGCCACGATGACCGCTTCGCCTCGGCCGACGATACCCTGACCGATCCTGACACTGCCACCAAGCGACTTGATGCGAGCCGCTTCGACGTTGCCCTGAATGTTGATGTCGCCAGAGGCCACCATGTTCACGCCGCTGCGCACCGTACCATTGACCATGATCTCGCCATCGAAGTGGATATCGCCGGCTTCGGTGGTGACATCGCGCGGGAACAGCAGCACGGGGCGGACGCTGAGCGTCCTGCCATCGTACTGAAGCATCCCGGTAATCTGCGCGACAAACTCATTGCCCTGACGCAGGATGTTGTTCCCGGCTTCGACGACCATATCGGCAGTGGCGGGCGGCTCGAGCACCTGGCCCAGCGCGTCATAGCCCGGCGTCCCGGGGACAGGCGGATGGTAAATCGCCACCACATCATCTTTCACACAGATGATGTTGAGCTGATTCAGATTGAGGATGGCCGAGCCGGGCAGTTTTTCCATCGGGCGATTGACGGCGGTGCGCCCCATCAGCTCAATGAATGCATCAGAACCTGGCCTGGCACTGATCCCGCGCACCACCGCAACGGAAGTGACCTCCTGACCCGACTTGGCGGCCTGGAGCGACTTCTGGATCTCACCAAGCATTACGCCTTTCTCGATGCCCTGCTGGCGCAGCGCTTCGATGACATCGGTCGTGGCCACGGGCTTGCCACCGGCCAGCGGCGGTGTGACCGACAGAAGCATATGCAGGCGGTCTTCCGACAGCTGCAGCGTAAACTCACCGGGCTGGTCCATGCCCTTGATGGGCTTGGCCGAGGCTGCGGTCATGATCTGACCGATCTCCTGCAGCTTGCGGCGTTGTTCGGGCGTCAGATGCTCGAGATTGGCACTGACCAGTTCCATCTCACGCATGAGCTTGGGCTCGCCCAGCGCATCATCACAGACCAGCTGAGCCTTGCGCAGAAGGTTCCCGATCGCCATCGGCGGAGGATTAGACTTATTGTCCTGCGATCCAGGTTTCATCAGATCACGTCCCCAACTTCCGTAAGAACAAAAAACGACAGACGGCAATCTGTTGGGTTCGGCCCATCAGCCCCCGGAGTCGACTCATGCTCAGACCAGATACAGCCTCCTGACCTGCCTGAACGACAGGATCAGATCACAGGGCATCACGTATTCCTTCTGTCACTTCCCCGGTGGCTGGCGGTCGAAAGCCAGCAGGAGTCACAGCAAGAATTCGTATGCCCTGTTTTATAGATCGGCGAGAAGGAATAACTAGATAAATGAGAACCGGATTTGTTAAACGATTACATGACAACGCCAGACGTCGCCGGTCGCCAAGACTGAAAAAGCCGATTTTTCACCTGAAAATGGGCCTTACTGGCCAAACAGGGAGCTGTCCGCAGACGGGTCCGTCTCCGGGAGATTCACGCCCAGATACTGCGCTGCGGTGTGAGTGAGCTGCCTGCCCTTGCGGGTGCGGGCCAGGAAGCCGATCTGCAGCAGGTAAGGCTCCACCATATCTTCCAGCGTGCTGGCATCCTCGCCCAGCGTGGCCGACACCGCTTCAACCCCCACAGGGCCGCCACGGTAGACGTCGGCGATGATGCGCAGGTATTTGCGGTCCAGATCATCGAGCCCCAGCTCGTCGATGCCTTCGAGCTTGAGCGCTTCATCCACCACCTCGGGCGACAGCCTGCCATCGGCTTTGACCTGCGCGTAGTCACGCACGCGGCGGAGCAGACGGTTGGCGATGCGCGGCGTACCACGCGAACGGGCTGCAATGCGCGACAGCGCCGTCGAACCATCGCCGCCTGCGGTCTGCATGCCCAGCAGATGCGTGCTGCGGCGGATGATGGCCAGCAGGTCGTCCTGCCCGTAGAACTCCAGATTGTGCGACAGGCCGAAGCGCGACCGCATGGGGCCGGAGATCGCCCCGGCGCGCGTCGTGGCCCCAATCAGACAGAAAGGCTTGATCGGCAGGGTGACCGTCTGCGCATGCGTGCCCGCGCCGACCGTCACATCGATCTTGAAGTCTTCCATCGCCGAGTAGATGTACTCCTCCACCGAAATGGGCAGGCGGTGGATTTCGTCAATAAACAGCACATCGCGATCACCCAGCCCGGTGAGCGGGCCGACCAGATCGGTGGGCCTGGTGATGGCCGGGCCGCTGGTGACCACCAGGCGCGTCCCCAGCTCCTGCGCGATGATGTGGGCCAGGGTCGTCTTGCCCAGACCGGGCGGGCCATGCAGCAGCACGTGCTCCATCGGCTCGCCACGCTGACGACACGCTTCAAGCGTGATGCGCAGCTTCTCCACCAGTCGAGGCTGACCGATGTACTCATCAAGCTTCGTGGGACGAAGCGATTGATTGAACCGTTCCTCAACCGTGTCGACAGCTGCAGCAGAGACGATGCGTTCCTTGGCCATGACCTGATTCTAAACGAAAAAGCCCCGGTTCAACGAACCAGGGCTTGAAGGTGTCACTTGTTTTCAATCAGTTCTTGTATTCATCACTGAATTCATCGGGAACCGAATCATCCTCTTCCTCGGCTTCTTCCGAGCTGCCCGGACCCGACGGGCCAAGCAGGTCATCCATCTTGGCGTCGGCATCCATCTGAGCCTTCATCGCTTCCCATTCTTCCAGACTGATGTTCACTTCGCGAGCCTGTGAGCCCTTGTACTCGCCAAGGATGCCCGAGACGGCCATCGCTTCAATCAGTCGCGAAGCGCGGCTGTAGCCGATGGTCAGGCGGCGCTGCAGCAGCGACACGCTGCCTCGCTTGGTCTGAAGCACAATACGGACCGCTTCATCAAACAGCGGGTCCTTGGCGGCTTCCTCGTCCACGTCGGCCGGGCCGGTGCGAAGCTGGACCAGTGAAGGTTCGAAGTTCTGCTGGGCGATTTCCTTGAGGAACTTGACGCACTTGCGGATTTCCAGGTCGTCCACCAGCGTGCCCTGAGCACGGAACAGTTCGCTCGAACGCGGCGAGAGGAAGAGCATGTCGCCCTGGCCCAGCAGCAGTTCGGCGCCCTTCTGGTCGAGCACGATGCGCGAGTCCAGACCCGAAGCCACCTTGAACGCCACGCGGCAGGGCATGTTGCCCTTGATCAGACCCGTCACCACGTTGGCCTGCGGACGCTGTGTCGCCAGAATCAGGTGCATCCCCACCGCACGGGCCTTCTGCGCCAGGCGGACGATGAAGCCTTCCACTTCCTTGTTGGTCATCATCAGGTCGGCCAGTTCGTCGATGATGAAGACCATGTAAGGCAGCTTCTTGGGAATACGTGCTTCCTCGGCTTCATTGGCCGGGTTCATGCGCTCCTTGATTTCATCCCAGCCCAGGCTGTTGTAGGTGGCGATGTCACGCACGCCCACTTCAGCCAGCAGCTCGTAGCGCTCGTCCATCTTTGTGCAGGCCCATTCCAGAATGGCCGAGGCCTTGCCCATTTCGGTCACCACCGGGCACATCAGATGCGGAATGTCCTTGAACATGGACATTTCCACCATCTTCGGGTCGACCAGCACGAGCTTGAGTTCGTCGGGGCGCTTGGTGAGCAGGAAGCTCATGATGATCGAGTTCATACACACCGACTTACCCGAACCGGTGGTACCCGCGATGAGCATGTGAGGCATCGTCGCCAGGTCCTGAACCAGCGGATTACCCGAGGCATCCTTGCCCAGGAACATGGGCAGCTTCATCTTGCTGATGGCTTCGGCGTTGGCCGACATCAGCTCCTTCAGGCGGACCTTTTCCTTCTTCTGGTTGGGCACTTCGATGCCCACGGTGTCCTTACCGGCCGTGTTGGGCACGATACGGATGTTCTGCGCCATCATCGAACGGGCAAGGTCACTCGACAGGCCGTTGAGCACAGCCACCTTCGTCCCCGGAGCCAGGCGGATTTCGTAAAGCGTGATCACCGGGCCCGAATCAATGCCCACCACTTCGCCTTCGATCTTGTACTGACGCAGCGCCTGCTCGAGCACTTCGGCCTGCTGGCGCACCCACGATTCCATTTCCTGCGTGAAGGAGCCTTCGGGCTCCACCAGCATGTCCATCGGCGGGAACTGGTAGCCCGACAGATCCACCTCGCGGGCGATGGGAGCAGCCTGCTTGGCTTTGGGAGCAAAGTTGATGGGCAGCTTCTTGATCTTGGCACGCAGCGCTTCGGGATCCAGCGGATTCGCACCCGCTGCCTTCTCAGCCACGTAGGCGCCCGGAGCATCGGCGTCTTCTTCGTCCTGCTCGTCGGCGGCGTCTTCTGCTTCTTCCTCAGTCTCGTCGACTTCATCGACTTCGACCTCGGCTTCTTCGATCACTTCTTCTTCGTCGTCGGCTTCTTCTTCCTCGTCGACGACAGGCTTGCCACGCTTGCGCGATGATTCAATATCAAACGACTCGGTCGCCGCGAAGCCGCCTGCGTCCTCATCGATTTCCAGTTCGGGCTCCTTCGACGTGCGACGCCTGGACTTGGCCTTCTCCTTGGCGCTGTCAGCTTTGTCCGATTCGCGGCGGCGGAACATTTCCTTCAAACCACCCACAGCCACGCCGCCCACCAGCACGGGGCTGGGAATCACGCGACCCATGAAGCCAAAGGCATTGCCCAGCGCACGGGGAATGGCGAACATCAGCTGATCCATCGCCAGGATCGCACCGATCCAGAACGCGACGACCAGAATCACCATCGAACCGAACCAGCCGAAGCGGGCCGTCAGCTCCGTCACAATGAAGATCGCCACCAGCCCGCCGGTCCCCTCGGCCGGGGTCTGAGCAGCGGGAATCCAGCTGGCGAACTTTTCAGGCAGACCGCGAGGCATCATCTGCGCGATGAAACAGCTGGTGGTCAGCGCCATGAAGATGACACCGATGGGCCTCAGGATCGGCTGGGTAATCTTCACCTGACGGGCCGTGGCTACCAGCAGCGCCAGCCCGCCGGCCATCAGTACCCACACGCCGGGACCAACCATGAAATAAAGCTGATAGGCCACATAGGCCCCGATGGGCCCGGTCCAGTTGGTGGTCACCTCGTTGTTGGGGTGCACCTGATGGCCGGGATAGTCGGCCGGGTCATAGCTGGCCAGCGCTGCCGCCAGCAGAAGCCAGACCCCGGCGACAAATGCCCAGGCCATGAAACGCAAAATTTTTGAAGTTTCCGCCGGTGCTTTGTCAGCTGCAGCGGTCGCTTTGGTCTTCTTCGCCATATCGCTTCCATACCATCTGTGGGTTCATCGCCCCGCCCAGGCCGATCCTTCGACCAGACAAACGACAGGGCTTCCCCCTACATCGGCAAAGCGACCGAAACCGGGTCAAAGATTGATGGATTTCAGGGGAAAGAGAACGATGTTCACGCCATCCGCAAAGCCCTCGTTCACTGAACGAGGGTCCGCCCGGACTCTTTCCGCAACCAACGCTTGAGCAGATACGCCAGCAGCACCGCGACGGCTGCAATCACCGTATAGGCCACCATGAACCCGCTGATGCCGCCCACGAGCACCACCACCATTTTTAACGGTGATCCTGTTTCAAGATGAGGCCGGACCAACGCACAACCGATCGCAACTGGCAGCAGCCCTGCCCCCGTCTTGATCAGCAGCCTGAATTCCTGACGCGACATGCGCAGCCCACTGACGGCCGCCACCGTTCCCAGTAAGAGCGCGGCCGGCCCAGCGGTGAAAAGGGTAATCCAACCCCATGTATCCAGGCGATTCCCCCGAAACCATCCCTCAAGGCCGGGGATGGAACTGCGTAATTACGCCCTTGAGTCGTGAACGGTCCACATGCGTGTAGATCTGCGTGGTGCGGATGTTTGAATGGCCAAGCAGTTCCTGAACCACGCGCAGGTCGGCCCCGCCGGCCAGCAGATGCGTGGCGAAGGAGTGTCGCAGCGTGTGTGGATGCACGTGCGCCAGCCCGGCCCGGCGAGCCTGACGGTCGACAATCTGCCACACCACGATGCGCGTGATCGGCTGACCCGTGCGCGACAGCAGCAGGTTGTCCGTCGGCGTTGCACCGCCAGCCAGCATCGGCCGAAGTTCATCGAGATACTTCTTCACCGCAGCCTGTGCGGGTCGGCCGATGGGAACGATACGCTCCTTGCGCCCCTTGCCCAGCACGCGGACCACGCCCAGGTCCAGATGCACATTGGAAACCGTCAACTCCGCCACTTCGCTGGCCCGCAGGCCGCCGGCGTATAGCAGTTCCAGCAGCGCCACATCGCGCAGATACAGCGCATCCTCAGGCTGCGGCGCGTTGAGCAGCGCTTCCATCTGCTCACGATTGAGCACATCAGGCAGGTTCTGCCAGATCGTCGGCCGTTCTGTCTGATCAAACGGATTGATCGGACTGTAGCCGCTTGATTCGAGATAGCGCCCGAAGACGCGCGTCGACGCCACGTGCCTGACGATGGAGCTGGGCGCCAGGTGACGTTCCTGCGCCAGATCGCGCAGGTGGGCGACGGCGTGGGAATGTTCAAGCTGCTTCCATCGCAGGAGTTTGCGTTCGAGCATCCAGGCCTTGAGATCGCGCAGGTCCATCGCATAGGCTTCGATGGTCGCAGGCGAGAACCCGCATTCCACGCGACAGTACGCCAGAAATCCCGCGATGGCCTGATCAAGCTCCGGCGTGACACTGGCTGGAGTCGCGTTCGGACTGGCAGAAGATGCAATCGTCGGCCTGACCTGCGCGGCCTGCCTGGCGGCCACCATCACATTGACGGCCTGCTCGTTGATCGCCGCCGCACGCCGGGCGGTGCGTGAACGTGCCAGCGCCCTGCCGCCTGGCCCGATGGGCGAAGCAGCAGCGGATGATCCATCCTGGGGCAAAGGCTCAGTCACGCGATCCCACTCCTGCGAGGCAGCCGAGCAGGAGAATCCGCTCAGGCCGAGAAAACTTTCTACAAACCCTCAACCGATCCTATCGGCCGTGATGGCGCTTTCTCGTGAATAACCATCGCCCCGCCCGGCCTCATGAGGTACATTCCAGCTCAACATGACCCAAGAACCCGACAACGGCCGACTCACACCGCAGACCTTTCGGGTCGCCTGGTCAAAGACTACGTCCGATGCGCCCAATGACCCAACCTTCTGGAGTGTCCACGTTTATCGTGACATCCTCTGCATTGGCACATCGCGCAGAAAAGTCATCGCCTTCATCGTGTTTGGATTGATCCTGCCTCACGTGGCCTTCGCCGTGGTCCTGGGCCTGATGGTATCCCCCAAAGTCGCCCTCCTGGCAGGGTTCATTGGCCTGTTCACTTTCATTGGCGGTATGGCCCTGTTCCACCAGAGAAACCATGCTCGCCCGTGGTTTCTGATCAATCGAGCAAAGCAGACCATCAAGCTGCCCGTCCATGCCCTGGAATTTGAGATGGCTCACTGCTCGCTCTGGGCTCACACCCGCCCCGAAACCGACAGTGAATCCACGGGTCAGGTAACTTCGCTCTACCTGCGCATCACGCAGCCCACGATGGATCAGCCGCAGGACATTCGCATCATCCAGTCACTGAGTAAGCGCGTCATCAGGAAAGTGATCCGTCAGATCAGCACCTTCGTGCCATGCCAGCTCGAAGTGACCCAGCAGCCCGATTAAGCGATACTGCCCTGTTGCCCCATCAGGACTACTTGCTACGAAAGACCGCCATGCCAGGCTTGATACTCATCCCCATGATTCTGGGCAGTGCCATCCTGCTCTTCGTCCTGTTCTTCGGGATCAAAGCCAGAACCTTCCCCAAGCCTGTGCCCATGGCGCCGCTGACCGATGCCTACTGGCTGGAGGTGGAGTCACAGGCCGATGCCGCCATCCCCTCCGCTCTGCGGAAGCTGTATGCCGATGAAGTGCTGATCAACAGCATGGACCTGTCGTTTGTCGACCCGGCCACAGGGAAAGCCTGGCCGGTGGAATACATCCTCTGGCCGCAGGAGGAACCCTGCCTGATAGAGATTGAATCCGTCGGCCAGATCTTCTGCTTTGGGGACACAGGCGAAGGCGATCGCTACTTCATCAAGCTGCCCAGACGAAGTGAAACCAGCCCCGTCGCATCGACCGATGTCGCCCCTGTTTTCCGCCGGGACCACGAGACAGGCGAAATCCTTTCCGTGGCCCCGTCACTGACCGATTTCCTCTCCTGGCAGCAGAGTGGCGAGGTGCTCGATACCGACATTCAGACCTCCTGAACCACCTGGCCAATTCAGCCTTCCCCACCTCTTCCCCATCGCCGGGTCGGGTTGCCAAAGCTGATAAGTGTGCTATGCTTATTCCCCTCTCGGCCACCTGGCCGGGATAACCAGGCCGACATAGCTCAACTGGTCAGAGCGAGGGATTCATAAGCCCTAGGTTGGTGGTTCGAGTCCACCTGTCGGCATTCCCTTATTTTGCAAGGGTTTAGAAAAATCTGGAAGGTTCTCGCAACCACCAGAAACGACGCCACTTGCAGCCAATTCTGGCGAATTTCCCAATTTCAAATTCTGGCCATTTCGGGGCGTTTCGTGCAGTTGCTGCACCGGATTTTGCGCCGCGCTTTCAGATTCAGTTACGACAGCACGCTTGAAATGATCATCCGTCACCTGCAGGTAATGCTTGCTGGCCACCAGTTCACTATTGCCAATCCAGGTCCTCTCCACCCCCTCGCTGACAGACCAGAAATACGTCACCGCCATGGAACTGATCGTCCGCGCATCCACCGGCCAGGCCAGGTCCGCAACCGCCTGACACAACCGGCCGGCCCGCAAGGGGATAGCCCCTCAGCCCTCCTGTTACCTACCAGGAAACAGACGCCTCATGCTGTCTGCGGCTCGGCCAGACCTGTCCACAAGCGGGCAGCCTTTACCCGAATCAGCCCCTTTCGCCCCGACTTTCGGGACCTCCCCAAAGCAGTTTCAACTCTAATCTGTAACTTTTCTTAATAACCACAATTCCCCATTGACTCCGTAAAAATAGCACGTATACCTTAAATAGACAGATCGCTTAGTTTCAAATCTGTAACTAAGGTGACACTTTGACCGCGACAACTACACCAACCTCGCCAAACCTGCCCCGCCATCCCAAAGCGGTGGAACGTCTTCATCAGGCCAGGCTTGTCGTGGAGAACGAGCTTCGCCGGGTGGCAGTGGGTGATCGCCTGCCTCCGGTCCGTGAACTGCGCGAGCGTTGCGGCGTGGGGCTGGCTCAGCTGCAGGCGGTCATGGCCGACATGGAACGCGAAGGCCTGATCGACCGTCGGCCTCGCTCCGGTCTGTACAAAGCCCAGTCTCTCAGCGCGTCGCCCAAAATCACGACGATTGATCTGATCGCCTGCCGGCGTGTGGTGGACATCTACAAGGAAGATCGCCAGCATTTCGCAGGCAATCTGACCGAATCGCTTGCGATCGAAGCTGGCCGGCGCGGACTGGCGATTCGTCTGCATCAGGTTTACGCGACGGAATCCATCGCGCGATACGAAGCCATCGCCAACGACCCGGCAGTGCGGGCCTGCATCCTGATGATGCCGCATCTGTCCGAGCTGCCTGCAATGTTTGAAAGACGAGGCGTGCCGGTGATCTCGCTGTTCCCCAAGCAGCCTCAAGGCCGAAGCGCTGTCATCGCCGACTCTCCTGATCTTGTCCAGATGCAGCTGGATCATCTCTGGAGTCTTGGTCACCATCGCATCGCCTACATGTCAACCGTGGACCCCCACTATCCGGACATGATTCCCCTGCAGCGTCGCGAAGCGTATTACCGCCTGATGGCGCATCGCGGCCTGCCTGTCGAAAGCAACTGGGTCTTCACACTGCCTTCTGAATTCCTCTTTCGTCAGCTTGAGGAATATCAGGATGGGCCTTGCCACGAAATTCTGGACCAGGTTTTCACCGGCCCTCACTGCCCGACCGCGGCCATCATCAGCGACTCGCTGGGATCGTCGCTCTATCGCTTTGCACAGAAGCGAGGCCTGCGTATCGGCAGGGATCTTTCCGTCATCGGGACGGACGACATCCTGAGCAACACGATGCTGCAGCCTGCCATGACTTCCATTCTTAACAAGCACAGCGACACTGCCGCGACGGCTATTGAATCGCTTCTGGATATGTCCCAAGGGCGATCCGTGCCGACCCTGCGTCAGGTGACGCCGCAGTTGATTGTTCGAGCTTCGACCGGGCCTTGTCTTTCGCCCCGTCTGACAAGCCGATGACGTTCCGCAGCCTGGTGGTTGTGATCTGACAGGACTGCTTCATTCCGGTCGCGATATCTGAAGGCCCATGCCTTCATTGCTGTCCTTTTGTCCCTGTCTGGAGAGGTTTGGAATGCGCTATGTTTCGCGAGCAATGGGTTCTGCGGGTTATCTCCGCAGTCTGTTTGGCCAGGTCAGAAACGCGCTGGTCGCCGCGACGGTGACAAGCGTGATGCTGGCTGGTTTTTCTGTTCACGCCCATGCTGCTGAGCCGGTCCGCGAACTGGTCATCGGTGACTTTGATGATCTCAGGGGCTGGAAATCCTTTGAGGAACCCGCAGGCATCGCTCCGGAAAAGGCTAACCAGAAGAAGTCTCAGATCACCGTCAGCCGGGACTGGGCATCGCGTGGCAAGACGTCGGTGAAGATCCAGGGGCATGCGTATGTTCCAGATCAGACCAGCGCCTGGCCTGGCATCGTTCTGCGGGGCGATGCCATCCCCCTTCGCGACTGGCGCGACTGGAAGTTCATGAGCGTGGACATCCGTGTCATTCAGAATGACACGCCCATCCTCGTCCTGGTCCAGTGGGGCCAGGCCAGGTGGCAGCGCGTCTCGGTCTACCTGACCCTCAATAAGGGTGAGCATCGTCTGTGGATCAATCTGCCTCAGCATGCCAGTGGGGGCAAGCTGCAGAACCTGGAGAACATTCGCTCCATTGAACTGCTGCTCAGTCAGCCGAAGGAAGAACGAGTCATCTACTTCGACAACCTTCGCCTGACGGATACCTTCACGCCCACGACGACAAACAAAGACATCCTGGGCATGACCGACAAGCAGTGGCAGAGCGTCGAAAGCATTCTGCGTACGCCCGCGCCCTCGGCGCCAAGGACGACGTATCTCGAATCCCTGCGTCTTGATGACGCCCCGCAGAAGCAGCTTGGCAGCCACCGCCTTGAGCGCATCAGCCAGACCGCTCAGCAGCGTGCCGCCCAGGCCCAGGCCAGCGCACAACTCGCCAAGGATTACCCCTCCACCGATCATGGCCTGTACATCGTCCCGGCTGACGAACGCGTCCACTTTGAAAGTCAGCCCATCACACATCGCTGGAAGCGCGAGCTGACCACGACCATGGGCCGGGGCGAAGTGCGATCCCAGCAGCTTGTCCTGATGAGGCCTTATGGCAAGAAGGTCGATGACATCTCGCTGACGATCTCTGATTTCGAAAATCCCGAGACGCGCGCCCTATTGCCCGCATCAATCATCGATACGCAGCTCGTCGGCTACGTCAACCTCGTTGAGAATCAGCGCCTCACAGGCATGGTCCCCGGGTGGTATGCCGATCCGCTGCTTGCATGGAAAGGCAGCATCAGTCTCGATGAAAAGCGTCAGCTTCAACCGCTGCTGCTGACCGTCAAAGTCCCCCGCGATGCAACCCCCGGCAAGTACACTGGAACCATCACGACCACCTCGAAGTATTCCGACGGCAAAGCTGGTTTCAGTGTCAAAATTCCCGTGACGATCAACGTCGTCAATCACACCTTCCCGGTGACACCCACTCTCAAGACACTCGTGGCCACCGGCGTGTATGGCGAAGAGGAACCCGAGTTCTATCTGGACTATCGCATCAGCCCCAACAACACGAAGCTCGGCCAGATCTACCTGCGTGGCAAACATCCCGCTGTCGATCTCAAGCTCGTGGAGGAAATGATCAGCAAGGGCATGACGACCTTCAATCTCCGTCAGGCGTTTGAAGGCCATCTCTTCCCGCAGGGAACCAGCAAGACCCCGGAAGAAGTCGCCAGGGAATTCATTCACTCCGTGGACATCCGCTACAGCGACAGCATGTGGGACAGCATGGTCAAAAACGGCGTGGCGGAGCATGCGGTGATCTACGGCTTTGACGAAGTGAATCTCAACTCACCGAGCAATCGCGAGATGATTCGCGCGGTGTTCCAGGCCGTCAAGGACAAGTATGGCAAGTATGGCGTGAAGACCGCCACGACGGCATATCCCATGTCAATCGAAGCGCTGGACCTTCCCGTTGATATCTGGGTCGCCAGCCTGCCCCTGTTCGATCAGAAGATCGCAGCCGAGGCCCGCCGGCGCGGCAGTGAGATGTGGACCTACACGATTGACTGGGAAATCTGGCGGCCGCTCGTCTGGTCGCGCGTCCTGCCCTGGACAACGTATCAGCTTCGCGCCAGTGGCTGGCTTTACTACAGCTTCAGCGACTGGGCCAACCCCATGGACAGCAACCTCGGCGATGATCCGCTGACCGACTGGGACCCCATCAGCTGGCCTGCAGCGGGTCGCTATGGCACGGGCGGCCTGGTCTATCGCGACGCTCAGAACAAACTTCGCGGATCGCTGCGACTGGTCAACTTCCGCGAAGGCATGTACGACCACGACATTCTCGTGGCACTTCGTGAACTGGCTCACAAAACAGATCAGGAAGAAATCGCCCGACAGGCAAACAGCCTGATCGTACAGGCCGATTCTCACCTGCTGCTGTCATTCTCACAGACTTATCAAGGAGGCCAGCATGGCGACAAACATACAGGCCTGGCTGAGTCCATCGGCATGATGATGGACACCTGGCGCCAGACCGCCCTCGAGCTTCTCCATGAAAACAACCACTAAACCATCAACCCGTATTCTTCCGGCCTACCTCTCCCGCGAATCAGCAACCAAGGCAAAACCATTCAGGAGTCCTGTGATGAAACACGTCTCTTCGCATCGAATCAGCCCAAGGCTCAGCATTCCGTCAACAATGTCTGCCCCATCGGTTCAGGGCTTCACCCTCATTGAACTGCTGGTCGTCATCAGCATCATCGCGATGCTCGTGGCGATCCTGCTGCCCGCGCTGCAGAGCGCCAGGCAGTCGGCCAAGGAAGTGAACTGCGCCGCCAATCAGAGGCAGATCGGCATCGCTCTGACCACCAGTGCCATGGAACGCAAGAACGAATACGTCTATTCGCGCGACGTCTGGAACTCCTATCCAGGCTGGTTCGCCATCTGGCCCGAAACCTCCGCCAGGCTCATCGCCGAGCAGCTGGGGACCTATTCGCCCGACAGCGCCGATTCAAGCCTGCGGTTCGGCAAGTCGCTCTACTGCCCTGCCCGCTTCAGGGAGCCGACCTATCAGCCTGCCGATGGCATTCATTCGAGCTACTGGCTGACGACCTTCACGCCTTATTTCTACTACCACGCGGCATCGTCCAACTGGTCGGACATCAAGAAGGCCCCGCCTCGCTACATCGATCGCAAGACCGAACTGACCCCCTTTGCCTCCTACAACCCTCCGCAGTCTGACGTACTGCTGACCGATGGCTTCTTCGCCTACAACAACGACGCGTGGATTGGCTGGGCGACCCTGCAGCCTCAGAATGTCTGGACCTCCAACCATCTGCGTAACCCCAATCGCGTGCTGCTGGCCGATGAACCCGATGGCCGCGCGAATCAGCTTTACCGCGATGGCCACGTGGCCGTCCAGCGTGCTGAAAAGTCTGAATACTACGTCTCGCGAACCAACTTCTACGTGCGCTACTGATTCCACTCATCATTCCACCTGAAGGGGCCAGCTTGCCACTCGGCAGCCTGGCCCTTTTTATTTCACGAAGTCATGCCTGCTCCTGCCCACAAAAAAAACTTCCCCGCGCGAGGCGAGGAAGTTTTTGATTTGAACAATCGGGATGCAGTCGTGTCAGACGATCACGCCTGACATCAATCAATCGCGACGACGGCGAGTCAGAATCGCCAGGCCACCCAGGCTGATCAGGAGGGCCGACGCAGGTTCAGGAACCGCAGTGGTCGGCAGCGGAGCCAATTCACCCAGGCCACGGATCGTCAGGCGCAGGGCCTGCAAACCGTCATCAGGCCTGTCGACGACGAAACCAAGCATGCTGGGATCGAAGCCATCAAACGTGTTGATGAACTCAATGCTGCTGAAGTTCGACCAGTCGCCATCAATCCAGCCCATCGCGCGGACAAGGTCATACGTGGTGTCGTACGTCGGCAGCGTAAAGCCGGTGAAGTCCAGGATCACCTTGCCATCAATCGTGAAATCGCCGTTGACGAAGATCTGGTCGTAATCGACGCCTGCGTTCTGGCCGGCGATGTCCAGAACGAACGTGCTGGTATCCATGAGCGTCAGCGCCGCTTCGATGAAGAGCGAGCCGGGCGAGCTGCCTGGCGAGAGCAGGCCATAGTTGATGACTTCGCCAACGATCGTGCCGCCATTGCCTGACAGGCTGCCCGCCTCCTGGATGATCAGGCCCTGCTCGGCGATGACCGTGCCACCATTGGAGACGACCAGGCTGCCTCGGCCGGTTGCCTGCGCATTGCTGCTGCCGACGGTGATGATTCCGCTGTTATGCCAGATCGAGTCTTCGCCGGTGACCGTGACGCTGCCGTTGCTCAGACCGCTGCCGGCCACGTCGCCCTTGCCGGAGGTGACTTTGCCACCATTGTCGACCAGAAGCGTCGCCTGACCACTGCCCAGATGCAGGTTGCCCTCGACCAGCCACTGGGAGTTGGCCCCAGAGACCGTCACATCGCCCTGGGAACCGTTGGCGTGGCCAATCATGCCGCCGCTGCTGGTGACAGTAGCGCCATCGAGAATGTCCAGCGTGCCTCTGCCGCTGACACCGACACGGATCACGCCGTCGTCATTCCACTGCGAGCCAGCGCCGGTGATGGTGGCAGTCCCGACGGAGCCGGTGGCGAAGCCCAGATAGCTGTAGTTACTGCTGAGCGTGCTGCCCGATTCCACCACGATCTGGCCCTGACGACTGTCGTTAAGTCCCAGGTAGACGAAGCTCACACCCTGGGTGGTGGCTCCATTGGAGAGCTTGAACAGCGGATTATCCGTGATGTCATTGCCCGAGACGATCAGAGAAGTACCAGCTGTACGCGTGTAGGTTCCGCCATCAATATGCAGTGTGCCATTGCGGAGATTCACGTTGCCGCTCAGAGCATCCAGGCTGGTGGTATGCAGCGTGCCGCCATTGATCTCCAGTGTGTCATCGGACGTGTAAAGCTTGGTCGTATCCTGAACGCGGACGTAGGCCTGATCGAGAATGTTGACCGTCCCCTGACCATCCTGGCCGATGTTCAGAAGGCCTGAATTCTGCCAGGTTGAGCCTGCGCCGGTGACGTTGACCGTCCCCTTCCCGCCGTTGAATCGACCGACGTATGTATGCCGAGTGGTAACAGTCGCGCCATCTTCGATATTGAACGTTCCGTTCCCGAAATTGCCGATGTGGGTGGTACTGGTATTCGTCCAGCTTGAGCCTTGACCCGTCACCGTAGCGCTGGCGTTAGATGACTCGCCCACGTTCACGCCGCCTTGACTGCTGAACGTCCCGCCATCCTCGACCCGAATCGTCGCGCTGCCCAGAAAACCAGCGACCACTGGCCCGGTTGTCTCCAGCACAGACCCCTGGCCGGTAATCGTGATGCTGCCTGATGATCCTGAGCTAAGGCCCAGATAGCTGATATGGCTGGTAACGTGGCCGCGGTTTTCAATCGTAAGGGAGCCAATGCCACTCTTTCCCACGTAAAGAGAATGGGAAATCACGCGGGTATTGGCGCCAGTAACCGCTGCGGTGCCAGTCCGACCGCCATTGAATCCCAGGGCCAATTCGCCTTCGTCGTAAATCGTGCCGCTGATGGTACCCGCGGAGGCCCCATCGCCCGTGACAGAAAGCAATGCTCCATCCTGGACGTTGAGATGCCCATTGCCATCGACGGAATTGCCGATGAGCACCGCATTGGTCGAGGTGTCGGTCAGGATGTCGATATCACCGCCAATGAGGGCAGCGTGGGCAGCCGAGGGCAGACCCAGGCCAGCCAGAGAGGCGGTAATCCCCAGGACCGCGATCGATCGCCGGAAGGATCGGCCGGCGCGAGCGGGAGGGTTCGAGTCTGCAGCGTAAGAATGACGAAGCGATCGGCCAGAGGACATCTGCTTCATATAGACCTTTTCCCCGTAGGGGATATGGTTCTGGCATGGACGTGGATTGATACGCCCCATGTCATGATCGATCCCCTGATCTCGGCCACAGTGATCGAACGGGTGAAATAGCCAGTCGCCCCTCAGATACCCCTTGGACTCGCGACAGACCAGGCCGAGTGAAGAAAGTAAAAATGTCTTGCCAGAGCCTCAACTAAGTATTTACCCTTGCATTCGAGCGTGGGCATACCAAGTACACATATATATAAGTCAATGACTTATAAATACATAAAATTCAAAATCAGACAATCCGGACTCGAGGCCATCCGACGTCCGGTAACCAAGGACTTATGCCTATTAGAGGCAGGAGCATGTCAGTAAATACCCCAATATCACATGTCGCACTTATTTACCCTGAAATGAGGGTTCTATGGCCCACGACAATCTATCGCAACACAGCGGAAGAATGTCGCGCGGATCACAGGGAAAGGATAAAGCTTTACAGGGTTCCGGCCGGTCCCAACAATCAACGCATCCGTGAGCATCACACGCGGCCTGAGATAACGAGGCAGGCTGATGTGTTGACGATTAACCGTGAAACCAAGGGCATCCTTCTGGCACCTGAGGCATTTCGACCATTGGGTGGTGACGCCGAGCAGGGACAACATTCCGCAGGAGATCAGACGTTGAGGTCACTTTTCCATGGTGGACTGCATCAGCAGATAGCGCGTCTGACATCTTTATGGAGTCGACCCGGGCAGTACTACTGATAGGCAGTCAGAATGCGCCACTGGATAAAGCCGTCTATCTCCGGCGTGACCCGCTGACGGTTTCCATCAGCAGTGAGGGCCTGGTCTTTGATCGCGCCTTTGCCCTGCGGACAGAATCTCGCAGTCAGTTCCGTTTTGCCAACGTCGCCGGCCGAAACCATGGCTACGCGTATACCAGTTCCATCATCCACGATGGCTGGCTTTACACGCTCTATTCCATCAGCAAGGAAGACATGGCCATCACCCGCGTCCGCCTGGAAGAAATGGGCCTGAAACAGTAAAGCCCGCAAAGTTGAAGCGTGAAGGTATAACAGGAGAAAGCGATCCCAGCAGACGCTACATGAGCGGCTTCCCTGCTGATCCTCTCCGGGAGCTCAGATGCAGACCAATCCTCCTGATCGTGTCCGTCGCGGGAAGGCGTGTGCGGAGGTGGCGCAGGAGTACAGTCTGTTCATTGATGCGTTGCGCAAAGAGCGGCCAACCCGGCTTTATGTTCAGGATGCCACCCGCGCTGAAATGCTCTGGGATGACCTGGCCGACATCTATCACGATTTACAAATGGGATTGCATCACTGGCAGTCAGGTACGCCACAAGGACGCGAAACCGCAGCCTGGGAGTGGCGACTGCATTACGAGTTCCATTGGGGCGACCATCTGTTCCGAGCCATGACTACCGTGCATGAAGTACGCTATCAGCTGCAGAGGGAATGATCTTTGTCTGTACGACCGGAGGATCGCTCAAACGCCCGTATCAACTGTATTGATGGATTTCGAGACACTCTCAACTCTGTTATGACTGCCAGCAAGCGGTGTGACGCCCATAACCCCAAGGATTCAATCGGATGCTTGAAACCCTTCCAACGCCTGGTGACACGTCGTGGTTTGTGAAAGATCGATTCGGGATGTTCATTCACTGGGGGCTCTACAGCCTGGCGGCCCGGCATGAATGGATTCAGATGATCGAGAAGATGGGCCCGGAGGTCTATCGCAAGTACTTCGAGCGTTTTGATCCCGATCTCTACAACCCGGAAGTCTGGGCAGATGCAGCTGCCAACGCCGGCATGAAGTACTTCGTGATCACCACCAAGCATCACGAAGGCTTTGCGCTGTGGGACTCGAAGCATACCGACTTTAAAGCCACTAACACGCCTTATGGGAAAGATGTGCTGCGGCCGATGGTCAAGGCGTTCAACGAGCGTGGGCTGCGTACAGGGTTCTATCACTCGCTGATCGACTGGCATCATCCGGATTTCTGGGTGGATAAGAACCACCCGCTGCGTGATCTGCTGCCTGGCAAGATCGGGCCGGATGGCCAGCCCATCACCAGTGATATCAATCAGGGCCGCGACCAGATGCGCTACACGGCTTATCTGCGCGATCAGGTGCGCGAGCTCCTCACCGAGTTCGGCCCGGTCGACATTCTCTGGTTCGACTTCTCCTACCCCGACCTCAACGATCGCACCAACTTTGCCAAGGGCAAAGGCCGTGAGGCGTGGGAGAGCGAAAAGCTCTACGCCCTGGTGCGCGAGCTGATGCCCAACATCATTCTCACCGACCGTCTGGACATGCCCATCCCCCTCTCAGGGGGCGACATGGTCACGCCCGAGCAGGGCCAGCCTCGCCAATGGGTGACCATTGAGCACGAAGGCAAGCAGGTTCCCGTCGTGTGGGAAGCGTGTCAGACGTTCTCAGGATCGTGGGGCTACCACCGCGATGAGCAGGACTGGCGCTCCGTGCGTCAGCTGATCACCACGCTCATCGACTGCGTGAGCAAGGGTGGCAATCTGCTGCTCAACGTCGGACCGACAGGTCGAGGCGAAATTGATCATCGTGCGATGGATCGTCTCAAGGGTATTGGCAAGTGGATGCATCATCACAGCCGCTCGATCTACAACTGCACACAGGCGCCGCCTGAGTTCACCTGTCCGCGCGACTGCAGGCTCACATGGAATCCTGACACCAGGAGGCTGTACGTGCATCTGCTGAACTGGCCTTATCAGCATTTCGCACTCGATGGTGAAGCCTACGCCGATCGCGTGGCCTACGTTCAGCTGCTTCACAACGCCAGCGAAGTGCACTGGCAGGTGGTTCGGCCGGGCAAGGAAGTGAGCCAGTACACCATGGGCATCACCCATGCCCGCGCCAAGGATCAGACCAGCGTAATGCTCCGCCTGCCCAAGCGCGAGCCTGACGGGATTGAAATCCCGGTCCTGGAAGTGTTCATGAAAGATTAGCCGCATCATCCCCCGCTACAAAGGCAATGACTATGGCGGAGGCATTGTCGCCGGCTCAATGGCGCGGGTGATTGCAGACCATCAGACGGCCTGCTGGACATCAATCATCACTTCAAACACGCTCTGCCTGCGGACCTTGCGGACCAGGATGCGGACGTTGTCGATGACGATAACATCCCCGCCTTTGGCCACAGGCTCGTAGGCTTTGTCGACCAGTTCCCAGAGCGGCGTCTGAGGCGGGAAGTCTGCGCCGAACCCCATGTGGCCCGTCGCCTGACGGATGCGCTGGAGGGTAGCCCCGCCGCCGACAACCCACTGCCTGCCCAGCGGCGTGATGTGGCGAGGCAGGCGATCAAACTCGTCCTGAATGTCGCCCACCACTTCCTCAAGAATGTCCTCAAGCGTGATCATGCCATGGACCTTGCCTGCGACATCCTTGATAAGCGCCAGGTGCGCGTGCTCGGCCATCATGCGGGCAAAGGCCGCGCCGACGGTCAGATCAGGATCGAGCATCATCGCCGGCCGGGTGATGGCTTCGACGTGCGGCGTCTCAGGGTGCGTCTTGGCGACGAAGAGCAGCTCCTTCACGTTGACGTAGCCGATGATGCCCTGCGGGTCATCCTTGCGCTGTGTCACCAGCAGACGGGTATGGGCTTCAAGATGGGCGACGATGAGGTGGTCGGCCAGCGTGTCGCCGGTGTAGAGCATGACGATATCCTGCGCGGGCACGAGAATATCGCGCACCTTCTGACGCGAGAGCTTGCTGGCACCCAGGATGATGCGTTCTTCCTGCGCACCGATCACGCGCGTGGTGCGAAGCATCTGCGCCTGGGCCCGCAGTTCATGCAGACCGGCTTCAGCGTCGCTCATATGCTGCTGATCCGATGGCAGGCCGCTCATCAGCAGGCCGGTGAGCTTCTGCGTGATCCACTCAAAAAAGAGCACGGCCGGGTACACCAGCAGCAGGAACAGCTTCATCGGATAGCTGAACTTCAGACACACCCACTCGGCTTTGCGCAGTGCGAAAGTCTTGGGAACGAGTTCACCAATCACAATCGTGAAAGCCGACAGAGGCAGCACCACCACGGTGATGGCCAGCAGATCGGCCAGCTTGCCATGCACATTGAACTGGCTGGTGATCCACGGGGAGATTTTCTCCTCAGCCCCCGCACCGCCGGTGGCTGCAGCGATGGCCCCCACCAGCGTGATGCCGATCTGTACCACCGCCAGGCTGGCCTCCATGCGGTTCTTCATGGAGAGCGCCGCAGCCGCCCCCTTCTTCCCTTCCTCCGCCAGCTGCCTGAGCTTGTTGATGTTCACTGATGCCAGCGCCAGCTCATAAGCGGCGAACAGGCTGTTGAAGCCCAGCATGATCAGAATGATGACGATCTCGAATAAACCCATGATGACGTATTCACTCTCCAGATGACTGTCGTTGGTCCCTGATCACAACAACATCAGGGATGCAGAAAAAGCACGGCTCCAGCGGGCCCGGGCCAGCTACAGTCGTCTGACAATCACTCGGTTGTCATGCCAGCAGACAGCTCGCGGGATGACTCCAGCGGCCTGTATGGGCAGGGGTATCAGCAGGCGATTCAAGGAAGAAAGGCGTATATCGTCGTCGTCGGTGTTCATGACTGTCGAAGGTTGGAAGGTCCGTCGGACCAGAATCGGTTGAACCTTATCAGAACCCGCAGCCCCTTGCCACAGCATCACCTTTAACCATGTGTTCGTTGCTGGTTAAAACTCCGACCAGCCTGCAACGCCAGACTCCGCCACCCCAAACCGCGGATCATTTGACAGGCGCATAAGACTAAATATACGCATCATCTGCTTTATACATGATTTATAATTACACCAGTATCGCCCCTGCCCGGTGTTCGCCTGGAGGCAGTCAGGACTTTTCGATCGGCGCAGGGGGATCAGGCCAACCTCGGCCGCATGCTGAAGCTGAAAGGAACTGTTCGATGAAGCCAGCCAGATTATCTCCCGGGGGTTTCACGCTGGTGGAACTTCTGGTGTGCATCTCGATCATTGCCCTGCTCATCGCCCTGCTGCTGCCTGCTCTTGGGGCCACGCGCAAGACCGCCAGGCGATCGGTGTGTCTGAATCAGGTCAGGCAGATAGCCATCTTCAACAGCATGTACGTCGATGCCTCCAGGGACTATCTCCCTGCCTTTGGCACGGGCATACCCGGCGATATCTACTACGAGCAGGATGCGGCGGTCAGCGTCACCTGGGCCACTCGAATGGTACGCACGGGATTAATGACGAAGCATGGCGTGGTGAACCCGGCCTGGCCTAATCAGATTCCGCCCGGGATACGCGATGCCCGCTTCTGCCCGGAAGTGCCCATGACGGTCTACAGCGCCTACTCTCCCGGAACGCTGACGGTCTATCACGCAGGTGAATCACTGGCGCATTACAGCACCATCAAGGAAATCTTTGGCGGCCATGGCATGACCGGCGCGGGCTGGAACACTGTTGAGTGCGCCCCGGGCACGAAGAATGAATGGCGCAAGCTCGGGCTGATCCAGAAGCCCACGCGCGTCATGGGCTTTGCGGATGGCACGGGCAGCCGCCTTAATTCCGCATCAAATGGCCGCGTGTATGAAGCGATCGCCGGTGGCCAGCAGATGTACCGCTGGCGCATCGGGGTGGAATACGACCCCACCTCCACCTACATCAACCCCGCACTGACCAACCCTGCGCCGTTCCGTCATGGCACGAACGTCAACTTCTCATTCCTCGACGGCCACGCCGAGACGCGCAAGTATGAATCGGGCAACCTCGGCGGCTGGGGCAGCATCCACTACGTGGATCCGTGATCAAGCTCGATGAATGCTTCCCGCCGAGCCGCCTGCCATCTCACACCGCCTGCCCTTCAGGCCGGGGTATCAGAAGTCTGTGGAACTGGGCATCGACCTGACAGCCCGCCGGGGTCAGGTCATGCAGGGAAAGATCATCGAGGAACAGACCCATCTGCTGGAGCGTCCGCCGCACGATGGTCGGTCTGCTCAAGCCTTCCCGGCCATACTCAGCGCGACCGCCTGGGCCACTTCGATGCCATCCATCGCCGCCGAGAGAATCCCGCCTGCGTAGCCAGCGCCTTCGCCGGCCGGGTAGAGCCCCGGCGTGTTCAGGCTGACATACGCTTCATTGCGCTTGATGCGCACCGGCGAGCTGGTGCGTGTCTCCACGCCAGTGAGAATCGCATCGTGACGGGCAAAGCCGCGAATCTTGCGATCAAACGCAGGCAGCGCTTCGCGGATCGCGGCGATCAGCGGCGCAGGCAGTGCGGTAGACAGGTCCGTCAGTTTCACGCCTGGCGTGTAGGAAGGCTGAACCTCGCCCAGCTGTGTGGAAGGTCGGCCGGCCAGGAAATCGCCTACCAGCTGGGCTGGAGCGCAGTAGTCACTACCACCGAGTTCAAAAGCGCGTGATTCGCACTCACGCTGCAGGCGAACACCTGCCAGCACATCGCCGGGATAGTCCAACTCAGGGGTGATGCCCACCACGATGCCGCTGTTGGCGTTACGCTCGGCGCGGGAGTACTGACTCATGCCATTGGTCACCACGCGACCGGTTTCCGACGTCGCCGCGACAACCGATCCACCGGGGCACATGCAGAAGCTGTAGACCGATCGGCCGTTGCTGCAGTGATGCACCAGACGGTAGTCGGCAGCGCCCACTTCAGGATGTGGATTGCATCGGCCGTAGCGCATCTTGTCGATCATCGACTGCGGGTGCTCAATGCGGAAGCCCATTGAGAACGGCTTGGCTTCCATGTACACGCCCTGACGATGGAGCATCTCAAACGTATCGCGTGCGCTGTGGCCCAGGGCCATCACCACATGCGACGTGTGAATCTCCCGGCCGTCGGACAGCACCACGCCGCGCACCTGCCTGTCTTTGTCCAGCAGCAGATCATCCACCCGGCTGCGGAAGTGAACTTCACCACCCAGCTCGATGATGGATTTGCGCAGATGCTCGACCACACCCGTGAGCTTGAAGGTTCCGATATGCGGGCGGTTCACATACAGAATTTCAGGCGGCGCCCCTGCATCGACAAACTCCTGAAGTACCTTGCGCCCCAGATAGTGCGGGTCTTTCACCTGGCTGTAGAGCTTGCCATCGGAGAAGGTTCCTGCGCCGCCTTCACCGAACTGAACATTCGACTCGGGATTGAGGATGTTCTTGCGCCAGAGGGTGAAGGTATCGCGTGTGCGTTCATAGACCATCTTGCCACGCTCAACCACAATCGGCTTGAATCCCATGCGGGCCAGCATGAGCGCCGCAAAGACGCCACAGGGCCCCATCCCTACGACAACCGGCCGATCTTTAAGATCGGCCGGCGCGTGGGTAACGTAGCGATAGGTCATGTCGGGCGCGATGGACACATGTCGATTCGCGCCCAGGCGCTTGAGCACGGCTGGTTCGTCATCCACCAGCACGTCCAGCGTATAGACAAAGGCCAGCGCATCATGACGACGGGCATCGACCGCACGCTTGTGAATGTTGACCTGTCGCAGTTGCTCAGGCTTGAGCTTGAGTCGGCGCGCAGCCGCGGCTGCCAGGGATTCAGAAGGGTGATCCAGGGGCAGTTGAATATCAGTCAGTCGAAGCACGCAAAAAAGCTTTCGTTAAAGGCGTGCCCTCATTATACAGCACGCCGGCTCAGCCCTGAGACGGACCCGACAACCCCAGCGGACGCAGGTTTGCAGGCGTTGCGGGAACGTCGCCATGCTTACGCAGCGACCGCACGTCCATGCCCGAAGGCTCCTGATAAATCCGCAGCCCGAACTCCGGCGTAATGGCCAGAATGTGATCGAAGATGTCGGCCTGGATGCCTTCATAGAAAGGCCAGCGCGTGTCGTTGGTGAACACGTAGATTTCCAGAGGCAGGCCCTGCGGCGTCGGGGCAAGCTGACGGATCAGAAACGTCATGTCCTGACGGATGCCCGGATGCTGACGCAGGTAGTTGGCGATGTACGCCCGCAGCGTGCCGATGTTGGTCAGGTGGCGGGCGTTGGCGATCACATCAGCTGCATCGGCCGGGCAGTGCTGCTGGTTGTACGCGGCGATCTCGTTGCTCTTGTCCTGAATGTACTGCTTGAGCAGCTTGAAGCGGCTGAAGCGGGCAATCTCATCCTGCGTGAGGAAGCGGATGGTGGACATATCAATGAAGATTGATCGCTTGATACGTCGGCCGCCCTGCTCGTGCATCGTGCGCCAGTTCTTGAACGCATGATCCAGAAACTTGTGCGCCGGGATGACGGTCATCGTCTTGTCCCAGTTATTCACCTTCACGACATGGAGCGAGATGTCGATCACATCGCCGTCGGCATTAAACTGGGGCATTTCGATCCAGTCGCCCACGCGCACCAGATCGTTGTTGATCAGCTGAATGCCTGCCACCAGCGACAGCAGCGTGTCGCGGAAGATCAGCAGGATGACGGCCATCATCGCACCAATACCACTGACGAACCACCAGGGCTGGAGCCCCAGCAGCGCGGTGATCATCATGATGCCCGCCGCGATGTACGCCAGCAGCTTGACGACCTGCAGATAGCCTTTGATCGGCCTGCCACGCGCAATGGGGTAGCGGGCGTAGATATCGTTGATCGCCGTCAGACACGCGCCAAACACCATGACCACCAGCAGCACGATGGTGGCCAGACACAGGCGCGTCAGGAACAGTCGGAAGTCATCTGACAGCCCGGGGACCAGCTGAATCCCGCGCTCCAGCACGATCACAGGCAGCAGCAGTTCAATGCGATGCAGGACGCCTGAATCGTGGATGACATCGCCCCACCAGCCTGCGGCTTTGCGGAGTACCTTGCGGACGATTCGCATCACGCCATAGCGGGCAATCAGATGTACCACCAACGCCAGCAGAATCACCAGCGACAGCATCACAGCCGATTCAAGGACAGGCCGGTCGGCCAGCCATTCGAAAATTTCCCAGCGTTCCAGCGCGTTGGCCACCGCGCGGTTATCGCGATTGAATCCTTCCTGAATCTGCTGAACCATCGCATCCGAAGGCTGGGCGGCGTCCTGCTCCGCCGGAGCCTGAGCGTTCATCAGAGCAGCTAATACAGCCATCAAAACAGCACTCATGAGCATCCTCATCCGCAAATCAAGAACAAGCCATCATCATCCCCGGATGGGCTGACCAGACCTTCAGGATAACCGATTCGACACGGGGAAATGCCTGATCCTGTCACCAGCCCTGCGGGTGGTTAAAATAATCCCGTGAAAATCCATGACAAACACCTGCGTTCACTGCTGCGCCACGGCTATGCAGTTGTTCCCCAATTCCTGACCGCCGCTGAACTGGCGCGGGCACGCAAAGGCATGTCATCGTATTTTCCATCCCCCGAAGAACTCGCCGCGACACCGCAGCGCTACTCCGGGCTGATCAACGAAATCGATTTCCTGCAGCGTGAATTCCCCTTCACGGATGATGCGCTGTGCGATATCGCCGTTCACCCCGACATTCTGGATTTTGTCGAACGCGCCCTGGGCACCACCGACATCATGCTCGCCCGTGGCGCCCTGTGGTCCAAGTACGCAGGCTATGGTGATTACGATCAGCCGATGCACTGTGATTATCAGGGCAACACGCTGGTCTATCCGCGTGAGGATGGCGACTATCGCATGGTCAACATCATCCTCTACTACACCGATGTCACTCCGAAGCTCGGCCCCACGCGCGTGGTCTCGCAGGAGCTGACGCGAGGCGGCTCGCTCTGGCCACCCTTCCGCAGCAGGGAGGAATACCCCGAGCTGTACGAGAAGGAAAAGCGCGTCCTGGTCAAAGCAGGCGGCATGCTCATCTTCGGTATGCAGACCTTCCACCGGGGCTCGGCCATGACTGCTCCCAGCGGCGTGCGATGGACGCAGCATCTGGTCTATCGCGCCCGCCGCCATCAGTTCTGCGGCTACCAGGCCTGGCCCAGTTTTGGCGAGCAGCATGAGATGGAGCGATTCCTCACCCGCGCCAGCGTGCGACAGCGATGCGTGCTGGGCTTCCCCGCTCCGGGTGATGAATACTGGACGCCGCAGACCCTCAAGGGCATGGCTCAGCGTTATCCTCAAATGGACCTGACCCCGTATCGCCAGGCTATGATCCGCTAAACTGATTGAAGCCGGATTGAAAGGACGTCCCAGGCATGTGGATGCATTGGCTGATTCATATTTCGATGTATGGCATGCTGAGCATGATGGTCATGGCATTGACCAGCGTGACCTTCGCCTGGCTGGGCGGCTTCTGGGGCGTACTCATGGGGCAGCTCTATATCATCCTGGCCGTGCTGCATCTGGATCTGAATCTCATCCAGGGCCCGCTTGATCTGAAATTTTATGTACTGTTCGTCTCCCACGTGATCGCCGTGAACCTCCTGCTGCTGCCCGCATGGATTCTGGGGTTGCTGCTGCGCCAGATGCAGTCACAGCCGAAGCAGCCGCCGCGATGAAGTGAGAGTCGGCCGACGCGGTCCATTCATTCCTCGCACGCCTGTTAAGAAGAGGCTGGTCTCCAGAAACGCTTCACCTTCTATCGCAACACCCTCCCCTTCATCGCAACATTCTTCCGTTGACGCCTGTCATCGGCGATTCATAATGCATCCGCATTCCCACCGTTCTTCCCTCCAGGCCCCAGCACGATGAAGCCCATTCAGATTCTCATCACGATGGATGTTGAAGTTCCCCGTCAGGAAGCCGGTGCCAGCGGCCCGCCTGACTGGGAGACGAGCCATCAGTACATCCGCGCCTACACCGAGATGGCTCATCGCGCAGGCTTTCCCGTGAGCTTCTTCATCCACCCCGAAGCGGCGATGCGCCATCGCGATCTGTTTGAAGAACTCAAAGACACTCGCCAGGCCGACATCGAAGGGCTGCATCTTCACCCGTGGAAATTCCTCGATCGTCACTATCAGTACCACCTTGGCGGGATGACGAAGGATCAGCAGCGTCAGATTATTTCCGAAGCCATTGCCATCTGGCAGCAGGCCTTCGGCCGTCGGCCGCTCTACTTCCGCCCGGGAACGTTTTCGGCCAATGACACCACCTTCCCGCTGATGGTGGAGATGGGCTTCATCGGCGGATCGCTCTCCGCCCCCGAACGATTCATGCCTGACCTCAACGCCATCTGGACCGGCGCGCCTCGCGACCCGCATCGCGGGCACGCGGCTATGCGCAATATCGCGGGTGATCTGCCTTTTGCGAACATGCCTTTGTCGCACGACTACTCAACGCCCTTGCAACATGGCAGCCGACGCGTGTTTGCTGACCTTCGCCCCTGTCGTAACGATGGCGACATGTACACGCTGGTGCGCAACGTGATGACGCAGACCCTCGAACGCGATGCGCCGATCCAGACGATCCACATGGATACGCACAACGACAACGATTACACAGACCCGACGAACAAGGCCTGCCAGCGTTATCAATCGCTGCTGGATAACCTCCACATCGTCGCAAAGGAGCTGGGCGTGCCGATCGTGGGCAGCACCATCGCCAGCGTCACCCAGCAGGTGCTGGCGCTTCCTGTGGAAACGCCCAAGTTCACCTTCGCGTGAAAACGCCGGATTGCGACGCAGCAAAAAGAATGTGATCCCATCCCCCAGCTCAAAGCCCAGCCATTGCATGGCTGGGGTTGGACCTTCATTTTCATTTCGAGCTTGAATGATCGATGTGACGTTTACCCCACCATGCAATGGCTGAGCTTTGTATCGCCAGATCATGGGCATGGGTATAGAGCACCCGGATAAACGGCGCATACCTCTCCCCGTTTCACTTGTCCCTTATTTCAGCCCGCGAGCACGGGCGACTTCGATCAGCATATCCGGCCGATCCGTCAGAATGCCGCGCACGCCCTGATCCAGCAGGTTTGCCATCGCCGCAACATCGTTCGCGTAGAACACGCTGAAAGGCGCGCCCCACTCGAGCAGTCGAGGCAAGTAACCTTCCACCTGCAGGGTGGAGCGGGTAGGCTGGAGAAAATCCACGTTGAACGCGCGATGACGATCCAGATCAGCCCGCGCTTCCCCCACGCAGATGGCCACATCATCAGCCCAGTTGCGAACGCACTGCGCCACTTCAAACGTCGGCAGCATCAGGAACGCGGAGTCCTGCAGCTGATGCGCCCGGTAAAGTTCCACCACGCGCTTCAGACCATCCAGGTTCATAGAAGACTTGATCTGAATATTCATTCCCACCCGGCCGGCCAGCAGTTCCAGGGCATCTTCCAGTCGAGGCAGGCCTTCACGCCCCGTCGGTTGGGCTAGACACTGGCCGCTGTTATGCGGGCCGGACCAGTACGTGGCGTTGAGATTCGCCAGTTCATTCCAGGTGTGATCGGCCAGCCTGCCCTGACCATTGGTGGTGCGATCGAGCGTGTCGTCATGCAGGATGACCAGCTGACCATCGCGCGACTGGCCGACATCGAACTCAACGATATCCGCGCCAGTCTCCACGGCCTGCGCGAATGCGGTGAGCGTGTTTTCGGGATACAGACCTGAGAAGCCGCGATGCGCTGTCACCACCACTCGGCCGGTCTGGAAAAGAGATTTGAGCTTCATCACAGGGCAACTCCACGTGGGACATCTGCTTCAAAGCCGGGTCGATCATAGCAGATGCGCACAGAGCCTTAGCCGACTGTGGATCAGCTGGCGTCGATCCAGTATTGCTGCCAGTTGCCCGTGGTGAGCGTGGTGTCGTTGTACTCCCGGCTGATGGTCTGGCCATGACCGTCGAGCCAGATGATGTTGGACTGCGAACGCGTGGTGTAGACATACGTTCCGCCTGCCCCGTTCCAGGAGACGGTGACATTGGAGTCTCCTCCATGATTCATGCCCAGGCCAGGCGAACCGAAGGTCGTTCCCTTGCGGTGGAGCAGAACGCGACAGCTGTTAGCCCCGTGTTGTACGTGGGGCAGCCGCTCAGGAACAGAATCGAATTTACGCAGGCTGATGGGGATAGCTCCCCTGCTTTGCACATCCTGCGACGGGTCAAGGCATCACGCGACAGAGTGATAAGGCATGAATCTGGACAGGAAGCAGAAGCGTCTTAGAGCCTGCCTGCGCGCCACCAGCGATCCTTTGCGGGCGTCTGCTGCAGCGTTTCATGCAGATGAGCTGAGTCGCGGAACGACTGGCCGGGGATGCGCCGAATCGGGCAGCTGAAGGCCACATCATCTTCGACGAATGGCCAGGGCGTCAGCCTGCCCCAGCGGGCCGAACACATTTCGCTGTGGAGCTTGATCGACGCCACCTCTTCACCAAAGGGCAGCGGATCGGTGCGTGAGATCCAGTCGAGCCCGCGCACAAAGACCAGCGACAGCGCATCGATGAATGAGAAAAGCTTCTGCGACAGATCAAACGTATGCGGGTCCACGGCCAGGGCGTATTCGGGGTTGGCGGCCAGCTTCGTCAGCAGCTGCGACATCAGCACATTGAGCTGCTCGGTCATGTACACCGCAGCATCGCGGGCATTGTCATCCACGGTGGGCAGTGTCGTAAACAGCCAACGGGCGTGCGATGCAATGAGCAGCCGGGGATAGTCACCCAGCGCGATGGCCTGATCGAGCGTATGCTGCCAGGTGGCGATGTGACGATGCGTGGGCGTGTTGCGGAAATTACCCGGTCGGCCGCTGGCGTCGAGGATGGGATCGGCGTCAGCAATCTTCCAGCCATCGTCGTGATGATCCACCGCGATGGCGAATTCCTCCCACAGCTTCGGCGAGAGGAACGCAGGCCTGCGCCAGGCTCGTGCGATCTGACCACTGAGCAGTGCGTGATCGGCCTGGCAGACAATCTGAAGGTCGCCGTCGGGATATTCCGCCACAATCATGACTGGCCTCCTGAGCCAGAGCTTTAACTCACATTGTCACAGGCAGCGTGGTGCGCTGATCCGTCGCATCACGAGCCGTGAGCATGGCCGAGGCAATACTCAGCGATGCCTGTGTATTGTAAAGGGGATGCGTGTTATTCGAGCGCAGCGCCTGCCAGAGCTCCACACTGACGGAAAGCTCCTCCACCCCCTGTGCAATATCGCGAGGCGGCTGATCGTTGGTGATCAGGATGCACTGCGAACCGATGACCTCCAACTGCCCCTTGCTTCCCACCACGCGCAGGCGGTCGTCGCCATGCGTGGGCGCTGCAGCAGGCCGGTTGTAGTCGGCATGCACCATGGCACCGGCGCCGTTTTCCAGCGTGAAGGTGCTGAGGGTGAACTCCTCCATCGAACCGTACTCAGGGCGCGAGATGTTCCCACTGATACCACTGACGCTGGTGTACTTGAGGCCCGTCACGTAGTGGATGTAATCAATCGCGTGGCTAGCAACCCACAGCACCGTTCCGCCATACTGCGACCGATCGGCGTACCACATATCCCGCTGGCCGAAGCGATAGCTCTTCTGCGCGGTAGCCATCACCACCTGGCCGATGAGCCCCTCCGCCACGGCCTGTCTGGCGGCGCGGAAGTGGGCCATGCTCCTGCAGGGAAACTCCGAGACAATCACACGTGAAGGCTTTTCATCCACCAGCTTCCGCAGCCTGGTGAGCTGATCCCACGTGGCGGCGATGGGCTTATCGCTGCAGAGCAGGATGTCGCGTTCGATCACCTTCGCGGCGAAATCGCCATTGAGGCCATATCGCACGCCCAGGTTCACCACATCAGGCTTGAAGGTGTCGAGCATCTGCATCGGATCATCAAACCATGCGATAGGCAGCGACGCCTTGAGCCCGCCGTACCACGTACGCGCCTTGGCGTTGTCCATGCCATCGCCCGAACAGGCGATCTGCGTGACGCCATGCTCTGCAGCGCTGGCCAGCAGGCCAGCCAGATAGCGATGGCCGTTAGCTCCGATGAATGCAAGCTTCATGTCTGTATGGTTTCCCCAGTGAATCAGGCAGGCAGTTTGGCCAGTTCAGCTTCGATGGCCTGGACCAGCGGTGCCAGGGTCTGCTCCGAGAAATCGAAGCGGATATTCGCCCCGGCGAAAAGTTCAGGCAGCGGACGCGTCCCACCCAGCGACAGGCCGCGGCGGTAGCTTTCAATCGCACGCTTCGGATCGGCCTGGTACGCCTGCCAGAGCTGCAGTGCGCCCAGCTGAGCAATGCCATATTCGATGTAGTAGAAAGGCGAGCCGAACAGATGGCCCTGACGCTGCCAGTTGCTGGCGCGAATGTCCTCATAGCCCGACCAGTCGACCACCTTGCTCTCGAATCGGCCACTGATCTTCAGCCACGCTTCGGTGCGCTGCTCAAGCGTGTGACCCGGATTCGTGTAGAGCCAGTGCTGATAGCCGTCGATAGTGGCAATCCAGGGCAGAATGCGCACGATGCCCTCGAGCAGTGTGCGTTTGGCGCGGGCAGCGTCCTGCTCGTTGTAGAACACATTGAGGTGATCCACCGTCAGCAGTTCCATCGACATGCTGGCCACTTCGCAGAATTCCAGCGGCGCCGAGCGCATGAACACCAGGGGCTCATGGCAGGCCGCCAGATAGTGGAACGCATGGCCGGCTTCGTGCACGAGCGTTTCCACGTCGCGCTGCAGACCGGCAGCATTCATAAAGATGAAGGTCTGACGCGACGCTTCGAGTGAGCACTGATAGCCGCCTGGCTTCTTGCCCTTACGGCTTTCAAGGTCCAGATGCGCACCGGGCTTGAGCGTGGCGAACTGCCTGCCCAGATCGGGCGAGACGCGCGAGAGCACTTGCGTGGTCTTTTCGATGAACTGTGGAATCTGATCCTGCTCGAAAGGGCGAAGCGAGGGACGGTTGCGCACGTCCACCGACAGGTCCCACGGGCGAAGTGTATCAATGCCCAGCGCATCTTTGCGCTCGCGGTCGAGCTTCTCTACCAGCGGCATGCAGACTTTGGCCACTGCATCGCCGAAGGCGGCGCACATTTCAGGCGTATAGTCGAATCGCTCGCGGGCCTTCCAGATGTAGTCACGGTAGTTAGCCAGGCCAGCGTTGGCGGCGATCTTCTGACGGATATCCAGCAGTTCCTGGAAGATGGTGTTGATGGCTTCGCGGTCCTGCTTGCGACGATTGGCTGACAGCTCCCAGGCCTGCTGGCGCACCTGGCGGTCGGGCTCCTCAATGAATCGCGCCAGCTGCTGAAGCGTGTATTCCTTGCCCTGGAAGTTCACCAGCATCTGACCGCAGAGCTTGTTGTACTGCGTGACAGCTTTGGTGGCCTGCGTTTCGAGCGGGATGTTCTCCTGACGGAACAGCTCCACGCCTGTCTTCCAGCTGCGGTCCATCACGAAGTAGCGCTGCCTGTCGAGCTTTTCGCGATGCGGGCTGGCGACGTACTTCTTCTGGAGTTCGAAGATCATCGGCTTGACGTGAGGCATCACGTTTTCGACGAAGTTCATGTAGGCCTTCTCAATGGCCGGATCGTCGGTGTGGCAGGTGTGGTCGATGTACCTGCGGGCGTAGGCTTCGTCGATCTGCTCATCGAGCGCCGAGACATCGAGCAGCCAGGCTTCAAGCTCGACCGGCGAGTTGATCGAGCGATCGAGCAGCTGCTGAAACAGAGGCTGAAGCTGCGACCAGTCGGCCGCATCCAGATTGGCGGGAACGAAGGAAGAACCGTGGGTGTCCGATTTGGAAATCAATGCAAACCCCTTGCGTAAACAAACATCGTGTTCAGCAAGTATACGCCACGTTCTGCATTCAGGTGGAGGGTTTTGCAGCCTTCAGCGGATCAATGCGGGCCGCCTGAGAGAACCCCCGATGAGGGGATGGCCATCACCGCATCGCGCAGCAGATCAACACTTCGCAGGATGCGCTCGGCTGCGGCCGGTTCGTTTTCAAAGCGCGAGGGCGAGATCTCCAGATTCCACACGCCTGCATACCCCACCGCCGCCAGATGCTGCACATAGGACTGATAAGGCAGATCATCCTCAGTCAGCGGGAAATGCGTGCACTCTGGGTTGTTGTTCTTCATGCCATGGATATGCGTATGACTGACGCGCTCCAGAAACGCCACCGGTGGCAGCGAGTCGATCAGACCGTTCCGATGGTTCGCATAGCTGTGGCCCCAGTCCCAGCAGATACCCACGCGGGGATGGTTCACCTGGCTGACGATAGCCAGCACGCCTTCGTAGTTCACCGCAGGGTCCACGGTTCTGACGGTGCGGTTGATCTCCACCGCCAGCTGGATGGGCCAGCCTTCGCGGTCGGCCTGCTCGGCCATCGCTCGGATCGACTGAACCGATCGCTCCGCCAGCTCTGCGGCCACGCCTTCACGCGCCTGGTACGCATGCAGCGGAATCATCAGCGTCTGGCCGCGCTGGCGCATCACTTCCAGCAGAGGCATGATGGCGGGATAGTACGCTGCCCAGTCCAGACCGCTCGTCTCGTCGGGCAGAATGCCATGCAGCGTCAGATCCAGCCCCGCGTCGAAGACGCGATGGGCCGCAGTCAGAATTGCCTGAGGATCAGCAGTGGGAGCAACCGCGCGCATTTCCACGCTGGTCACGCCTCGCTCACGCAGCTGCGACAGCATGCCATCCAGCGGACCAAACAGCCTTTCGAAAGGCTGATCGGCCTTCCCCATGAGATAGGCGGTCGCCAGCGAAAAACCGATACGTGCAGATTTCGGAGATGCGTTACCAGGCGCGTTCATCGTGTGATCCTGTCTCCAGGCAGAGGAGTGATGACAGTGAGCTCAGGTCGGCGTGCAGCCCGCGTTGGGTGCATCGGCCGACTCGTCGTCATGGGCAGCGGGTCCATGACGACACAGCAGTCCACGAAACTTCCAAGATTGTCACGCACGTCCTTCCCCGCGGAATGCACGATGCGCCAGCGGAAGAGCCGGTCATAAGTGACCTGCCCTTTCCACCTGATTTACTGAGGCAGCAGCTTCGCCAGGCCGTCATGCGGGCGGGCGATGACATGGGCGCTCACGAGCTTGCCCACGCGGCTGGCGGCGGCTTTGCCCGCTTCGATGGCGGCCGACACCGCAGCCACATCGCCACGGATCATGATCGTCACATGCGCAGCGCCGATCTTTTCCTTGCCCACCACTTCCACGTTGGCGGCTTTGAGCATCGCATCCGCGCCTTCGAGTGCGCCGACGAGTCCCTGTGTTTCGAGCAATCCAAGAGCCTGCATATGCCACCATCCTTTCACAGCCTGATCGGCAGTTGCTGCCGCGGCTTTGCTGTCTTTCTTTGACTTCTCTTTTGCAACTTCCTGCACAGGCTGCTGCGGGAGCAGATGCAGGAAGCCATCGGTGATTGCGCTGTATTCCTGCGGCGTGTCGATCAAGGGCACGCCGGCCGGGTCTTCAAAGGCGAGCATGATGGCCGCGCTGAACGTCGCGCCCATGCGCGTAGCCACCTGCCTGGCTACTTCGACGGCCTGGGTCACATTGGCCACATCGCCCAGAAACTTGATGAGCGAGTCCTGCCCGGCGTTACCTTCCACGCCGATGATCTCGACGTTGGCGGCTTTGACGGCTTCATCGGCAATCACCAGCGCCGGGGCAAGACCGAACACCTCAACCAGGCCGACATTCAGAAGACTGATCGCCATGATGACGCACTATCCGTAAATGATCGCGCTGACTTACCGCCCCAGCTGAGCCATCACCTTGGCGACGATGTCCTTGATGGTGGCCGGATCGATGGCGAGGTTGCCATTGTTCTGGGCAGCGCCGGCCGGGTCGTTGATCGGGCAGCCACCGGCGGGCGGAGCCACCAGGCCATGCTCGGAGATCAGGCACTGGACCGTGCGGGTGATGCGTTCGATGTTCAGCTGCGAAGCGGCCGACTGGTGCTGCCTGCCTCGGCCCATGTTGAAGCCGCGCACCGTCATACCCGCGCGGAAGCCTTCGGGGAAGTCCGCCCCCACGAGCATCACTTCGATCAGCTCAAGCATCTGATACTGAATGTGCTTGGCTTCTTCAAATTTGCCCTGCTGGAAGTACTTGTAGAGCTTCATGATCATTTCGGGGACCACGCCGGAGGTGGCGATAGTTCCGCCGTCGCCGCCCATCATCATCGAGGGCAGGAGGATTTCTTCACAGCCGATGAGGCAGGAGAAGTCCGGGCGCAGCGGGCGCACCTTGGCGATGGTGTTCATGAAGCGAGGCAGATCGCGCGACGAGTCCTTCATGCCCACGATCTTTGGATGCTGACACAGCGACACGATGGTGGAAACCGCAATCTCGTTGGAGAACTGCGGAATGTTGTAGAGCACCACGTCCAGGCGGGAACGATCGGCCAGCTCTTCGAAGTAGGCCTTGATCGAGTCCTGGCTCATCTTGAAGTAGTAGGGGGCGATCAGCGCGCCGGCTCGGCAGCCAAGGTCGGCGTAGTAGTTCATCGTGTCGACAGTGACATCGATGTTGCACTCAGCCGCACCGGCGAGCACGGGAACATCACGGCCGGCCTTCTGGGCACGTTCGCAGCAGATCTCAATGATGCGGCGGCGTTCTTCATAGGTGAAGCGGGTGAATTCACCC